>SDBU01002361.1_pt1 | contig 25202 bp, 17 predicted proteins | sample 2277071 | NCBI WGS metagenome assembly SDBU01 (sample SAMN10397929, study PRJNA504765) | marine sediment metagenome | isolation source: marine sediment core GS08_GC12, 126 cmbsf | place: Arctic Ocean: Gakkel Ridge, Loki's castle | collected 2008
GAACATGGCGGCCCGCCGGGAGAACGAGAAACGTCAAGTCATTTTTGCTGCGAATATCATTTACCGTCTGGTCGTTGAGACGGAGGGATTCGGAGGACTCCAGCGCAAGTCCGAGACGCACTTCTTTTCCGACGACGATGTTCAGTGTGCCGGAAGCGAAGTCCCAATCGAGGTCTACCGGTTCATCGGCAGTGGCCAATGTGCCATCAAGAGCCACGCATGTCAGACCGTGTCCGTACAGGTGATTCTCCGCCAGCACTACCAATTTGCCCTGCACACCGCTGTACTCGCCGATGACCGCCAGAGCCGGCTCCGGCAACGCCAGCGCGGCGGCGTTATCCGTCAGACGAACGCAAGCCGGTGATTCCTCATCTTCCGAAGCAACACCTATCAAGGAGAAGAATATACGGTGTTCTCCCTGTTTCACTCCACCCCGCCATTCCATCGTCGCCACGTTACTTTTGAGTTTTATACTGACCGGCTCGCAGAAGTGCAGTTCAGCCCCTTCTAGGCGAAGGGCGCTGCTGGTTGGGCTAGGAAGTTGCATTCCGTTTCCTTGCCATTTGAATTGCACTTCGACGTTATCGCTGTCGGCGCGGAAGGCCAGGTCATCCACGACGAGGGCGTAGCGCCCTACGCGTTGAATTAGTGTCCGCCGCCAGTTGCAGTGAGCCGCCTTAGGCACCTCGGCTGTCGCCATCGCTGTTGCTCCCACCACATTGCGGTCGCGCAGTGCCGCGTCCATCGCCACCTGGGGTTCCATCAGGCCATCCGCCCACGTCAGCATCTGGTTCCAGTAACCTTCCAACAATGTGTGTCCGGCGATTCGCAGTTCCAGAATGGCGAAGGTGTGATAGGGGTTGCGAGAGGCTCCGTTAAAACCATCAATCAAGATGAAATCTCCAGAGGCGTCGGGCGTGCTGCGGAAACTGCCGAACTGTAAAGATTCTTCGAAGGGCAATCCGCTGCCGCGAGCCCGCCACATCGGCTCGGGAAGCGGATGGATGCCCCATTTACCCGCCAAATCCTCTGGGAACTGAGACTGGAGATGCTCTTCGGGCCAGAAGGATTGTCCGAGGCGGAATACGTTGAGGTCCACCTCCGTTCGGTCCCGATAGGTGAGCCAGCGTCCATCCTGGGTCAGGTAGGTTGCATGGTGCAGAAAACTGATGGCGGCAGAACGCAATGCCCAATCGGGCTGGCGACCGGAGATGAGTATCTCCTGACCTCGCAGGAGCGTATTCAGCACACCGTTCCGAAGCGGTTCCCGGTCACCCGTTAGGAGCATGTAGACCAAGACCGGCGCGATGGCGGTATTGTACCAGAAAAGGTTATCGTTTTCACCCGATATCCAGGCATGTTCATGCAGTGGTGCAAAGTGAAGTTTCGCCGCATCCACGCAGTGATTCCAGATAGCATTGGAATAGTCCTTCTGAAAGTATCGTCCCAGACAATAGAGCGAGATGGCCGACCACTGCCCATGTCGAGAACCCACTGACGGCGGCGGCTCCGTGCGGCCGTAGATGCTCTCCCCTTCGCGATGATTCAATTGCCGGGCGAAGGCGTTGGTGACCTGTAGCCGCTCCTCGTCAGTGAATACCGGACTTTCCTCAATTAGGTCCCAGAAGAGAATCATCAGATGGGCGTTGTAATGGTATGGCCCAGCGAGCGGGTCATCTTTGTTCTCAATGCGCTCCCCGTCTATCTCGGAGATTTCTTCCTTCGCCTGCTCGTCGGGGAAGGCTTTACGCAGAAACTCTCGTGCATGGAATTCGTCGCCGGTCATGTAGCAGAGAGCCATGTGCTTGCTGATGCTGTTCCAACCGAAATAACCCGTCGAGCCATAGCCAGCCGACGCCTCCCAAATCTCCGCTTCCCGAATGTCCTTCGGCGCGGTGATTCCTTTCCCCAAGCGAATTTCTGCCAGCCATCCGAGAGAAAGTGAGTCCGTATTCACTTCGGATTCACTCAGTTTACCAATCAGCACGTCCGTCGCGGAGTTGACTCCGGTCAGGTCGCTGCCGCCGACGAAGATGATATTATGGCCGTCACCGAAGGGATTGTGGAGCGTGCGCACCACATAGCCCTCCGGGCCAGGGTAGCGCAAATCGAGCAGCGTGTAGAAGCGTTCGTAGAGTTCACCAATGGCGCGGTTTGTGGAACGATTTCCCAGGACGATGAGGTTCCCCTGAATTGGCACTGTGCCGGTGGAACATCCCGATGAATTTTGGATGGGCAAGTCGTCCGTCGCGATAGGCAACGACACATCGGTGAGTTTCTCGATAGTTTGCCGGAGGCGAGTCGCCTGTTCATCGTACAAACCCGAATCGGGGACGATAATAGTGACGTTCGCCTTTCCGTCGCGGACGAGTTCGGTGGTGAGGTGAAAATCCTTAAGTTGAGTGTACACAGGTGGAATCGGTTCAGGCGGTGATGGAAGCGGAGTTTCCACATGCGATTTTTTATCTTGTTTTTTTTCTTTCGACATTTGCTTCTCCTTTGCTCTTTGCCTTTAATTAATCGAGGCTTGGTCATAAATATTCATAATTGTATCCTAACCTCTTGTAGACGTACTTTGACAAAGAGGTTAAGTCCATTCGAGTGGATTGAAATCCAGTATTAGTCGGTTTTAATCCGACTTGTGCTTCTTAGCCTTCGAATTCATTCGTAGGCTGAAAACGCAATGCTTAGTGGTATTAGGGTTAAGGGACAAGAGGGCATACAGATGAACTTAAGGCGAGCGAACGCCGGTTGAGTAAGTTCGCAACGTAGTGACTTGGGTTGAGTAGCTTGCGTATCGAAACCAAACTGTATCGAAACCCAGTGAGCGGGGGATATGCTCGTTTTCACATCCGTTCGCTTGGTTTCGATACGATCTTTCAGATCTACTCAACCGGCGCTCACTCTTGCCCTCTTGCCATTCTGCCTCTATTGCTACATCCATGTTCTACAAAAATTATGACCACTCCTCAATTAATCAAGTAATTCCGCTACATTTATCGGCCGCCCTTTCTCCGCAGAATCGCATACGGCTTGACATAACGCCATCACATTCAGGTTATTCCGCCCCGATATACCCGGCTCTATTCCCTGTCGAATATAATCTCTAAAAGCATCCAGCACTGATTGTTCACTACGTGGGACGGAAAGCAATTGGATAGATTGCCGTTCTCCGCTGCCGATTGGTTGGAATTCAATATCTGACACGTCGTAAGCGCGCAGCGTGCCGGTGTCTGTCTGCATCAATAGATGGTAAAAACCGTTTTGTGCGCAATGAGTTAAACAATAGTTACAAATAACGCCGTTTTCAAACTCTATAATAGCCGTTACGCCGGAATCGTGTTCATACTTGCTCCATGGGGTGTTGTAAGTTTGAGCAATGACAGTCTTGGGATTCCCTAACCAAAAGATTAAGTTGTCAAAATGATGGCAACCCATATCCCACACCATCGCATTGGGATAATTGAGAGTTCGAGGATTTGGTCGATAGCGATGATGAAATAGGTCAACAATGGCGGGTTTGCCGTATGTTTCTGAATTTAGATAATGTTTCATCGTCTGCTGGATAGATTGGAATCGGTAATTTTGCGCGACGCAAAAAGCCAAATCGCGCTCTTCAGCTTCTTTCACCAGATTTTTGGCTTTTTCCAAATCTGTAGTCATGCCTTTCTCAACTAAAACAGCCAAACCCGCGGCAAAACCCATCCGCGCGAAAGGCGCATGCGTCGCAGTCGGAGTACAAATAATAGCGGCGTCTGCCTCCACTTGCTGAATCGCTTCCTCCAGACTGGAGAAGCAAACTGATTCATCCAATCCGGTGCGCTCACGCGCTTTTTGTAGAAATCCTTCGTTGACATCTACAAGCGCAACAGGCTGCCAATTTTCATCAGCCGTTGCTACATCAATCGGCCAAGCTCCTCTTCCTCCAACACCAACGTGTATTGATTTGATATTTTCAATTTTTTCAGCGCAGTTCACTCCGTAAACCACTGAGCCAAAGGTGAACATGGTATGCCTCCTTGTTTTTTTAGCCCTTTATTTTTTAATCCCTTGTTTCTATGCACTCTGGTAATAAGTTTAACATAGCGGAGAAAAAAATCAAGATGTTTAGGCAAAAACTATTGGCTCATGTTAAAAATAAGTGCAAGATAGCCAACATAAACCGAGTTTCTCCGAGAAACTCGGTTTATTTGCACGATTTCTTAACATGAACTGCGATTTTTTATTGAGGAAAACCATGAGATATGTTAAGATTATAGGTGAATTAAGAACTGGAGAAATAAATGGCAAAAGCTAAAAAGAACAATACCGAAGAGCCGATTGAAAAACAGCTTTGGAAAGCAGCCGATAAGCTCAGAAAAAATATTGATGCCGCTGAATATAAACACATTGTTTTGGGTTTGATATTCCTGAAGTATATTTCTGACGCCTTTGAAGAATTATTCTGCAAGCTCAAAAAGGGTGAAGGCGAATATGCCGGAGCCGACCCGGAAGATGAGGACGAATACAAGGCGGAGAATGTTTTTTTTGTGCCGGAAATTGCCCGCTGGTCTTATCTGCAATCCAAAGCCAAATTGCCGGAAATCGGTAAAGAGGTTGACAATGCGATGGATGCCATTGAAAAGGACAATCCCTTGCTTCGGGATGTGTTACCGAAAGTATATGCCAGAGGCAACCTTGACCCCACCAATCTTGGTGGTTTGATTGACCTTGTGGGAAACATTGCTCTGGGTGATGCCAGAGCCAGAAGCGCCGATGTGCTGGGGCATGTGTTTGAGTATTTCTTGGGCGAATTTGCCCTGGCAGAAGGTAAAAAGGGCGGCCAGTTCTATACTCCACGAAGCGTTGTGGAATTGCTGGTGGAAATGATGGAACCCTATAAAGGAAGGGTATTTGACCCTTGTTGTGGTTCCGGTGGCATGTTCGTGCAGTCGGAAAAGTTTGTCGCCGACCATCAGGGCAGGGTGAACGATATTTCTATTTACGGACAGGAGAGCAACCAGACCACCTGGCGGCTGGCAAAGATGAATCTTGCGATTCGGGGCATCGACAGTTCCCAGGTGAAATGGAACAACGAAGGCTCTTTCTTAAATGACAGTCACAAAGACCTAAAAGCCGATTACGTAATCGCCAATCCGCCGTTTAATGACAGTGATTGGAGCGGTGATCTTTTCCGCAAAGACGGTAGATGGCAACATGGCACACCGCCAACGGGAAACGCCAACTATGCTTGGATACAACATTTCCTGTATCACTTAAGTCCCAGCGGACAGGCCGGTTTTGTTCTGGCAAAAGGTGCGTTGACTTCCAAAACATCCGGTGAAGGCAACATCCGCAAAGAACTGATTGAAGCCCGGCTGGTGGATTGTATTGTCAACCTGCCTGCCAAGCTGTTTTTGAATACGCAGATCCCGGCCAGCCTGTGGTTCTTGAGCCGCAATAAAGCAAATGGCAAGTTCCGCAACCGAACCGATGAAATTCTCTTTATTGATGCTCGCAATATGGGGCATTTGATTAACCGCAGAACGCGGGAGTTTTCAGCGGAGGATATCGCCACCATTGCTGGAACCTATCACAACTGGCGCAATAGCCCCTCTACCTCTGGGAGAGGCGGGGGTGAGGGCGTCTATGAAGATGTCAAGGGCTTCTGCAATTCTGTCTCCATTGAACGGGTGCGGGAACTGGATTATGTCCTGACACCCGGACGGTATGTGGGTTTGCCGGATGATGAGGATGATTTTGATTTTAATGAGCGGTTTACCAAGCTGAAAGCGGAGTTTGAAGAGCAGTTGAATGAGGAAGCCAGATTAAATGCGCTAATAGCTGAGAATTTGGGGAAGGTGAAAGTCAATGGGTGAGTGGATACCGCATAATTTAGGGGAACTGATTGAGGTTCAAAATGGCTATGCTTTTAAATCGGAAGACTTTGATGATTTTAACGGCATACCTGTAATCAAGATAAAGAACGTTGCCTCTGGTGAATTGCGAATGGATGATATTAAGTATTATCCACTTACGATTGAAGGATTGGAAAGGTTTGTAATTTCTAAAAATGATATATTAATTGCTTTAACCGGTTCTCATGTTAACCAACCTTCTTCGATCGTTGGAAAAGTTGCCAGATATTCAAATGATGAAATATCTTTGTTAAATCAGAGGGTTGGCAAGATATATTCATTGGATGAGAAAGACACTAATGAAGACTACATTTATTGGTTTTTCAAGCAGTGGGAAGTTACACTTGAGTTAGCTCTTAATGCTGGAGGAAGTGCGAACCAAGCGAATATTTCAGGAAAATTAATAAAAACACTTGAATTAGAGTTGCCTCCTCTCCCCGAACAAAAAGCCATCGCCACAGTTCTTTCCAGTCTCGACGACAAAATAGACCTGCTCCACCGCCAGAACAAAACCCTCGAAGCGATGGCGGAAACGCTTTTCAGGCAGTGGTTTGTGGAGGAAGCACAGGAGGATTGGGAGGAAGGTTGTTTGGGTGATATTATTGAGCTTGTTTATGGGAAAGGATTAAAAAAAGAAATCAGAACAGGCACAGGCTATCCAGTAATTGGTTCAAGTGGCGTTGTTGGTTATCATTCTGAATTTTTGGTTGAAGGCCCTGGGATTGTTATTGGCAGAAAAGGTACACTTGGAAAAGTTATTTACCTGTGGGATAACTTTTTTCCAATTGACACAACATATTATATCAAATCAAAAGTTGAATCCGCAGGATTATTGTATGAATACTTCTTACTAAAGACACTCAATTTTGAAGAAATGAATTCAGACTCAGCAGTTCCTGGCCTAAATCGGGATATTGCGTTATCTACAGAAATTAAAATTGCACCTTTAAGGAAATTACAAGAGTTCAATCAGTTTACTTCAACATTTATCGATAAATTAAGAAAAAATACAAACCAAATCCGCACTCTCGAAAAACTCCGAGATACTTTGCTGCCGAAATTAATGAGTGGGGAAGTAAGGGTTGAATATTAGGGGAGTCTTAAGATGGAAGAAGAGTATGGAACAGCCTTCGACGAAAAAGAAAAGACGAACAAAAACATCCTTGAACTGTCATGTTCCGAGGCAAGAAGTTTTCTGCTAAAAGGCAAGAGTTATTGTAGATTTGAGTTACCCAAATATTTTGTATTTAATCAACTTATTACAGACGTATCAAAAGAACTTGAAGGTAAGAATTTAAGTGATTTTTACACTCAAATTCCCAAGTTGAACAAAAACGGCGAAGTACAAATTGACAAACAAGGTAACGAAAAGCAAGAGTCTGACTCACCCAAAAACTATGATGAAGTAAACTATAAATTAATCTATAATAAGGACGGGAAATATGCTTGGAGACCTTACCAGCTTATTCACCCAGCCCTGTATGTATCATTGGTCCACAAAATTACAGAAGAAGAAAACTGGAAAACTATTGTCAACCGTTTTTCTAAATTCTCCAGTAATCCAAAAATTCAGTGTATGAGTATGCCAGTTCGATCTGACACCGAGGAGTCTGACGAGGCTGCTATGGTCAGTCATTGGTGGCATGAAGTAGAACAAAAATCTATAGAACTGGCTCTAGATTACCAATATCTACTACAAACAGATATTACTGACTGCTATGGATCAATTTACACGCACTCCATCGCTTGGGCATTGCATGGTAAAAGTGAGGCCAAGAAAAAAATTAATCGCAATAACAAAACTTTAATCGGAAATGTGATTGATGGATATTTGCAAGATATGTCCTTTGGTCAGACCAATGGTATTCCCCAAGGAAGTGTCTTGATGGATTTCGTTACAGGAATGGTCTTGGGATACGCTGATTTGCAACTTTCAAAAAAGATCGGAGTTTCAGACTACAAAATAATTCGATATAGGGATGATTATAGGGTGTTTGTAAATAACCCACAGGATGGAGAGCTAATTGTAAAAGCTATTTCAGAAGTGCTGATTGATCTGGGTATGAAACTGAGTCCACAAAAGACGACTTCTTCGAATGAGGTGGTGCGGGATTCATTGAAGGAGGATAAGCGTTATTGGATAGATCATAAAAAAGCAGGAAAAAGTTTGCAAAAACACTTGCTGGCCATCCATTCGCTTTCTCAAAAATATCCTAACTCTGGTAGCCTAGTCATTGCCCTCAAAGATTTTCTAAACCGGATAAATAAACTTAAAAAAACTCGTGATAACTTAGTTGTCTTGGTTAGCATTCTTACAGATATTGCATTTAAAAACCCTAGAACGTACCCGATATCTTCGGCAATACTTAGCAATCTTATTAATCTTTTTGGAGTAGATACTGAAAAACTCTGCATTATTCGTAAAATAAAGAAACGCTTTGAAAAAATACCCAATACTGGTCATTTAGAACTCTGGCTTCAAAGGATAACATATAAACTTGATGACCAAATCGAATATAAGGAGAATTTGTGTAAGATAGTTTCTGGTCAGGATGCTGTAATTTGGAATTCAAATTGGTTGAATGATAATCTTAAAAATTTAATCAACCCTACAAAAGTAATTAACAAAGAAACGCTAGATGAAATTACACCAATCATTGAATATGACGAAGTTGAACTCTTTAACCCATATTGAGCAGTTATGCATAACGGAATTTCGATTTGTTTTCCCCAATCCTTGATATGAGAGGATTCACCGAAAAAAATCAAAATCCTGATTGCTCTTTTTTCATGATTTCCATTTTTAGCACGGAATTGTCACATGTTTGAGATCCGCAGTTTGACTGAATCTGAGAAAAATGAAAAATTGCGTATTAACATCTGCTCAATGTCGGCTTTAATACTGTTTTAAGTTTGTAATTTTGCATGGAACGATAATCAGCTCTCGGAGATATTGTTACGTCTACTATGAAGGTACACTTCTAAAACACAAATCATCAGCGATGATGGATTTTATCAACTGGATTCCAATGGGGTACAAACGAGATTATTTTCGGGTTCTTTTCCCGGAACAATTATCAATATGCAGTTTAAAACTGACGATACAACATCATATTCATTAATGACTGAAGCCGAGTCAGATGAGCTTTTTTAAAAAAGGAGTTTCACGATGCAAGAAATTATTATCAGTGTTTTCAATATGGTGGGTAGCACCTTTTGTGTTGAAGCCGATGACGGTCAGAAAGTGTATAATCTGATTGAGAAAGCGATTCAGGAAGAAAAAAAAATTAAACTTTCCTTTCAAAATGTTGAGATGCTGACATCTGCCTTCCTCAACACTGCCATCGGACAGCTTTATCGTGATTTTACCGAGGAAAAGATTAAGAGCCGTTTATCCGTGGAACACATGCTTCCGGAAGATAAAGCATTGCTGAAAAGGGTAACAGCTACCGCAAAACTTTATTATAAAGACCCCGATAGAATGCGGAATTCCATCAATGAAATTTTGGGAGAGGAATAATGGCAAAATTCTATAACTCATCCGAAATTCATAGACTGAATATAAAGACAAATTTTCTTTGATGCGAATATTCTTCTCTATATTTTCTGGCCCACAGGTTCCAGATGGACAAAACTGATGAGAGTTGAGGTGAAAATATGAAATACAATCCTGATATTCATCACCGCCGTTCCATTCGATTAAAAGGGTATGATTATTCACAGGCGGGATTATATTTCATCACCATTTGTACACAGAACCGTTTGTGTTTATTCGGGGAAATTGAAAAAGGGGAAATGGAAATCAACGATGCCGGACAAATGGTAAAAAAATGGTGGAACGAATTGAATCATAAATACCGGAACATTGAATTGCACGAACAGATCGTCATGCCAAACCATTTCCACGGCATTATTCAAATTAAATCCACCGTCGTAGGGGCAGACCTACGTGTCTGCCCTGATGGAACTGATGGAACTGATGGAACACGGCAAACGCCGAAAACCGGGCAATCACATATCGGGCGAACACATATCGGGCAATCACATATCGGGCAATCACATAGGATTGCCCCTACGGATATGGCAAAACCGGACGAACACACATCGGGCGAACACACAGGTTCGCCCCTACATGCGATGATTCAATGGTTTAAAACGATGACCACCAATGAATATATTCGGGGTGTCAAAAATAAAAATTGGCCACGGTTTAATAAAAAATTATGGCAACGCAATTATTATGAACACATCATCCGTGATGAAAAATCCTATTATCAAATATCAGAATACATACAAACCAATCTCCTAAAATGGCAGGATGATAGATATTATGAATAAAATCACCGAATCCGCAATAGAAAAATTCGCCATCGAACTCCTTGAAAAGCAGGGCTACCAATACATCTATGCCCCTTCCATAGCCCCAGACAGCGAGACACCGGAAAGGCAATCATTCGAGGATGTGCTGCTCGTGGAGCGACTGCAAACCGCTGTCGGCAGGATCAACCCGTCTATTCCTGCGGATATCCGGGAAGACGCTATCAAGCAGATCCAAAGGCTTAATTCCCCGGAACTCATTGCCAACAATGAAGCATTTCACTGTATGCTGACAGAGGGAATTAATGTCACCTATCAAAGAGACGGCCAAATCCGGGGTAATCTGGTCTGGCTCATTGATTTCAAGAATCCGGAAAATAACGATTTTATCGTTGCCAACCAATTCACCGTTATTGAAAACAATGTCAACAAACGCCCGGATGTGATTCTTTTTGTCAATGGCTTGCCTTTGGTGGTCATTGAGTTGAAAAACCCGGCGGATGAAAACGCAACGGTAAGGTCGGCATTCAAGCAGCTTCAGACCTACAAGCAGGTAATTCCTGGTCTGTTTACCTACAACGGCTTGATGATTATTTCCGATGGTCTTGAAGCCAAAGCCGGTTCCATCTCTGCTGGACTCAGCCGTTTTATAGCCTGGAAAACAGCGGATGGCAAGGTGGAAGCCTCCCCGCTTATCGGGCAGTTGGAAACCCTGATCAAAGGCATGCTGGATAAGAAAACCATGCTGGATCTGATACGCCATTTTATTGTCTTTGAAAAATTGAAAAAAGAGGACAGAAAAACCGGTATTATCACCATCCAGACTGTGAAAAAACTCGCCTCATATCATCAATACTATGCGGTGAATCGTGCCGTTGAATCGACCTTGCGGGCATCGGGCTATTCCGAAACAAGAGCAGAACGTTCGGATAGACTCATGGTGATGGAATCACCCGCAAGCTATGGGCTTACCGGGGTGGATTCTCAACCAGTGGGCGACCGAAAAGGCGGCGTTGTCTGGCATACTCAAGGAAGCGGCAAATCCCTGTCCATGGTTTTTTATACAGGAAAGATTGTTCTGGCAATGGATAATCCTACGGTTGTTGTTATTACCGACAGAAATGATCTGGATGACCAGTTGTTTGATACCTTCGCCGCTTCAAAACAACTGTTCAGGCAGGAACCGGTGCAGGCGGAATACAGAGGCCACTTGAAGGAGTTGCTCAAAGTCGCATCGGGCGGTGTGGTGTTTACCACTATCCAGAAATTCCAGCCCGATGAGGGCAATGTTTATGAAACCCTTTCGGAGAGAAAAAACATCATTGTCATTGCCGATGAAGCCCACCGGACCCAGTATGGTTTTAAAGCCAAAACCATTGATGCCAAAGATGAAAACGGCAATGTTGTCGGCAAAAAAATTGTGTACGGTTTTGCCAAATATATGCGGGATGCCTTGCCCAATGCCACTTATCTGGGATTTACCGGAACACCCATTGAAAGCACTGATATCAACACCCCCGCTGTATTTGGTAACTACGTTGATGTTTACGACATTTTACAAGCGATTGAAGATGGGGCAACGGTCAGGATTTATTATGAGAGCAGACTTGCCAAAATAAGCCTAACGGAAGAGGGCAGAAAGCTTGTTTCCGAGTTGGATGATGAACTGGAGCAGGACGAACTGACCGAGACCCCAAAAGCCAAGTGGACGCAACTGGAAGCGCTTATCGGCAGCAAAGACCGGATAAAACAGGTAGCACAAGATATTATCAATCATTTTGAGCAGCGGCAGGAAGTTTCTGAAGGCAAGACCATGATTGTTGCCATGTCCCGTCGGATTGCCGCCGATTTATACAAGGAAATCATAAACATCAAACCTGAGTGGCACAATGACGACCTGAAAAAAGGTGTCATTAAGGTGGTGATGACATCCGCATCCTCTGACGGCCCTAAAATTTCCAAACACCATACCACCAAAGAGCAGCGCAGAGCGTTGGCCGAAAGAATGAAAGATACGGAAAATGAACTCAAACTGGTGATTGTCCGGGATATGTGGCTGACCGGTTTTGATGTGCCTTCCATGCACACCCTTTACATAGACAAGCCCATGAAAGGTCATAATCTGATGCAGGCCATTGCGCGGGTGAACCGTGTCTATAAGGATAAACCGGGCGGGCTTGTGGTGGATTACCTTGGTATTGCATCAGACCTAAAAAAAGCGTTGTCGTTTTATTCGGACAGCGGAGGTAAAGGCGACCCGGCCATCACTCAGGAAAAAGCGGTGCAACTGATGCTGGAGAAACTGGAAGTCGTTTCCCAATTGTTCCACGGTTTTCCCTATGAGGAATACTTTGTAAGTGATACTGGAAAGAAGCTATCCCTTATTCTTGCTGCAGAAGAACACATTCTGGGACTGGAAAACGGGAAAAAGAGATTCATCAACGAAGTAACCGCCCTGTCCCAGGCTTTTTCCATTGCCATCCCCCACGAACAGGCCATGGATGTTAGAGATGAGGTTTCTTTTTTTCAGGCGATAAAATCCCGATTGGCCAAATTTGGCAGCTCCAGCTTTGGTAAAACAGACGAAGAAGTTGAAACAGCCATCAGACAGGTGATTGATAAAGCACTGGTGACCGAGCAGGTCATTGATGTTTTCGATGCCGCCGGGATAAAAAAACCGGATATTTCCATCCTTTCAGAAGAGTTCCTTTTGGAAGTCAAAAGCATGGAGCATAAAAACATTGCTCTGGAAGTTTTAAAAAAACTGTTGTATGACGAAATAAAAACGAGAACCAAAAAGAACCTGATACAAAGCAAATCCCTCATGGAAATGCTGGAAAATTCCATCAAGAAATATCACAACAAGATTTTAACGGCAGCGGAAGTTATTGATGAACTCATTCAATTGGGCAAAGAAATACAGGAGATGGATAAAGAGCCTCAGGAAATGGGGCTGTCTGATTTTGAATATGCTTTTTATACGGCCATTGCCAATAACGACAGTGCTCGTGAGTTAATGGAAAAAGACAAACTGAGGGAATTGGCAGTTGTGTTGTTTGAAAAAGTAAAGGCCAATGCTTCCATCGACTGGACAATCAAGGAAAGCGTAAAGGCAAAATTAAAGGTCATTGTAAAAAGAACATTACGGCAGTATGGCTATCCACCGGATATGCAGAAATCGGCAACTGAAACCATTTTGAAACAAGCTGAATTAATAGCGGAAGAGATTACATGAGATACGGTTATCCGCGTGAATGATGGTGGAATGATAATTATCGGTGGTCTTCTGCAATCAAAGGAACTGACCAAAGAGGATAAAGTACCCGTTCTTGGCAGTATTCCACTGAAAGGGTACTTCAAGTAACAATCATCGTTCAAAAAGGAGATGGTTTTTGAACAACAAAAATCAGTCACGAAAGAAAGAATCACATGATTTCATTGGTTTCGATACGGGCTTCGCCTTACTCAACCCGACGCCCCAAATCTGTAAGGGAAGTGAACGGATAGTCCATTCTTAGTATAACCGACAATGGAGAAACACAGTAATGAAAAAAGAAATATGGCTGTTTGATTTGACACAATGCGAACCTCAAAATGCTGTTTCGCGTGACGGACGGTGTGGGACGTGGATTGCGGTGGATTACGAGGTAGATGAAGGCAAGGGTGTGATGTTGTTCGGACTGCCAAAATCTGACGCGCCGCCGTTGACGCTACGATTAGGTGTGACGGGCTGGTACGAAATTCGACTGGGCATCTTTTATGGCGCGGGCGCGGGTTCCATCGAAGATAGAATCCTCTGCGCGAAACTATCGGATGATGCCACATTCAGCCGTTTTGGTCGCGAGGAACATCGACCTGAAAAGGACGGCAACTATCCGGAGAAGGCGCTCCGCTGGTCCGATATCGCTGAAGTTTTCTGGAAGTGCGCTGACCTGACCGAGCAAGACCTGATTATTGCGCGTCCCGCCAGGGGTACGATGGCTGAACATGAAACAAATCTCGCTTATGTCCGCCTGGTTCCGATGGAAGAGGCGGCTATAGCTGAATGGAAATCCGAGCAGCCCTCTTCAGAGACAAATATTTTGATAGCAAATTACGACGGCGGAAGTTTTGGGCAATGGGGTATTTCAACCCCCGAAGACTTTCTGGCAGAGTTCGAGTGTCTGCGGGAAAGCGACTTTGATATCGCTCTTTACGCTATGGCGCGTGGTCCCATTACTTTGTACCCTTCGAAGGTCGGGGAATTTGTCCGCCCAAGCGGACTTCACGAACGTGGACATGTGCTGCGTCAATGCGTGGAAAACGGACTTGACCCGCTTGCCGAAGCTATCAAAGCCGCTCACGTTTGTGGTGTAAAGCTTTTTCCGCAGAATCGTTTGATGGGAAGTCAGCTTCCGCCAAAACACCTTCGCACCGATTACGGCGGAAAATTGATGGCGAACCATCCCGAATGGATGTGTACTTACCCAGACGGCGAACCGACGCGTCATCTTTCTTTCGCTTTTGAGGGCGTGCGTGATTTTCACGTTCGGTTGATTCGTGAATGGGTGGAAGATTACCGCGCCGACGGCATCAATGTTCTCTTCAGTCGCTCTTTCCCATTTGTCTACTACGAAAAACCTGTGTGCGAGGCATTCCAAGAAGAGTACGGCGAGGATATGCGCAAACTGCCCCCAAGCGACGAGCGCGTGCAGCGTGTGAGGGCGAGTTTCGTAACGCAATTTCTGCGTAAGATTAGGGCGATGCTTGATGATGTTGGAAAAGCTCAAGGGCGATACATCCCAACTTGCTACCTTGTGCCTGTTCACAATTCGCCTCCAAACACCCCAGCGGAAGCGAGAGCGTCCGCGCTTGCGGAATGTCTGTTTAACGCTCTTGACATACCTGTTTGGATAAATGAGGGATTGGTGGACTATCTTGTGGTTCACCTCCACATGTATGGAGAGCATGACGGGACCGCCGTGCAGTCGAAAATCCATGAGTTCACTGAATTAGCAAAGGACACAAAAACGAAGGTGTTCGTGGACGTTTACCCGCGTCGGATGCCCCCAAGACAATACCGCAAGATTGCTATGAGTTACTACGCTGCCGGCGCAGATGGGTTGGCTTTCTGGGATTCTTATGGTCGGTATTTTCGGGCGAGTGAATGGGCTTTCATCAAACGGCCTGGACATCGCAAAGAACTTCCACGCTGGGAAGGCAAAGGCGACGATTATTATCGAACGTTTCCGCTTCGACGATTGGATGGCGTTTTGATGGGCAGAGAGTTCTCCAACCCTTCGGATGGATGAAAGGACAAGTTATCTGCGGGGAATCCTATTACTCTGTTACTTTTTATCTGATATGTAGAGCGACCTGTTAGAGCGCTTTTGAACACTATGCTCTACCAGTCAATACAAAAGTAACGGTGTACTCTGTCAACATTGGATTGATGGGTAGCCGAAGGGTCCGAAGTCTTGGCGACTTCGGGCCCTTCGGCTACATTCGAGAAGAAAAAGGACGACAAATTATAATGCGTAAAAAAAATTGCGCCAGCCTTTCAGATATGGTAAAATGAAGTTGTTAGCGCGTGCTATCGCACGCGCTAACAAATTTTCCGCATTGAGAGAAAGGATAAAAAATGAGTATAAGAACAGTGTTGCTATGGGAGAGCACCAGAAGAGAAATCAGAGAGGCGATTAACGATGGAACGCTTCGAGGCGCGATTGTCCCAACAGGCAGCACGGAACAACATAATGAACATTTGGCAATAATTCACGATACGGCCAGTGCCGTTCACATAGCTCAGAAGGCGGCGCTTAAACTTTTCCCAGAGGTCACTGTGGCGACGCCGATTGCTATTGGTGTTTCAGAACACTGGATGGACCACAAAGGCACATTGACTCTGCGGCCGGAGATATTTGCAGAAGTGGTGTACGATGTGTGTGATAGCCTGAAAAGACATGGCATCCAGAATATTTTGATTCTTAACGGTCACGCCGGTAATTCAGGTCCCATTACACAGAATCTCGAAAAGTTTCAAGAGAAGCTGGGAATCAATTTGGATGCCTATTCTTATTGGTCAGCTTACACTCAAGAAGTTGTCCAGAAATATATGGAATCGGGCAAGTGCCCGGCGCATGCGGCAGAATTTGAAACCTCAGTAGCTCTAGCGGCTTTCCCACAACACGTTCACCGAGAAGGCGTTGACTATGACAAAGCGAAATTGACGATTTCCAATCCCGACCAAGCGAAAAGCGATGGGATGTACTATAATGAGTCGCATCTAGCAACCGCCGAAAAGGGGCAAGCCATGATTGATATTGCCGTAGACTGGGTGGTGGAGAAGATGAGAGGGATGTTATCTGATTGACGTACTCCCATACCCCTGTTTTTTTATGTTTTGTTTTGGATATTCTGTTTGTAGTAAGCCACGTGGCGAAGCGGAGTGGCGTTTGTTTGTAGTAAGCAAAACGGCACTCCACTTTGTTCCGTGTCTAAATGTAAACCTGAGATTTTCCTTTCCTAAACTATTTTGGTGTTCAATAAAAGCCATATTCTTCTATGGCTTTTATCATCGCTCTCACATTTTCTTCCTTCATATTATCGGTGAGGCTGTTTGAACTTGAAATTAAATAATTTTGAGTGGGTTTAAGTTTTTTAAATCTATTGACAATCAAGTCCTCAATTTGATTAGGTGTTCCACCGGCAAGTAAATCCATATCAATATTCCCGACTATACCGATATTATCAGGTAATTTTTTTCTTACCTCATATATATCCATTACATTGGGTTGAATTGGATGTATGGCGTTTTGGCCTAATTCAGTCCACATATCAAGCAGTTTGTTCATATCTCCATCGCTATGTGTGATAAAAGGAATCGTAATCCTTTCCGTAACTTCCTTTTCGACTGGCAAAATCTCTTTCTCGTAAAATGCTGGTGAAAATATCGGGCCGCTGTCAAAAGCCACATCATCAAAAGCCCATACAACATCAAAACCTATATCTTCCAGAATCGGGATTAAATCCTGCGTCCATTTTGCATAACCGCCGTGGACTGCTCTTATCAAATCAGGATTATCTACCATCGCATACGAAAAACCTTCAATTCCCATCGATAGGAGTGTTGCCCCTATACCAAATCTTACCGCAGCAATAGCGCAATAATCATCCCTATGTTCGATAAATTCCTTAGCATTCTGGATGAAAGTATCATCATCAACAGCGGGGAATTTAAAGTATTTTTCAAAATCAGCCTCGCTTTTTATCATCCCATCGCCCACAATCACAGGACTGCCATCCAGTTTTTCCATCTTATAAGCAAAAATAGGCGCAAAGGCATTATAATTAATATTATCCTTGCCGAATACCCTACATACTTTTTTCTGTTCTGCTGCCAGTTCCCCGCCGGATTTCACCGGAAGTCCATCGGGCGCGACCGACCAATCAACATTTATAGTTTGACCACAGATTTTTGATGCAATACCATCGCCCACAATGCCTTCTATCCAAGGTACTCTATCATGTTCCTCCCCTTTTAATGCTGTAATTACCCTTTCTCTTGAGGTCATTTTTGCTTTACTATTCATTTATATTCTCCTTGATTAATACCGATTTGGGTTTGAAATTTCCCATTCTCAACTCAAACAGAATTATCTGTAGTTGAGCCACCTTGTGGGCGTCTCGTAGTTCCTATAACGGGGACAAGCCCCTAAACTACATAATATGGGAAACGCCAATCCTAAACCAGTATAAGCTGTCTGTAGAGAAAGCGCGCGAGGACTTTCGCGCAATTTTTCATATCTTCGATGATTATGTACTCAATATCAGCGTGGGCTGTTCCTTCCTTCCCCGGACCAAACGCGACTATCGGAGTGTTCGCGAAGTGATATATCCACGCGCCATCCAGCCAGGCGTTTATCATTGATATTTCAGGCTCCGTTTCGAGTGTATCAACGAACGTTGAACGCAATTTTTGCACGAGCGCATCATCCTTTGACGTTTCAAACGGAAGTAGGTCTTTAACCCATTCAATTTGGGTTCTGTGTTCCTTGAGCCAGTTGTCTTTCTCCTCGTATTCGCGGACAGTATGTTCAAAAGCTTCCCTTATCTGTATTCCGCCGAATTCTAATCCCTTAGCTTGGGCACTATGGGCCTCCTCCAGCTTGTAGACTATATTCAAACTCAGATACGCACTGGATGGGACCACCGCGGAATGTACGCCCGAATTGAAAATTCCGAGATTGACCTTTGAATCGGGATAACGCGATTCGCGCTCTCTCTTAAAATCGTCTATCGCATCCTTGATAATGAGTCCTTTATCAATCGCGCTTATTCCGCCTCTGGCCGCATGCCCCCCCTGACCGGACACTGTGGCATCGGCCGTGAGACATCCGCCGCATCCATGAGTTATACTTAATCCCCCACCGTCAACTACTACCGCCATATCTCCTGTGTAACCCTCTTGACAGCAGGTTAAAGTGCCGGCTCCACTTCCGCTACATTCCTCGTCTATTACACTCTCGTAGACGATGGAACCGGAGAGGTCATCGGCGACCGGAAGCAGCGCTTTAATCGCTATCAATCCGGCAGTGAGATTGCCCTTGCAATCGCTGGCTCCTCTGCCCCAGATTTTGCCGTCTTTAACCTCACCTGAGAAAGGGTCGATTTCCATACCTGCTACAGCAACAGTGTCCATGTGACCGTTGATGATTATTCGCTTTCCGCCTGAACCGAACGTGAATTCACCTACCAGATTTGGTCTTCCTCCGAACTCTCTGCCTTTCGGGCCGATTACGCCCATTTTCTCGTATATATCCGGCGGTGTCTCAAACATTCTGGTCCTCGCGCCAATATCTTCAAGAATGGGCTTGAGTATGACCTGCCCGTTCAACTCATTGCCCGGATTTGGGTCACCGCTGTACGGATTCACTGTGTTAGCCCGCACAAGGTTCTGGCATATTTCCACCATTTCGTCCGAAAGACGGTCAACTTCTTCAAGAATTCTCTCTTCCAAAATATACACCTCCTGAGATGGTAAAGAATTGAAAACATGAAAACATGAAAGCATGAGTGGTGCCATACCCACCGCGTGTAATCCCACGCGGTGGAGGGCCTTCCGAGCAAAATATGCCGCCTTCTACCTTGTTTTCTTGCTTTCATCGCTGGCATGTTTTACCCTTTTCAGGCACGCTCTAAGGGGACTCTTAGAGGGAGGAGAAACAGACCATATTTCCGGACTTGTCCTTGCAGTATATAATCCCATTGGATAGAACAACATGCGGATAGCATGTATCCGGCACAACCTCATCCACACGGTTAAGCTCATGGTATTGATTGTCGGAAGGAAAAGCCTCTATCAAAGCCAGTTGCCCCTTGCCGAACGCGATTACCTTGTCGTCGCCGGCAGTAATCAGGCATGACCCATGGACGAATTTGCCCCCCTGCCACTTCAACTGACCCGTTTCGAGGTCCAGGCATTTGAGCGAGCCGTCGACCGTGTATACGCAATCCTTGTAAATGACCGGACTGCAAACTGTGGAGAAATACCTAGAACTCCATTTTTCACGCGCTCCGGTCAAGGAGATTTCTATCAGGCTGGTCTTTTTCTGATTATAAGCTGACGTAAGAACTACCTTGTTGTCCAACACTGCCGGGGTGGGAATATTGCAACCGTAATCCGTCTGCCAATCGTATTCTGCAATCGTTTCCCCCTCGTGGTCTTTGTCAGTTCGCATCACGACCAACTTGCGAAGCGTAAGGCTTGCGATACAACTTATCCCTTCCACAGTCAATGGCATGGGACCACTGGTGTGTCCAGCAGGTTCAGCGTATGAGGACACCCACTGGCGTTGGCCTGTCCTCTTGTCGAAAGCCATAATGGTGCCTTCGTCGGCGCCCACCTCCACGATTACCAGGTCGCCTTGAACGAGCGGCGAACTTGTGAAACCATAGTCTCTCTTTCCTCTGCCAACGTCTGGTCGTTGCGGAACGTGGTATTCATCGTAGAAGTTTTTTGCCCAAACCAACTTCCCACTTTGATTCGTGTCCCAGCAGCGGAAATCGCCATCAATGCTGAGAGTGTAGAGGTACAAAGTTTTCAGGTCAAGCGCCGGCGTGGAGGACGGCCCGCCGTACCGACCAAGGTCACCCGTTCTCACCCGGCCCTGATAGCGACATGGGTATATCTGATTCCATAACTCCTCGCCGGTGGTGGCATCCAAGCAGTATACCGTGTCCGTCCCTATGGGGTTCTTTTTGAGGTCACCCTCGCCATGCCAGCCCATCACATACAACCGTCCGTCGACGATGACGGGCGAAGTACACCCTCTGCCGACGTTTTTGCTCCAGAGTCGCTTCGGGGGCCAGCCATCGGGCCAACCTGAACTCTCCGAGGTGATGTCATTGCGATTCTGACCGCGCCATTGCGGCCAGTCTTCGCCCAAAGCAACCTCTGCCGCTAATAGCCCCGCAAGAACTGTCAGACACAGGACAATCATTTTAAATGTCAGCTTTATATTCATTTTCTTGAAGTAAAAATAGCCAATCATGCCTTTTCTTCACCTTCGAAAAAACTGGATTATTTTCTGGTTTTTTTTGTCTTGCTATGATAAATTATAATATCGTTAGAAAACAACTTTAGTAAACTTTCGTGAGCCATAATTTTAGCATATTTTAGAGATTGTTTCAAGGAATGTACGGAAATTGAGATAATCAGAGGGGACCCCAATGTCATTAACTTTTGAATGGCATGAAGACAAGGCCAAAGAAAATCTCAGAAAGCATAAAGTCAGTTTTGAGGAAGCAAAGACAGTGTTTAATGACTCTCTTTCCATCACGATAGTTGACCCAGAACATTCTGCTGATGAAGTTCGTTATATTGACATTGGGCTGTCCGCGAAAGGGCAAGTCTTGGTTGTCGTTTATACGGAGCGAGGGTCGAATATTCGTATCATTAGTTGCCGAAAAGCAACTAAATCAGAACGGAGAATCTATGAGCAAGAAACTTTCTGAACATAATGAACAAGATAGCTTAGAATATAATGATATGCTCCCTGAGTATGACTTTAGTGGTGGTGTTCGCGGCAAGCATTACCAAGCCTATCGTGAAGGCCACACCGTTAAGATTCATCAATCTGATGGAACGGTCACTGTCCAATATTTTATACTCGAAGAAGGGGCAGTTATGCTAGAGCCAGATGTGCGAGAATATTTCCCTGATTCGGAAGCCGTGAACAAGGCTTTACGCGGTTTGATTGCCCTTATTCCCGAAAAAAGTCAAGTGATTGAAACAGGATAGGGTGAAAACTCAAATTGCTGGGCTTTTCTATTAAGCTCGTCAAGTGTTCCTAATATTTACCTCTCTTTTATTAAATTCTCTTGCTTACTTTCCGGTGACATCCAGGCAAACCATCCGGGTTAAATCGCGTAATATAAGTCTGCCCCCGGCCATGGCCATCGGTCCCCACGAGTCATGCCCATTCAAAACCTGGGATTGAGCGAGTTGCTTATAGCCCGCTGAAGTTGCCTCAACAAGGGTGAGCAATCCAGCATCATTCATCACATAAATCAGCCCGTTGGCAATCATGTAAGGCCCTATTCCAAAACGGTGTGCGGTGTCGCTGGCCCAAACCAGTTCTCCGTTTGGATTCAAGCAGATTAACTGGCCATCCGGCCTCACACCGTAGATATAACCTTTGAAAAAAATTGGGGTTTGCTGAGTTGAGCCAAACACCTCTGGTTTCAGCCGGAAAAGCGTTTCGGCAATCAATTTGCCTTCATTTTCCTTCAACTGCAACATCACGCTGCCGGCGTTATATCCGCCCGACAGAAAAATCCGTCCATCGCTCATAATCAAAGGTGATGGCACCGTGGCGATGCTGATTTTCCAGTCGGTAGTCTCCCATAAAATAGCCCCATCCTCAACCGAAATCCCAACTACCCCGCCGCTAGCACAATAGACATACATGCGCTGACCATTAAATTCCATAGGCATTATCGACGAATGTGTCATATTCCAACCATGCGGGTTGGGTGTTTGCCAAATAATGTCGCCCGTCTTGCAATCCACGGCAATCATCAATGCGTCGCCGCCGGGAGCCAAAATCGCCAGTTCTCCATCGATTAATGGACACTGCCCGGCATACCACAGCGGGACTTCGGCGTTGAAATCCTTAACCAAATCGAGCGCCCAATATAACTCTCCGGTGTTCGAATCCAAGCAAATGACATGACATTTCGGGCCTAATGCTACAATATACTTCTCGGTAACCGCCGGAACGGTGCGGGACATTCCGTGATTCCGTTTAATCTTTATCGAATAAGAATAACGCCATATTTCTTTCCCATCCGCCAGCGAGAGGCAGCGCAGAGCGTCCGCCTTCTCTTCGGCGTCGTAATCCAGCACATATACGCGTCCATCCAAAATCACCGCGCCAGCGTACCCTTCTCCAACATCAATTCCCCAAAGAACCTTTGGCTCTCCCTCGTCCCATTCCTTCGCAAGGGGCATCTCTTCAACGCTGATGCCATCAAAGTTCTTGCCGCGGAATCGTGGCCAGGCACCGGGTAGGTCTGCCGGTAGGCCATCATATTTTACTAGTCTGCCACGGGATGCATCGACCGCAACCTGGGGTTTAATCTCTAAGCCTTTGGTATCAGTGCCTGGGATGCGCTCCGTTAAATCTTCCTTTGGACCACTGCTGAACCACAGCCATAGAGAAAGAATTCCTATGATGGCTACGACGCATGGAATCATTTGGATGAGGCGCAATATGGTAGTTTTTTTAGACGGAAAAGTTAGTCTCATTGCTAAGTGTTGTGTAAGAATCATCGAATCGACGATTCGAGAGAACAAAACGGAAAAATTTCTACCGTTACGGCATGGGTAATTCTTTTAATTCAAAGTACAACGAATCCCTTGCAATCAAATACTTGAAATTAATCGAGGTTGCCTCTGGATTGAATTCGTTGAACTGAAATTTCCTCTCACTCCGCCCGACTTGCTGATACCAGGTGCCCAAATTATCGACATTAGAAGCATACAACCGTTACATTGCGGGAAAAATCCAGCAGAACCTTCGGTTTAAGTTCCAACAATGTTTCACGACCGATTAAGGCTGTTCTGTTAGGATTAACCTGTGTAAATGGACTTTTTTGCCAGTCTAAAACGCAGTTTATCGTCTGACGTGCCTCACGCGTTACTCCTGATGTGTCTTGCAATGCTATGGTAACGCGCTTTGGGAGGTACATGTAACGTCGACTAAAATGAAACGCAGAACGAACGACTTGCGCTCTTCGCAGCTTGACGACTTGTGCTGTTTGCAAAAATTCGAAATCTGCGAAAATCATTCTAGCGCCGGTGTCAAAATCCCCAATTATATTGACGGACGCTAATTGTTCAGAAATGGTTAATTCTAAAGTTGGGTACCAATCATTCTCCCTGCTTGTTGTATGCCATACAGTGCCTTCTTCAATCAGCAGTTCATGCTCGTCGATAAAAACGAGGGGAAACTTTCCCGTCTGTTGGCATATAGAATCAATGAAGTCATCTTCCGGATAGGATGATAAATCCGAACCGTATGCGATGACATCACCGTCTATAACAAACAGCCATGTCGCATTTAATTCTGTGAATTTCTCTCTTATCCATGATTCGTTCCGTTTAGCGGCGGCGTCCTGCAGTTCGCATTGTTGCTGAAGAGAGAGCTTTTCGTATTCACTCAAGGTGGGATTTTCCCCTTCAAATTTTCGTGATTCTTCCAAATGTTCAGGCAACTCGTAGCCATGTTCAACTAACATTTCTAAAATTGCGCTAATTGTCGATTCATCCGCGCTCTTAACTTTTTCTGCAATTTCTTTTACCAGAGTTTGCATAAGATTTCACCTCGTTCGTAATAACTGTATAATATCTATCTTGACTTTGGTAAATAAAGAGTAGGTCAAGTTGCAAGGCGGTTTAACTGTTAAGCAAAAGAGGTACGCTTCCACAGTTGCGGAAACGCTGGGCACAATAAGGCATTTGGGTGAGCATTGACTGACACTTGTGTAAGCAGAAGGACAAGCACAACCTGCAACTGCATGTTAAATGTTGTGGTGGTGACGGCGATACCACATTTGCTGAGGACGGAAAACGAGACATTATTCTCTTAATACTTCCGTTCCATCGGTCAAGTAGATTCGATAACCGTGTAGAATCGCAGTTTCTATGAAGGAGATGTCTTGCACATTGGCATTTTTGATTACCACTCCAATTATGAACCTGGGCGGAATCCGAAAACGAACAAAGTTCTCGAATTTCTTGTATCCCGGAAAATCATATCTCCGCAACTCTGGGCTTAACAGCAAGCAGACTTCACACTCCATAGGTTCGTCGTCATACTGTGTATTTGCGAACTTTTGATTAATCCATTCGTGAATTTCAGCCTCCCTGAGACCGGGGGCAGGCCCAGTCCGCGTTGCTAGCGATGCAATTCTCCTTCTAACTCTGTCCAGCTTCCTCCTGGATGTTGGATGCTGACAGGCGGTTATGCCGACCCATGTGGCAGAATCAGGTTCCTTGATTGCCCTAGCTATACAGATTTCCGCGGGGGACTGAAAGTGCTCTTCAGGACTAAAGTCAATGATATCCCACGGCCGATTCTCACTCCCGAGAGCTCTATTCCGCCAATGCCTTCTCAGGAATGCCCAGGGGTCCCAGATAGAAATAAGGTCAATGCCAGCCTGCCTCTGCGCTTTGAAAATATGTTCTCCCCGACGCTTCCCGAGTCTATGGAAAAGGTATCGAGATAGAACTCCATAACGAGCTACAGACTCAAAATCCCTTTTCCAGATAAAATGAAATCCCACATCAGGTGCGTGGATGAGGTTTACTAGAGACTGTTTAATTCGAATCATAGTAGTTGCACAACATCTTAATAGAATCTGGTTCTTCAGGGTTATGTGAATTACGAATTACGAGTTACGAATTACGAATTGGAAAAAGCATCCGTTCTCACAGATTTGCGG
>SDBU01002362.1_pt1 | contig 25199 bp, 27 predicted proteins | sample 2277071 | NCBI WGS metagenome assembly SDBU01 (sample SAMN10397929, study PRJNA504765) | marine sediment metagenome | isolation source: marine sediment core GS08_GC12, 126 cmbsf | place: Arctic Ocean: Gakkel Ridge, Loki's castle | collected 2008
TTTGATGCTATCCTCCCTTCATTTCTTATTATTTTATCTATGGAAGCCTTAGCATAGTTTGCTACCGTTGATGGCTGTAGTCCTGTTTCGCTACCTAAGATTGTGGCTTTCTCTTCAGGAAGAAGGTTTGGATTTTTTTTGGCTAAATTCTGCCATAATTCTGTAATATTACTTTTTTCATTCAATAAAGGTCGAGATACTTTGTTTGCTTCGTGAATAACTTTTGTGTCAAGAGAGTATCGTCCATATATGGATACTGAGACAGGATCGATATTTAAAAGATCTCCTATATATTCAGCCTTTTCTTTTAAGGACAGTTCGCAATTTTCGTTAATCATTCGTTTCCAAATTGCACACGAGGTTATAATTTTAAGGAGTTGAACAAATTGTAAAGTACCGTTATTTCTCTCAATTTCTTTTAAGGAAATTTTCGCATTATCAAAGAACTCTCTCCCAAGCTTTCTTAGTATTATTAAAGCATTAGGTTTCTTTTTGACTTTTTCCTTAAAATATGACAAAAATAACCTTTTTTCTTTTTTAAACTTTCTTCGGGGGTTTACTTCAATATTCCCTATTAATCTGTCAGGCTGAGAGATTGAATGCAATGATATTAAAGCAATACCTTTAAGACAAGCAATATTAATAAAAAAATCCCAATCCTTATGAAAATCTTTTCCGTAAAGCGTCTTGGTATATCCTATCCCTTCAAGTAAATCTGCATATGATTCTAAATTGAAAGCAACTATCCCTTCTACAAATTCAGGATACACACCATTAAGAAATGCGTCCCAAAACTTTTCTGAAAGGATTTGCGAATCCTTTGAAACTGAATGTTTTTTTTTCAAATTAGTTACACCTTAATAGTCTGCGTTTTAGAAATATTGAAACGAATTGCTTTGAATTTATTTACTTTTAAAGAAAAAAACGTTAAATCCAATTAGTCTTACTTGACTTTGTAATTTTACCATTTTCTTTTAAGACCTAAATTATTTTGACTTAGTTCATTCTATATTATTTTCCTTCATGAACAACTCAATGCCGAAGAACTAGGGATAATCCCCCACATTAATCCCTAGTTTATTTTATTAATCTTATTAGGAGTTTTAGTAATTTTTAGCTTAGGAACACTGTTTGAAATACATAACAGCTTTTTCTACTTTTTTCTTCTATGGAGAAATGAATTAAACAATAAATTCCAATCATTTAATAATTAATTTTAGAGTTTTTCAGCAGTTAATTTCTTTAAATTTTAAGTTTTTCGATTTCTAAAAATTTATAAATAAAACACCTACAACATATTTGAATTATAAATTAAAGGACATTTACATGAAAAAAAATTGTTGGGAATTTAAAAAATGTGGTAGAGAAGAAGGTGGTTCTAAAGCAAAGGAATTAGGGGTTTGTCCAACGTTTACGGAAACTAAATATAATGGTCAACACGGTGGTAAAAATGCAGGGAGATGCTGTTGGATGGTTGCAGGAACATTAAGTGGAGGAACCGTACAAGGAACATATGCCAAAAAATTAAAAAATTGTAATCAATGTGAATTTTACATTACAGTCAAGCAAGAAGAGGGTATTAATCTCAAATATTTTATACCTCTAACTTAATTGTGTGGAAACAGAAGCAGCAAGTTGTCTACGGAGAACTTAACACTGATATCAATGAATTATTGTCGAGAAAGAAAGATTTAACTCCTATTGTAAAAGCATTAGAAAAAAAGCACAATAATTTGAAAAAAGAAAGGAAAAAAGCATTAAATAACAGTTTAAGGGCTATTTCCCAAGAAAAAAAGAATAAAACTAAAATTATTGACAAAGATATTAAGTTGCTAGAAAAAGAGTTAAAACACACCAAAGAAAGTAAGTAAGTAATCACTTAAGAATCGTGTAAAAATGCTTTATTTCCTTTTTTCAACATACTGTTGGTGAAATTCTTCCGCTTCCCAAAATTCTGATGCAATTACTATTTTTAGTACAATCGGGTTTTTAAAACGTTTGGATTCTTCATATCTCACTTTAGAACTCAAAGCTTTTTCCTTATGTTCCGAATTAATATAAAAAATGGAAGAATGATATTATGCCCCCAAATCAGGACCTTGACGATTCAATGTTATTGGGTCATGAATTGACCAAAAAACATTTAATAGATCAGCATTCGATACTTGAGATGAATCAAATATAATTGCTATCGCTTCAACCATACCTCACTTATTAAACTGAACTTAGAGTCGTGATATCCTCGTTTTTCTCATTATATTATTAGAAATCTCTTTATCATCTTTTTTCTTTCTTCTTCACAGGTATTAGATTTGATAAAATTTTTATATCTTCTAAATTATATTAACATAAAAAATTTCATTTTTTAAACTAAGAAAATTGAAACAAGTAAAGGATTAGATTTTTTTGGCGCTTACGTTTATTGGTTGGTTAAATGGAATTACAGCATCAGGCGTTTTTTTCTTTTCTATAATTTTTGGATTAGTTGTTATTTATAAAGGAAGAAAATCACATCTAAATCTTCTCATATATTTGGGATTAACATATTTTTTCGCTGGTCTTATTTTTACAGGAGATTTTTTAGACTTTTTAACAGTTCTTTTAACTCAATCCAATATTGATAACTCATTTGGAATAATAGGTCTTATAAATTGGATGTGGTTTCCTGGAGTTGCTATATTTGGTATGTATTTTGGTGCTAAACTTATTATACCGAAGAAAAAGTGGTTGATTTTTTCGATTTATTTAGTTCTGGGCATAATTTTCGAGTTATTTCTTTTCATGGATCCGACGGGCTCTATTGAATATGTCAATCCTACAATTCCTGGCGAAGATTTAATTAATGACAGTCTTATTTTTGAATCATTAGCTGGTATATTAGTGCTTTTTTTTTTATTATCCCTGTTAGTATTTGACGGTATAGGTTTTCTAAGAAAAAGTATCCAGTCTACTGGAGTAATTAGAAAAAAGTTTTTATTATTATCTCTAGGAGCTTTTATTTATATTATCGGTGGTGTATTAGATGGTTTATTTTCCCCTGGCATCTTGTTAATCTTTATTAGATCTGCAATGGGAGTTAGTGCTTTTCTATTCTACTTTGGAGTAAAACAATAAACTTAATTCATTTCTTTTTTCTTGTAGTTTCCGAAGTTAAAATTTATTTGAAGATTTTTATTCCTCTTTTCTTCATATTTCTGGTGGTACTCTTCTGCTTCCCAAAAATCAGAGGCGGAGATTACTTGTGTTACAATCGGTTTATTAAAGCGTTTGGATGCGTCGAGTTTTGCTTTAGAACTCAATACTTTTTCCCTTTGTTCTGAATTAAGATAGAAAATCGCAGATCGATATTGTATGCCCACATATGGACCTTGCCGATTTAGTGCTGTAGGATCATGAATCGACCAGAATATATTTAATAGGTCGTCATAGGATGCTTTAAATGGGTCAAATATTACCTCTATAGCTTCTGTGTGTCCAGTCAATTATATAAATTCCATCTCTGGGAAGCATTAAAAGAAATAATAATAATATTAATTCCTGTGTACCAGGTCCTAATTTTGACCAATTACCCATATCTTTATCATCTTCGATATACCCTCCAATAGTCTTTTGGTCACTAAAATTCCACTTTATTAATAATTTTATATTAGGAAATATTTACTGTATGCTAGAATTAAATGTTTCAAAGAATTCAGGTCCAATTAAAGATCTATAAGTATATGATATATATATATAAGTATATGATATTTTTTCTCTTTTAATGGTGTTAAGGATTAAAGCTAAATTGGGAACTACTAGAATCTTTTAAATCATATATTATAATTATATTATTTGATGAGGTGAACTTCATTTCAATTTTTAAAATAAATATAGATCAAATTAATCTTACTGATATTAAGGATTTAATTAACCAGAGTGTCCGAGAATCTTCTTTAATTGAATATAAGGAAGCAGATTTTATACTACCAAGTCGAGGTGATCTACAAAATCAATTTTGGAAATTGATAAAAATTATATGTGGATTTGCTAATAATATGGGAGGGCTCTTAATATTAGGATTAAAAGAAGACTTAAATTCTTGTGCTGAAAGTATAACACGATTATCCCAAGCCAAATCTGATTTAATAAATAAATTACGTGGACTTACAGTAAGTCATACAATTCCTATAATATCTTTACAAATTAATGATATTGATACAAATCCTAATAATTTAGATGAATATATTTTAGTTCTCAAAATACTAGAAGCACCAGAACCTGTTATGTATATTAATAGTTCGGACAGTGATAGTAATAAATATTTTTTTCGATATAATGAAGATACAATCCCTGCAGATCATGCTACAGTACGATTGTTATTTTCAAAGAAAGGTATTGAAGATAAATTGAATAGATATATTGAAATGCGAGGGTATGGGCTAAAGCTTGGAGCTGAAGAAAATGTAGTCTGCTGGATCTCAATTCCTTATCAATTTCCTCTTGAAACATTTACAGAGATAAATGAAGTGGTAATCTCTACTTTAAGACGACTTTATCCAAGAATTTCAGTCGAAGACAGATTTCATGGAATCTTTGAAAATGGAAGATATACTCACAATGGTATCTTGTTTTTATTTCAAAATAGATCTTTATATAATGGATTTTTCGAAGTAAATAAAAATGGATACATTGAGTTCAAAACCTTTATTGAAATTGAAAATGGATTTTTAAATGAAAATTATATAATAAAAGATTTTGATAAATTTCTTGAATATTTATATAATTTTTATTCTTCATATGATTATTTCGGGGATATAAAAATTATTCTAGGGCTAAATAAAAGTGATACACAACTCAAATTAGGGATAAAAGATATAACTGGTCAATATCTTCATGATAATCCAAATAATTTTTCTCTAGAAAATGTTATATTTATCAAAAGAGATTTTTCAATTAAAGACTTAGATTCGGAAACGAAACGTCTAAAAATTTTTAAAGATTTTAAAAAAAGCTTACATGCCTGTTTTGGATTATCTTAGAATTAAATTAGACAAGCCCTACGAGATATTCAATTAATACGTTAATCAGATTAAATGAATATATTCATGCTATAAGTGTGTTCCAATCTTTAAATCATTATTGGTAACCCACTTATTAGCTATTAGGCATTTAGCCCTAAAACTATTAGAAAAGCCGAGAAAATAAAGAAAATAGCTGAAAGAGATCCCGAAATTAAGGAGAAAAATGAAAAGTCTATTAGAAAGGAAATCATTTATAAATTTAACGAGAAATCTGAGATTTGGCAAGTTCTCCATAAATCAGTCAAAACAAATGAGATGCTGGAACTCGATAAACAAATCTATATAAAGCATTCATCAACTTCTTTCCCTAATCCAGAACAAGTAGAAAATAATTCTTCTTCAATTTTTCCAATCCTTACTGGAATCATCCATAAAATCAGAAGACATTAAAGTGTCGATATCTTTTTTATATGGGCCAAAAACTACTTTATAAGAATATTCTTTTTCGTGAGTTTCTACTATTTCATTCTCATTACTATATTTCCCTTTCTTTAAATACATTTCTTTTTGTAATTTCTCCTAGTCTTAAATAATAATCTTCTATAAATTTGATTTGAGTATCATATTCCTCTTAGTCAAAGGAATAATCATAAATATTCTGAAAATCATAATACACGCCCACTTCTTATTTCATAATAAATCTTAATTTTAAAATCAATCAATGTATGTATGTATTGTTTATTGATGCTCATATTATTTTGAATACTAATTTTTAACTTATAGGTTTTGTAAGATTTCAATCATAATTATCTCTTTTATAAACCAACTTTCGTATAATATCCCATTCCTCTTTAGGAAATAAACGTCTCAAATTGTTAAAGAAAGAGTTTTTAGGAACTAAATTAGCCCACAATTTTAGTTTGGACAAATTCTCTTCGATTGATACACATTTATTTATTAAATTCTTTCTTTCTAAATCCATTCGATTATCAATAGATAGGAATAATCCTTAAAATTTAATCTCTTGTTTGAGAATATTTAATAGAAATTTACACTTGGTTATTGTAGTCTTAATGAATTAGATTAATTGAGGTAATTAGTAGATATGGAAATATTTTAACCTTGTAAAAGTACCACATACGCCAAGAAGAATTATGGAAACTACCATTACTCCGATCATTTTATGGCTTTGAAATTGACCTAAAACCATCCATCCGAGGAGTCCTATAATGAATCCCAGAAACCCCATAATCGAACCGAAGGCTATTATAAACTCAAATCCTTCCGCAATAATATCAAAAAAATCCAACATCATAATGATATGTGAAAGAATCGACTTTATTTAAAGAAAAAATGAGAAAGGATGCATATTATTGGGTGATAATAATGTCCGAAATGAACGACCAAAAACCAGAAATGATAGAAAAACCAGAGGAATTACTTCGAGCAGAGAAACTCATTGATGAAGGAAAGCTTGATGAAGCGCACCAATTAATTAAGAACTTCGAGGAAAAGGGAGGACACACTCTTCACGATAATATTTTATGTCATCTCCTCAATTGTGAGCTCCTATATTGGCGAGGTTTATATGAAGATGTTGTCAAACTTGCCGAACAAACATATAAACATCTGAAGGTGACATGAATACATTCTTGCTCTCCGAAGATATTAGGTCTTCCACCGGAATTCTGATTCCTCGATTCGCAACTAGCACAACTCAAATTATTAATAAAAAACAATGGCTGAAGTGGATGTTCGATAAACTTACTGATCCTGATTTGCTCAGTAGTCTACCTCCCTCTGGGTCTGATGTCGCCAGCGATCTACTTCGAGAAGCAATTATTCAACTTAACACTTTAACAATTTCAGGTCCCAACCCAAATCCCTTGGAAGTCATAACTAATCCGAAAAATTATGCAGATGACGCCGAAGCGTTAGCAGGGACAATGATTTTAGACATACTTAATGGGTTAATTGGTCATAAAACAATACGGGGAATTTTTATGCATACATTTACTTATTACAACACATACAAGGGTTTTGTGCTAGATTCAACAACTTTAAGAACTGCGTCGGAAATGGAAAAACTCTTTAAATTATACGAATTTGTTTATCCCCAGTACCAAATGTCGCCCTTGTCACGCGTCTCTCAAGATAGCACTCCCACAGGAAACTCAATTACGTATAATATTTTCCATTACCTTTACGGAAATGCAGACTTCAGATTCACAGTGGTGGGGACTCAAAAACAATTTAAATTTAGTCTTGGGTATGCTCCAATGACATTTCTGGACTCCAACAGCAAAATGGATCAATTATTATTATCCAATATTGATGTGGATTTAGCAAATAAATTCACTGGGTATTATGAGCAACGATATGATAAGAAATATGATGAAAAAAGTTTAGTACAAGCATTTCTGGATAACAGTCAGGACTTATTCAAAATTGTAGAGCCAAAAATTAGAACGGTATTAAAATATCTTCAATATGATGAAAGATTAGTACAAGATATTATGTTTAAAGTGATAGCAGATTTACAAGCGAAATCGAGCAGAATTACTACCTCGGGGGTAAGATTGCAAATAGATGACTTGATGCGCAGCTCTGCGTCTGGTGGAATTATTACCTTCAATAAAATAAGGATTGGAGATACAGAATTAAAGATATATTTAAACAAACAAGAAGATTTAGCTGGGCAAGATATCTTTACATTCAAACGCGACTTTTCCAAAGTCGGCAGAAATTCTGTAGCCGTCACAATAAATGAAGAAATAATCGAGCAAATTAACTTGGAGGCAATTCATAACAAAGTATCCGTGCTCTGGTCAATTCTAGGAGAATATTATAGTGATAATCCACAACAACATGCTAGATTTAGGTACATAGAGAATAAGGCAATAATAACGGGGCACTCAGTCACTCCATTTGGATGGCAATTCATAGGACTTAAAGCCGAAGCTACGTCTTATGATTTTATTGCAGCCTCTGAAAGGAAATCCACAACCTCTCCATCTTACATCGATATATCCCTCGAAGGGCTCTTTAACGGTGATGTAAACGAAATGCAAAAACTATTAAAAGTAGTTAGAGTATCTACCAGTAAAAGGCAAACTATGGGTTATCCAACTCAAGTTGGATTCACTATGTCAATTGCAGATTTTGGTCAAGGTTTTACTATGGAAGATCAAATCGCGATCTTCGACGGTCGTATGTTTTACGAATCTAGTGAAGTCTATTCTGGACCAACTTACACCGGAAACAAGGTCACATGGATCCAAATAGATTCAGGGGCAATAGATACTAGCCGTCTTGATATCGAAAGAATTAACAGAGAGTGGGATATCTCATTCCTTTATGGAGACCTATCGACATTGTAGTTTTTATTTATTTGTTCCATATTTTTAACATCAAGAATCTCGACATGCTCTAAATGTTGTGGAAGATATGTAATTATGCTAAAATCAGCAAAATCAATGCGCCTTAGATGTTTAAGTTTACACACCACATCTGGGATAATATGGATGTCAAGACTTTCAAATCTTAAATATGAAATATTTTTATTTTCCACATCAAAAAAGTTCATGGGGTGGATTGAAGAATCTCCAAAGTATCCAGCTAGAAGGTGCCAGTCATAATAAAGATTTTCCCCCACCTCAAATTCTATTTTTTGTAAAACTTCTAAGTCTTCCGGATCTAAGAGCTCTTGCAGTAGCACATCATAAGGTACTGTGTATATAAGGTCCATCTCGTAAAGATAATTTATCACATTTTGTGATCCACTATTCAACCTCTTTGCAACTTCTTCTTTTAAAATTAACTCTGCTTTTGGATCTTTGTCAGCCAATTCTTTTAGTAAGCTAAATGATAAGCTATAATGCAGAATGCGGGGATTATAGTCGTTTTCTGCCCACGCTTGGAGATTAGAACAGTGTCCAAAGAATTCTTCTTCGGGAGAGAGAGAAATATTATATTTTTGTTTCCATTCCGCCTCTTCCGTTGACTTTAATTTTTCTACTGCTTCTTCTATAGATTCAATATCCTCGAGCATTTCAATTTCATTGATGGGAATATTGAGAATCAGAGATTTGCAGTGTATATAGAGTTTTCCGTTAATATAGAGATTAGTCTTTCCGCCTTCTAACCTAAGAGTTATCAGATTATTTACTACAAACTCTTTAACTGTCATCCTCGTAATAATACAATTTTTTTGGAAATATAAATTTAAGTACTGCTATGGTTTTTTATTCAGATATAGAAGAAAATAATGGATTACTTATTTATGAGTAATTAGTGCATAACCTTCTTCACTTCATTAAACTTTAGTCCAAAAAGGTCAAATTATTTCTCTAAATCTCAAAAATTTTCTAAATAGAAATTATTAACACGAAAAAATCTCCAGAATAAGCAAGCCCTGCCCCCCAAAATGAAAATTAATTGTGGTTAAAGAAAAGAAATCCTCCTTTATCAAAATTAAGTTTATCATCTTGTACACTTCCTTAGTTATCTGAGGAAAAAGGGAAGTTATAATCAACGATTATCGAAAGTATGGACAAATAGAATAATACGCAATCTCAAAATATATTGAGTAATTTTTTTATTGTCTTCGATTTTTTTACTTTTTTAACTGCACTATGTCATGCACATCCTTAACAATTTTGAAGAAATTCTCACATTATTATTAAGTTATAAAAGTGGAAGATCGGTTGCTAAATTAATTCTCTTCTTACTATAAATAATAAATTTAATAATTTGGGGTATATTAACTCTAAAAAAGAATTGATCTAATTGATCTAACAAATTACATCTAAAATTGAGAAGCAGATGGAACTCAAAACCCTTTTCAGTCCGAAAAAAATTGGAAATGTCCAGATCAAAAACCGTATTGTGCGTTCTGCAACATTTATGCATGTAGCAGAGAAATATGGCTTTGTTGGAGAACGTCTTCTTAAGATGTATGAAGAATTAGCAACTGGAGGAACTGGTTTAATCATAACGGGAGCCGCTGCAGTAGATCCAAGTGGTACAGGTGGCCCTTATCAAATGGTATTATATGATGAATCTCATCTCCCAGGGAACAAGAAACTAGTTAAATTGGTACATGAATATGATGATACTAAAATTGCGGTTCAAATTCAGCATTCTGGTCGTCAGGGTGTTCACCCTAAATATCCAACTATAGCACCCTCACCTATCCCTAATGAAGAAACTGGGATAACACCACGGGGTTTAAAGACTGACGAGGTTAAAGATTACATTAAGAAATTCGTAGATACTAGCCTCATGGCATATGAATGTGGATATGATATGGTTCAGTTACATTCAGCTCATGGCTATTTTTTAAATAATTTTCTTTCTCCTTTTACAAATCAGAGAACGGATGAGTTTGGAGGAGATCTTCAAAAGCGAACTAAAATCTTAAGAGATATTCATGATGGAATTAGGGATCAGCTTGGAAAGAAATTTCCTATTATAATAAAATTCCAGTCATTAGATTTACTTCCAAATAGAATAACAGAAGAAGCGGGAATTGAGATCTCGAAAATTCTTTCAGATATTGGATTTGATGGAATTGAGCCAAGTGGTACCCCTTCAAGTAGAATAGTCAAAAAAGATGAGCAGCAAAATTATTTTCTCCCAAATGCAAAAAAAATGAAGCCCTTGTTGAAAGATTGCGCTTTAATTCTTGTAGGGGGGATTCGGTCTCCTATATCGGCTTCTAAAATCTTAGAAAAAGGGGAAGCCGATTTTATTTCACTTTCTAGACCCTTAATTTATGAACCAGACCTTCCCAATCGGTGGAAAAATGGTGACTTATCACCTGCAAAATGTATAAGTTGCAATTCCTGTTTTACAACAATGAATACCGGTACATATTGTGTGACAAAGAAGAATTTGGAAAAAAATTAATAACAAATTTTCATTGTTTGATGATAAAAGTATGTGAAGAGAATGATGGAATTACAAACGCTATTTAGCCCGCAAAAAATTGGAAATGTAGAAATTTCGAATAGAATTGTCAGGTCGGCTACTTTTGAGCATAGAGCTGAAAAATACGGATATGTGGGTCAAGATATAATTGATTTTTATGACGAATTAGCACGCGGTGGAACGGGATTAATAATAACTGGATTCACTGGAATAGCTCCAGGTGCGACAGGAAGCCCATATCAACTTCGATTAGATAATGACTCATATAGTCCTGGTCATAAAAGATTAGTAAATGTAGTTCACGATCAATCAGATGCTAAGATATCAATGCAGATTGTTCATATGGGACGGCAAGGTGAGCATCCAAAATTTCCTCCTATTGCACCTTCTCCGATTCCAGAAAAAACAACAGGTTTAACACCAAAAGAATTAACCACGGAGGAGATTTATGAGTTAATTAAAAAGTTTAAAGAAGCAGCTATTAGAGCTTATGAATGTGGATACGACATGATTCAACTCCATGCCTCTCATGGGTATCTTCTAAGTAATTTTTTGTCACCTTATACAAATAATCGTAAGGATGAATTCGGTGGAAGCGTTAAAAATATGGCCAAGATTCTTGTAGATATCTTCGATCAAATTAGAGATGAGCTTGGAAAAAAATTCCCGATAATCGTAAAACTTCAGACTGATGATTCAGTGCCTGGAGGTTTAACTTTAGATGTCAGTTCAAAAATAGCAGAAATTCTTGCTAAGACTGGTTTTGACGCAATAGAACCTAGTGGAGGGATTTACGAAAGCCAATTATCTCAGAAAAATCCATATCCCAGCAAGATAGTAAAATCCCCTGAAGGAGAAAATTACTTTTTACCTACAGCCAAAATCTTAAAACCGTTGATAAATAACTCAAAGCTAATTCTGGTTGGGGGAATTAAAGATCCTCTATCCGCGGAAAAGATTCTCAATGAAAACCAAGCAGATTTCATTTCTATGTGCCGCCCTTTAATTTATGAACCCAATTTGCCCAATCGTTGGAAAAATGGTGATATCACACCAGCAAAATGCACTAGTTGTAGTTCTTGCCTAGTAATAATGAGAAAAGGTCCTGTTTATTGTGTGACCAAAAAAAATTTAGAAAAAAAAACTTAAGTTGATACAATCGTGAGTAATGAAGGAGAAAAAAGCGCATATACTGACCATTTATTCCAATTTCGGTCAGTAGAAAAAAGAAAACTACTATTATCTTTAAGTATTACCACAGTGGTTATGGTTCTTGAAATATTTGGTGGCTTAGTCACCAATAGCATCGCATTAATTACTGACGCAGGTCATATGTTTACACATGCATTTGCGATAAGCATAAGTTTATTAGCTATTTTTATCGCTCGAAAGCCTTCTTGCCATCATAAAACATTTGGGTTATATCGAGCAGAGGTTCTCTCTGCATTTATAAACGGTTTATTCTTAATCCCTATTGTTGGGTTTATAGTTTTTGAAGCAATTATAAGATTGTTAAACCCATTAGAAATAAATGGGGTTTATATGTTAGTAATCGCGATTATTGGATTGATAGTAAATATTTCTAGTATTTTAATTCTCCACGGGAGTCAAAATGATAACTTAAATGTGAGAAGTGTGTTTTACCATATGATTGCTGATGCTGCGTCATCCGTTGGTATCGTGATCGTTTCAATAACAATCATGTATTCTGGTTGGACGTTTCTGGACCCACTCGTAAGTTTTGGTATTTCTCTCGTAATTCTTTATTGGTCATATGGAATTTTAAAGGATTCTACAAGGATTTTATTAGAGATGACTCCAAAAGGTATGAATATAGATATGATAAACGAAGATTTAAAGGCTAATTTTCCTGAAATCATTGATGTAGGAGATACTCATCTGTGGACAATCATACCCAAGATGCTCGTATATTCTACACATATTAAAATAAATAGTGAGAAGACTAAGAGTAATCATGAAGAACTTGTGAATAAGATTAACGAATTCTTATCATCTAATTATAAAATAATTGAATCTACCATACAAATCATTCATAAAGACGCAGAGTTTGCATGTAATATATAAGAAATCAAACGTTGTAGCCGGTATACAGGATATTTAGGGAGATTGAAGAATATACAATTTTAAGCTTCACTTTAAAAAAATAAAATTAATCTTTATATAATTTAATAACCCTACAATATTATTAAAAACAAATTTAGATTCAAAATTTAAAGTGAACAATATGTCAGAAAATCGATCTTTAACATTTTTTGTAGGAGCTTTAATTACCAGTGCATTGGGAGGAGTTTTGGTCTTTGCTACTGATCTTGGGGGCTTTAACGGCTCTAATTATTATCTTGGTGTTTATGTATGGGGGGGAATAGGAGCATTCTCTGGAGTGTATAGTATACTAATAATCTTAGCAGGTTTTTTACTAATATATTGTATGATTATTTCTGTTTTAGTTCTTAAATTCCCTGAAAAAATACCAGACAAGAAATTTGTACGATATGGATTGTATGCTTCCATTGCTGCTTTTATTCTTACAATAATCAATGGGATTATATTTGCAGTTATAGCAACAGACGAGGATTGGTGGTGGTGGTTTGACGCAGGATTTTATGGAGGAGTCATTGGTGGATTGTTGACAGCAATTTTTTATTATATGGGTGAAAAAGAGGTAGTACTTACTTAAATCTTTATTTTTCTTTTTTCTCTCTTAAGGCATCTGTATGTTATGATAAATATGATGCTGAGGATAAGATATTTATAGTACTTTTTCATTTTAGAAATAAATAAAACATTTTTATGAAATCTTTTATCTTAATTGATAAGAAAATATCAAAATCCAGATGAGAAGCAACAAATTAGCTCTATATCATATTGCTAAATATACAAGTTATGAATTATTAATTGAAGGATTATTATTAAAAAAGGGGACAAACCAATCAAATACTCTTGAAAAGATAAAGAGAAAAGAGAGATCTCTAAAATTACGGATTTTTAGAACAAAAATCTTATACGCGATAATATTTGGAATTCTTCCAGTAGCACCTCTTCTAGGTTATTTCAAAATGGATGATATTCTATTAAATAGTTCTGTTTCGACCAATATCATTATTTTTCACGGTAGTTTATTCATAGTTTTATTTTTCACTCTTCAAATTTTTAATTTTATTTTGATGGGTATGTTAGAGGTTGGTACGATTATGTCCGGTCAATCATTTGAATGGCTTAAGACATTACCCATATCAAGAAATAAATTAAAAAAAGTTGTATTACTTACTATCTTTCGAAGTTTTGATGCTCCGATTATTGTTATGGTTATGACCTTCCCTATAGTTATGTTTATCGGGACTCTAAATCTGATTGTTTTTTTAATTAGTATTGGAATCTCAATATTAAATGCCTTTTTTTCCTTTAGTATACTCATCATTATCGGATGTAGAATGAATAGGATTCTAGAGGTTAATCAACTAAATTCAAAAAAATCACAGACAATTCGGATCCTAAACTTGGTTAGTTATGTAGTAGCTATTCTTGGAAGCGTGTACTTAGTTCAATGGGCATTTAGCTCAATTGAAGTTTTTTTTACTTGGTTTCTGGATTTGCCCTCGCCTGCTCTAACGAATATTATCCTCAGTAGTATTCCTTATCCTTTTAATCCAAGTTATTTAACCCTAGTTTCTATATTTTCAAATGGAATCTTATTGAACTTATGGGTGAGTATCATTATTGGTTTTCTTAGTTTTGCATTAATTACATACTGGCTTTTTGATAGAGCTTTACAACAGGTGGAAATGCGGGCTTCCTCAAAATTTCAAGATTCATATTCAAAGAATTTCAGAAAAAAGATAAGTGTGGAGATAAAATCTACATCTCCGTTCAGAGCTTATTTACGTAAAGATTTAGTACAGATTTCGCATGATTTTAAGACATTTTTAACGGTCATTACAACATTTTTACTTTCATTTCTTTTTTCTTATTATTTTAACCTTGGTTATATTGGTAGGATTGTTCCCACCGAAACACTAATCTATACTAATTGGTTAGGGTTGCTACTAATTAGCCCTGTTATTTCAGGGATGTTAATATCTAACTTTCTTAGCCTTGAAGATACAGGACAATCAATTCTTACATCTCTTCCAATTATACATCGTGATCAAGCAAAAGCAAAATTATTTCTTATTTTCATATTTCAAACAAGCGCGGTTATCCTCCCAACTGTCATGTATATCCCGGATTTAAAGTTTGATACTTTATTTGTGGCTACTTTGGGTGCTTTACCTCTTATTTGGTCATTTTTATTATTTCTATTTGAGATGAAAATAAAATTATTTGGCAAAAAAAGAGATTATTACATTATAGAAGAAGTTAATCAAGATAATAGGATGTTTAAATGGACAATAATTATGTGTATACAATACATCCTTGGTTTTTTGGTTATCTCCCTCACGTTTAATCTTTACAAGTTTTTAGGTTATAATGCAATGACCAGTTTTTGGATTTTTGGTTCTGAATTTGGGTTAGTCATAGGAATCATAATTTTTCTGAAAATGTTTCCAAAAATATCTATAGAATTAGGAGCGGGAAAGGAAGTAATGAAATGGTTCACAGCAAATTTCAATTATCTAATTAAAACAATTGTTACTCTATCTATCAAGAAAGGAAATCTTTTAACCTCAGAGCAATCAATGGAGATCATAAAAGAAGAGTATTTTATCTCAAATCCTATCAGAAAGCCTTGGATATCTGATAAAGATAGAGGAAATGAGTTAGAATCTCTTATTGATTATATGATTGATGATATACTTCGTGTAGCTAATCGAATTTTCCTATTGAAATTGAAAAATTAGCAGGAATGGAAACGCAATGAATAAGAAATGCATAATTATAGGTAATAATAAGGTAAGGCAATTGTTGGGGCAGGAATGAATATAGAGTATAGTCCAAATATTAGAAAGACACAAGCAATAATTAAACTTATCCTTCGTGTTTTTTTAGGAAACAAATTATCAAATGAAACAGATAAGAATCCAATAATTACAAAAATAAAAGCAACGTTTAAGCCGATCTTTGCATAAAAATCGACATTTGATATCACCCACATTTCCAAATAAAACTGATATTCCAATGCATCTATTCTATCCCGATACTCTTCATTAGATATTTTCTCATCATCATATGCCTTCATTAAACTCTGTAGTGAAAAGCTATAGTTGCTATAGCTGAGTCCTATGCCTGCTTGACTTACCACAACTACAGTTCCGATAATCATTGTAACGATTACACTAATCTTAATATGTCTGATTTTTTTACTTCCTTGAATAGGAATTCTTCTTTTTTTAAGCACTGGAGCACCACATTCTGCACATACATTCCATTCTGCTTGAACTGAAGCCCCACAGTCTGTACATAATTTCGCCATACCTTAAAATTAGGATAGATTATATTTAAACCTTCTTAACAAAAAAGAGATATTATCAGTAGAATTCTAAGATAGATGATAAATTATTCATTCGAAATTATAATTTGATAATATAATGGGAGAGTCACATAAATCAAATATAGATAAAATATAGATCAAATCTTTTCAAAACTTTTTATTGTTAACTTCATTTTTCATTAATTATTATCAATTTGGGATGGAAGAAGAATGAAGGATTTTAAGGATAAGAATGGTTTTTTAACTGGAGCCGCAAGTGGTATAGGTCGATCCTTTGCTCTTGCTTTGGCAAAACGAGGAATGAATCTTTTCCTCGCTGATATTAATATGGAAGGATTAGAAAAAGTCAAGGAAGAGGTGGAAAAGGAAGGTGTTAAAGTTTTCACTTGTAAATGTGACGTATCCAAATACGAAGATTATGAAAACGCTTCTAATGATTTTTACGATAAATTTGATGGTTTAGATTTTCTTTTAAATAATGCTGGAATATCTATTGGTGGAGATATACTCCATATTGATTTAAAAGTGTGGAAGAAAGTAATTGATACAAATTTATGGAGTATAATTCATTCGATGAAGGCGTTTTTACCTCGAATGGTTAAAAGGCGCTCTGGACACATCGCAAATGTAGCTTCTGGAGCAGGAATTATAGGATCAGCTGAAGCCCTTCCATATATTGCATCGAAGTTTGGTGTCGTAGGTCTTTCAGAAACTTTTTTTGCACGACTTAAAAATCTCGGGATAAATGTTTCTGTTATTATTCCCGCCTGGATAAAAACAAATATACTTGTTATTGATTTGGAAAAAATTCAATATCCCCCAAAACTTTTAAAAGATTTTGGAAAGGAAAAATTAGATAAAGCATATGGAACATTGATGGATGAGATAGCATCAGGAGCGGTATCACCTGACTATGCTGTGGAAAAATATCTAGAAGAAATTCAAAAGGATAAATTATATGTTTTTGAGAATCCCATTTATTATGACCTTTTAGCTATGAAAGGAAAAGATCCACGACAATATGAAAATGTTTTAGTAGAAGGAATAACAAATAGAGGTAAAGCTTTTAGAGAACACTTTCATAAACATGGAATTAATATTGAAGATTATATTTAATAATTGTTAAAAGCAAGATAACTCAATTTAAAATGAAATTATAAGGGAAAGATATGAAAGAATTGAAAGGAAAAAATTGTTTTATAACAGGTGCGGCTAGTAATAAAGGGATAGGACGCTCTCTAGCGATTGAACTAGCGAAAGAGGGAATGAACTTGTTTATAACTGATATTAACATGAAAGATTTAGAAAAAGTGAAAAAAGAGATTGAGGAATTCGGAGTTAAGATATTTGCTGGTAAATGTGATGTCTCCAAGTTTGAGGATTGGGAGAAATATGAAGAGGATTTTAGATCCAGCTTAGGAGAAATTGATCAGTTAATAAATAATGCGGGAATAGCGATAGGGGGTAGTATAATAGAACTTAGTTTAGAAGATTGGGAAAAAGTACTTGGTGTAAACTTGTGGAGTATTATCTACTCGTTGAAAACATTCGTTCCTAGAATGATGGCAAAAGGATCGGGTCATTTAGTGAATGTTGCCTCAGGAGCTGGAATATTAGGATCATCGGAGCCTCTCCCTTATGTTACATCAAAGTTCTCGATTGTGGGAATGTCCGAGGCATTATATGGCAGCCTACATGGTTTAGGCATAAAGATATCTATAATTCTACCTTGGATTATAGCGACTAATATATGGACGTCCTCTGAAGCCAGGTTTCCTCAGAAATTACTAGATGATTTTGGGATTCAAAAGCTAGAAGAAATAGGTCAGAAAGTTAGAGAAAGTGTCCTTGAAACTGCTGTATCACCTGATGAGGTTGCGAAAATTTATGTAAAAGAAATTAAAGAAGATAAATTATACATTTGTGATAATAAAGATTATTTCAATATTCTTGAATTAAAGGGTAAGCCAAAACAGTATGAGAATTTACTTAAATTTGTACATGCGCAAAGTGCAAAATCCATGAAAGATGCTTACCGCAGGGCTGGTATTAAAATAGATGATTATAGAAAATTTAATTGAGAGGGAAAAACTATGAAAGAATTTAAGGATAAAGTAGCAGTTATTACGGGAGCCGGAAGCGGGATAGGTTTTGCTCTGGCAGAAAGGTGTGCACGAGAAGGTATGAAAGTAATGTTGGCTGACATCATTAATGCTATCAAATGAAGCTGCAGATATCATATTTCAAGGTATTAAAGATGAAAAATTATATATCTTCACTCATAAAGATCCACTAATGAAAAGATTGGTTAAAGAACGATTTGATGAAATACTTGACGAATTAGATAGCTAAATTTAATTATTTTATTATTTTGATTAAAATTTAATGAGAAAAATGACAGAGGAAAAGATAATTGCTACGGCTTGTAGCAATGATTGTGGAGGAGGCTGTATTCTTAAAGCCCATGTAAGAGATGGCAAGATTATTAGGATTGAAACAGATAATGAAGAAGAGCCTCAATATCGTGCTTGTGTTCGAGGAAGGGCATGGAGACAGAGAATTTACGCTCCTGATCGTCTTAAATATCCACTAAAAAGAGTTGGGGAGAGGGGGTCAGGGAAATTTGAAAAAATCTCTTGGGATGAGGCATTAGATATAGTATCCAGTGAATTACTCAAAGTAAGAGAGAAATATGGACCTGCATCAATTATAGTTCTTCATGCTATTGGTGATGATAATAATATCCATCATGCTCCTCTATTCTGGAGACTTTTTAATTTAGCAGGAGGATTCACTGGAACTTGGGCGTTTTTTTCTTTTGAACAAGCAATGTTTGCCGAAATCGCTACATTTGGAATACCTATGGAACGAAATAGTCCTATAGGACTTCTTAATTCCAAGATGATTATCTTATGGGGATGTAATCCCGCCGTTACTCGGCATGAAACTAAAGCTATGTATTACATGAAACAAGCGAAGGAAGCGGGTGTTAAAATTGTTTGTATAGATCCAAAATATACAAGAACAGCAGCTATTTTAGCCGATAAATGGATTCCTATAAAACCTACAACGGATACGGCAATGTTACTCGCAATGGCGTTTGTAATGATTAAAGAAGATTTGTACGACCATGAATTTATTGAAAAATATACTTATGGATTTGATAAGTTTAAAGCATATGTTATGGGTGAAGAGGATGGAATACCTAAGGATCCAAAATGGGCAGAAAAAATTACGTCAGTTAAAGCGAGTGATATTGAAGAACTTGCAAGAGAATATGCAGCGACTAAACCCGCAGCTTTAATAAGTGGAATTTCACCGAGTAGAAGTGCTTATGGTGAACAATATACAAGGGCTACGATTACTCTCTCAGCAATGACAGGGAACATAGGTCGAAAGGGTGGGGAAGCTTCGTCTAGAACATACCCAGGTGGGAAGTACCAAAATGCTCCCTTTTTATTTGGCCTAAGTGCTCCATTTCCTCTATCTATAGGAAAGAGTCCAGTTATGGCAAAAGGTCCATTTCAATCTCATTTAATACCAGACGCAAAACTTATGGCAGAAGGTAAAGTTGGAATAAATTCACATCAAGTTGCTGATGCAATCTTAAAAGGTAAAGCTGGAGGTTATCCTGCCGACTATAAAGCAATATTCATTCCCTGTGGTAATTATCTCAATCAAGATTGTAATACAAACAAAACTGTAAAGGCATTCAAATCAGTAGATTTCATTGTTACCTTAGATCATTTTCTTACCCCTTCTGCACAATATTCAGATATAGTGCTACCTGTAGCTAGCTTATTCGAGAGAAGTGCCATCATGAGTACTGTTAATGGAGGACCCTACTGGGCATTTGCTCCAAAAATTATTGAACCTATTGGTGAGGCTAAAACTCATCTTGAAATAGCGGAGTTATTAGCGAAAAAAATGGGTATCACTGACTTTAATGAAAAAACAGAGAATGAGTTAAATGAAGCTAGTTACAATACTATAAAGCCGGTATTAAGTGAGTTTCCTGATTATGAATCATTTAAACAACAAGGAATTCTCAAAATTGATGTGCCTGAACCATATATCGCATTTAAAAGGCAGATTGAACAAAATGCACCGTTCTTTACTCCGTCCCAAAAAATAGAAATTTATTCTCAGAGATTAGCTGAGCTTAATAACCCAAAAATACCCCCAATTCCAACGTATATTCCCGCATGGGAGTCTCTGAGTGATCCCCTCGCTGAAAAATATCCTCTCCAACTCCTTACTTCACATTCTATTAGGAGATCTCATTCTCAATTTGATAATATACCATGGTTACGCGAATTAGTAACTCAGGAAATCTTCATCAGTACCGCGGATGCAGAACCTAGAGGTATTAAAACAGGAGATTTGGTACGTGTATTCAACGATAGAGGAGAAATGATTATACCTGTTAGAGTAAGTGAGAGAATCATGCCAGGAGTAGTTGATCTTCCTCAAGGTGCATGGTATGCTCCAGATGAGAATGGTGTTGATAGAGGAGGATGTGCTAATGTGTTAACACTTGATAGAACATCCCCAGCAGGAGGTTTAGTTACTAACTGTGCTTTAGTTCAAATAGAAAAATCAAACGGGGGAAAATAAATCAAATGACTCAATATGGCTTTTATATTGACCAAACAAGATGTATAGGATGTTATACATGTGCCGTTGCTTGCAAGGATTGGCATGATATTGAAGCGGGATCCGCAAATTGGATGAGGATTAAAGAAATAGAAAAAGGAAAATTTCCAGACCTCTACCTTGCGTTTTTGCCTTCTTCATGCTTTCATTGTGGGGAACCTGCTTGTTTAAAAGCTTGCCCTGTTGATGCTATAATAAAAAGAGAATCTGACGGAATAGTCGTAGTAAACCGAGAATTATGCATTGGGAAAACTAAATGTGGTTCAAAGTGTTTGAATGTATGCCCTTGGGATGCTCCTCAATTTGGGGTCGAAGAGAATGCTAAAATGGAAAAATGTAACTTATGTGTTGATAGGGTAGAAGATGGAAAACAGACTATCTGTGTTGAAGCTTGCCCTATGTATGCCTTAGATGTCGGACCTTTTGAGGAAATTAAAAGAAGATATCAAACGAACAACGAAGCAGAGGGTTTTAAGAGTTCGGACAAAATTAAACCTTCAGTGGTCTTTAAACCTAAAAAATAATTCTTTTTAGGAAAATTATGGTTTTATTAAAACCTTTACTGACTTATTCGTATTACATTGAGTTTCAAAAGCTTCTTTAGCATCATCCAATGAAAATTCGTGAGAGATTATTAAAGATCGATCAATTTTTTTATTCCGAATTAATTCTAAACTTTTTTCAAGTTCTGATCGAGTAAACGCGAATGATCCTTTAATTGTAACTTCTTTCCCAATCACAAAGAGCATTTCTAAAGATATAGTATCCTCAAATATTCCATGAATTACGATTGTTCCAGTTAATTCACGAACCATATTTATAGCTTGCTGGAGAACTAAGGGTCCTTTATGTTCTTTCATGTAACCTACACAATCATATACTATATCAACATTTGGAGTCTGCATTATAGGTAACCGCGAAAGGGGGTCGGTTCCCACAAGTTCCATAACTTTTTTTTGAGGATCAGTTTCTTTGGCATTAATAACTGCATCTGCACCCAATTTCTTTGCGATATCTAAACGGTAATCTGATAAATCTATAACTATAATTTTATTTAGAGGTACATCAAGCGCCTTTAGGCATTGAATTATACCTAATCCTATTGCGCCTGCTCCAAAAATAACAACATTAGCACCTTTAGGGATTTCACACTTCATCATCGCATGATAAGAATTGGCTATGGGTTCAAGTGTTGCTGCTTCCTCGTAGCTTACACCAGGAGGGATTTTTATAACGTTGAAACCGTCTACAATGGTAACCGGTATATATTCTGCCATACCACCATTGGTAAGTGCGACAACTTTATCTCCCTCCTTAAAACCTTTGACCTTGCTTCCAACTTCCACAATTTCACCACTAAATTCATGACCCGGGATGCCCCCCTTTTTTAAGGGTCGACAGAGCATTGGAGAAAAAAGGTTCAATTTATACATATGTAAATCTGAGCCACAAATCCCACATGCTTTTACTTTTATAAGAATTTCATTATCTTGAATCTGAGGTTTATCGACTTCTTCTACTTTAACGTCTCGTGGTCCATAAAAAACGGCTGCTTTCATTTTTTAACTCTTCCTTTTAGATTTTATTTTGAGGAGAACTACTTATTAGTATTTTTTTTATTTTTAAGACTATTTATAGTTATAGGTTCTTGATAAAACAAGATCAAAAATTCTTTGATCCAAAAAAAATAGCTAAAATAAGAATAAGCTTTTTATTTTCTCTTATTAAAATACATATTATGAAAGATTTTAAGGATAAAGTAGCTGTTATAACAGGCGCTGCAAGTGGTATTGGACAAGGGATTGCTTATCGATGTGGTAGAGAAGGAATGAAGGTAGTCATTGCTGATATTGATCAAAAGCGTTTAAGGAGAACTGAAAGAAAACTGAAGCGGGATGGAGTCACCGTTTTATCCGTATTAACTGACGTTTCAAAAGCTAGTGATATTGACATGTTAGCAAAAAAAACTATAGAAGCTTTTGGAGAAGTGCATTTATTATTCAACAATGCAGGTGTTGCCATCCCTAACCTCACTTGGGAATATAGCTTAAAAGATTGGGAGTTTGTTTTAGGCGTAAATTTATGGGGGGTGATATACGGAATTCATACATTTATTCCCATAATGATTAAGCAAGATACAGAATGTTACGTAGTCAATACATCGTCAATTGAGGGAATATTATCAAATGGTGTAGGGGGTGCAACTTATGGAGTAGCAAAACATGCCCTCGTATTTCTTACAGAGAGGTTAGCGCGAGAATTGGCAGAAAACGCCCCTAAGATAAAGGTTTCAGTCCTCTGTCCTGCGTTAGTACTCACAAATATTTTTCTCTCAGCACTCAATCGACTTCCTGAGGGCGAAAGAAGTAATTTCCTCCAACCTGAGGGAGAGGAAGGGAGAATAGAACAAATGCAGGACTTTTTAAAAGCGTCTCCTGGACTTATGCCAGATAAGGTTGCTGATATTGTGTTCGAAGCTATTGAGGAGGAAAAACTTCATATTTTCACACATAAACAACCAATCGTCAAACAAGGTGTGAAAGAAAGGTTTGATACTATTTTACAAGCATTTGATTAACGGCAAACTAAGGACAGTTGTTATTAAACTTCTTTTACAAAATACACTAAATTATTTTTTTCGATCCTCTTAATTTTTCCTTGATTCTCTAGATAAATTAGATGACTTAGAATTTCGCTAAGAGCTAAAAGATTATTCAATCCATCAAGATCTTCTCCAAAATGAATCAGTGAAATTTGGTAAGGTGTTAAAGGTTTATTTTCAATCATCTTTGAAACTTCTGATAACCTAGTTTCATGATGCTTTTTCATCTCTAAAATTCTTTGATGAGGATTATATATGACATCTTGATGTCCGGGAAAAACTATTTTTGAGTCTAACTTATCGATTTTATCTAAGGATTTTAAGTAATGATCTAAAATATTCGTGAAGTCAAATCTTCTATCAATTGAAGGTTTGATCATAGAAGTACCTATATTCGGAGTTATTCTTGAAAGGATATGATCTCCCGCAAATAAATGACGAGTACTTTCGTTAAAGACACATAAATGGCCTAGAGAATGGCCTGGCGTCCAGACAAATTTTAATTTAGTTGAATCAAATTGAATTTCATCATTATCTTTTAAAATCCTGTCAGGTTTCGTATAGGATATCATTTTATACATATTTGATGAAAATCCAAACATTGTTTTTGACACTTCTTTAGTTATCCCGTAGCTTAATGAACGGGATATTAATTCATCGCGAGAATTTTGAATATCTTCTTCATTTTTAGGATCTGTCATCCATTTCATTAAATCGTGAGTGATTTCGTGCATTAATATTTGAATATCTGGGTTTTCTTGTTTAATTTCATCCATCATTCCACAATGATCGGGATGCTCATGAGTGATCATCAAATAATCAATGTCTTTTATAGATAAATTTAATTTTTGAAGCTCAGAAAAGAAAGTTTTCTTCCAATCAGGGAAATTGAAACCAGCATCGATAAGAAAATGAGCATTATCGATTTTGAAAAGATACATACATACAAATTTTAACCCGATAGAAGAAGGAAAATCTATTTGAAATCGATATACTCCATCAATTTCGGTGACATCAGAATTTACTTTATATGAAAACAAGATCATCTATCTATATATGTATTAATTGGGATGAAATGTATTTAGCAATTTTTAGTTTGGTATTTGAAACTTAATTTTCTCTATTCTTTAAACTCAAGATTTAGAATTCTACCCATTTCACAATATAAATAATAAGAACAATTAAATCTTATACATTCTAATGATATTATCAAATTTTTTGATAGACTTATGGATAAAATTGACTTATTCATTATTAGAAAACTCTCGCCTAGCCTTCAGAGAAATAGCCGATATGAGTGGCATCATAGAATTATGAATTTTTAATATTATTAAACACCCAAATATTAAAAAAAAGGTTTAAAATTATAATAGTAGAAAAATATAAAAAGTAGAGTTTTCTATTTTTAAATATGGCAAATGTAAAAATGAATAACAAAAGTCTTTTAGAAAAATTACAAGCTAAAATTACATTAAAAATCGGGAGGAAAATGTCTCAACAAGACATATTAGATAAAAGTATTGAATTTACATATAATCGACTTGAGGATTTTATAAAAGAA
>SDBU01002363.1_pt1 | contig 25199 bp, 31 predicted proteins | sample 2277071 | NCBI WGS metagenome assembly SDBU01 (sample SAMN10397929, study PRJNA504765) | marine sediment metagenome | isolation source: marine sediment core GS08_GC12, 126 cmbsf | place: Arctic Ocean: Gakkel Ridge, Loki's castle | collected 2008
GATGTACACAATCCCCCGGGTATTGGCGTTTTTGCCGGGGGGGCCTCGCGCCACATTGTCGAATTTTATGTTTGCATTTCATGTTGAACGTGGTATACTTCAGATAGAAAAGGAGTCCGCCATGATAATCAAGATTGATCCAGGAGATGTCAGTAGCCGCCGCCTCGGGGGCGGCGCTTGCTTCATGGTTGATGATTTCGGGGGCGACGACGAAGTCACTGATGATCTCGTCAGCATGGTTGAGGAGTGCGATGTCGGCGACAAAATCAACGATGCGGGTTTCACCGCTGCGGATCCCGAGCTGGGCCTAATACATCCCGACGCTGCGGCGTGGGCTGAGCTGGCAATTGAGCTGGCCAAAGCTGCGGAGCCGCTGGCCAACCGCAAGGATTGCTGTGGCGGCTATTTCGGAACAAGGGCCACGACGCACAAAAGGGAATACCGCAAGACGTGGCTGCCTATGGCTGAGGCCCTGCGAGCCCACTTCGTCGCCCGCAGAATCATCGGCCTGCACACCACGTCGCTGGCCAACACCTGCGGCTGGATGTTGTTCGACTTCGACGCTCACGAAGGATCGACCGATGCCAATATGAAGCCAGCGATGGAACTCGCCGCACGCATCCGAGCTATCGGGCTCACGCCGTATGCTTTCGACTCCAACGGCAACGGCGGCCTGCACCTGTGGGTCGTATTCCCGCGTGTTCGCAAGACACACCGCGTCTTTGAGTTGGCGCGAAGCCTCGCAGATGGTATGGACTGCGAAGCGTTTCCCAAACAGCCGCATGTTGAGCCGGGCCGCTTCGGCAACTGGGTGCGCCTGCCCGGCAAGCACTACAAGCGCAATCACTGGTCGCGCCTGCTCACGCCGCAGGGCTGGGCATCAGCCGACGAAACGATCGACGCCGTGATTGAGATGTGTGGAAAGCGAGTTGCTGATGGCCCGTCGCCCGACTGATTCTCCGAACTGGGGCGGAGCCCGCCCGAACAGCGGATCGAAGCCCAAGGAGCCCATCAAGATGAAAGCGTACTACTTGCCCGTGCGCTTGGTCCAGAAGCTGGCCAAGAAGGCCGCAGCGGCCGGTGTGCCGCCGAGCAAGATCCTAGCTGAGATACTCGAAACGTGGAAGGATTAAGACATGGGAGCCAGAGGACCGAGCAAAACGCCGCAGGAAATTCTCAAGCTGTCGGGCAGTTGGCGCGGTGACCGCGGCGGCGAGCCGAAGGCAGAACCGGCAACTCCGAAATCACTGCGCTGCCCGAGCTGGCTGAGGCCGATGGCAAAGACGGCATGGCGGAAGGTCGTTCGCCAGATGAGCCTGATGGGAATACTCACGATGGCTGACGAGAATCTTGTAGCCCGCTACTGCCAGACGTGGGCGCGGTGGAGGGAAGCCGATGATTTTATTGCCGAGAATGGCGAAGGGTATGAGGTGCTGAAGGACGGCAAGGTAGTCTCGGTTCATAAATATCCTCAAACGGTTGTGGTGTCTCACCTTCTGCCTCAACTCACTTCGATGGAAGATCGGATGGGCCTGTCGCCGGGTGCCCGCGCGAATCTTGCCATCGAGAACAAGGGAGTTCTTTCCAATGAGCCTAAATCAAAAGCGCGTTTCTTCGAGACAGGATAGCGTGACGCTACATCCGCACGAGCAGATTGATTTGCGGGGGCCGACTGACCGTGGAGATTCGGGCTGGGTCTGCGTCTGTGGACACCACGAATGTCGCCACCGTTCATTCTGCGGCAAGTGCTTGGCAGACAGGCCCGCGCAGCCGATTGCATTCTGGGCCAACAACTGCGGCGAGAACACGCTGGGCGGATGATGTCTCTTGACCCCATCTACAAGCTAGAGGCATGGTGCTGGTTGCTGGTGGGCTTCCTGCTAGGGATCATTTTCATGTTCATCGTAGGGAGTGCGTAGTGTCTTCGATAATTCAGACATACGATGTCAAGTCACTCATGCACTTACCCCTCAAGGCGCGACGCCGCATCATCGATCGGGCCGTTGCTATGCACTGGTTGGATTGTGCGCATTATGTGGCGCAACAGAAATGGGACCGAGATTGCAGGCAAATGAGCCGGCCGAAGAACTGCAATGGAAACTGACTCCTTCAAAGTAGAACGCGAGCGATGGGACGAGATCATCCAACTCGCTCCGGGATATGACCCGGTCGAGACTGCGCGCAAGGGCGACTACTTTGATTATCAGGCCGCTCAGGACGTGGTTGATTTCTTCGCTGAGTGCTTGCAGTTCGTGGAAGGTGAAGTCGCGCGGCAACCATTTATCCTTGAGCCGTGGCATCAATGCATCGTCGGCAACCTGTTCGGTTGGAAGGCCAAGTCTACGGGCGTAAGGCGTTACAGCGAAAGCATGGTGCTGGTTGGACGGAAAAATATCAAGACGACGCTCGGCGCTGGTATCGTTCTGTACACTCTATTCTGTGATAGAGAAGCGCGCGCACAGTGCTACTCCATGGCGGCGGAGACGGAGCAAGCCACAATCTGTTTCGACATTGCTTCCTTGATGGTCAAGGCGGAAGAATCGCTGTATTCCCGGTGCAAGATACAAGCCAGGCGAATAGTATTCCATGAAACGGCTTCGTTCTTCAGGGCCATAAGCGCTGAATCCTACAGCAAGCATGGCTATGGAGCCCACATTGTTGTGAGTGATGAAACGCACGCGCAGCCGAACCGCGACCTGTATGACATTATGAAAACCGGAATGCTCGCACGGGCACAGCCGATCATGCTGCACTTGACCACTTCAGACTTTGAGAGGGAAGGCTCGATCTGCAATGAGCTGGTGGACTATGCCGATGAGGTCCGCAAAGGAACGGAAAACGATCCAGAGTTCCTGCCTGTGCTCTACATGGCGGATAAGGGTGACTCATTTGATGATCCGAAGGCATGGGCGAAGGCCAACCCGAACATGGGCCTAAGTGTTAAAGAAGACCGCCTAGCCGTAATGGCAAAAAGGGCGCGGCACAATCTGGCATGGCGTGGCACGTTCATGCGGCTGCACATGAACATCAGGACCGAGCAAGCAACTCAGGTGATTCCGATGGAGCATTGGGATGCTTGCGCTACCGAGTTTGATCCTGAAGACATGATCGGTCGGCCCTGCTGGGGCGGGCTTGACCTTGCCAGCAGGCAGGATATCTGCGCATGGGTTCTACTGTTCGAGCCGGATGACGAGGATGACCCGTGGTGTATCCTGCCGCGGTTCTTCTGCCCGAGATCGATTGCGACAGAGCGGCAGACAGTCAACCGCTGGCCCTACCTGGAGTGGGAGGATCAAGGGTTTCTGACCGTTACGGATGGTGACGTCATTGACTATGCCGTCGTGGAACAGCAAGTCATTGATGATTGCCAGAAGTTCGGGATTCAAGAAGCGGCCGGCGATCCGTGGAATCTGGCCTACTTGCAGAACCGCGTGCTTGAGCGGGCGGACATCGAGATCATCAATTACGGACAGGGCATGTCATTCATGTCCGAGCCTACCAAAGAGTTGCTATCAATGCTCGCCGGCCAGACAATAGCCCACGCGGGCAACCCCGTGCTGGCTTGGATGGCTCGCGGGTGTGCCGGGAAAGAAGACTCGGAAGGCAGAATCAAGTTCAGCAAGAAGGACTCAAAGGTGAAGATTGACGGGCTTGTTGCGATGGTCATGGCGCTCGGGCTGGCAATGAACAGCGACGACTACCGTTCCATCTATGAGAATCAGGGGTTCGATACGCTGTGAAACCTAAGATCATATCTGTAGGCAGCCTGTTCTCCGGCATAGGTGGGATGGAATTGGGGCTGGAGCGTGCGGGCATGTCCGTCAAGTGGCAAGTCGAGATCGATGAGGACTGCCGCAATGTGCTGACCAAGCACTGGCCTGATGTTAGGAGGTACGAAGATGTCAGAAAAGTCGGAAGCCACAACCTTGAGCCCGTTGACCTTATTTGCGGAGGGTTCCCCTGCCAGGACATCAGCAACGCTGGCAAGCGAGCAGGCATCGAAGGTGAACGAAGTGGGCTTTGGTCAGAGTTCTACCGAATCATTTGCGAACTACGACCCCGATACGTGCTTGTGGAGAACGTCCGAGCGTTGCTTGTTCGGGGGATGGATCGAGTTCTCGGAGACTTGGCCGATGGCGGGTACGATGCGGAATGGGATTGTATTCCGGCGGCCGCCCTTGGTGCCCCGCATATCCGATACCGTGTGTTCATACTCGCCCAGCGGAACGGAGCAGCCACCGGATGCCGCAGCGGGAATTCTCTGGCCGACCCCGGACGCAACGGGGAGCAACACGCTGGAGAATCGGCATTGCTACGACAGGATCAGACCGACTCTCGGCAAAGCGGCGAGAATGTGGCCCACGCCAAGGACGACCGGCCTAGACGGCGGAAGCAACAGCCGCAAGGCGGCGAAGGCGCGGGGTCTCTGGCCGACGCCGAAGGCTTCGGACTACAAGGGGACGGGGCCACCAGGCAGCAAGAGCCAGCTACACGACCAGCGAAAACGAAACCTCAAGGGCTGCGTCGATACGACTGGTGGTCAACTGAACCCGACGTGGGTGGAACTCTTGATGGGTTTTCCGCCTGGCTGGACGGATATAGAGGATTGACTGTGCAATCCCATGAGCGTATACTGGCTTATGTATCCTCTATTCAGGAGAAAGGCCATGCCGATGCCACGAAAACAAGAGCCGAAGAAGTCCTGCGAACACTGCGGGATTCCGTTGGCCCGCAAGATATTCAATGGGAGACTGGAAGACCTGTCTTCCTTCCTGCGTCGGAAGTATTGTTCGCTTACCTGTGCCAACTCGAAAAAGACACGGTTGACGAAGCACGGGTATTCGTGGAGGGCACGCAAGCACCTGAAGACGACTTGCGAAGCGTGCGATCAGGAAACCAGTTTGATAGCCCACCACATCGATCAGGACATAAGCAACAACCCCCCGCAAAACATCCAGACCCTTTGCAAGCATTGTCACGACTTCTGGCACTCGACAGCGAAAAGGCTTGGATACGCTATCGCCGGGAGAATGCCGCAGTTACGTCACACTGGGAATCGGGAATCGCTCGGGTAGCTCATGGGGTTCCCCGCAGGGTGGACCGACTTAGAGGACTCGGCAACGCCGTCGTGCCCCAAGTCACCGAATGGATCGGGAGACGAATAGTGGAAGCTAACCGAACAGAGAAGGTGTCGATCCCATGAAAGTATTCCTGCTCAACCTGATTCTGCTTGCATGCACCTGCGCTGTGGCGTATGGTTTATGGCTGTATTCGCATGCATTGGCCTATGTTGTGTGCGGCGGGGTCTTGGGCCTTGCCGCATTCGTCACGGGGGTTGCTATCGGTGTTAAACCTCGCACACAGCCTGTACAGCGCGGCCGTCAAGACGACAGGGTTCGGCCTGACTAGTCCGCCGTTTGCATGGGGCGGAAACGCCAACTCCGCGGCCGGGCCGTTCATCGACGAGAATTCCGCCCTCAACCTGTCGGCAGTCTTCAACGCCACCGAGATCATTTCAAACGCAATCATGGTTATGCCGCTCATGACGTACAAGCGTCTCGATGAGCAGGGCAAGGAACTGAAGCGGGATCATCCGGTGTTCGACCTGCTCCACCGCCGTCCTAATCCGCATATGCACGCCGCGCGATGGAAGAGCCTGATGATGGTCTGGAAGCTCCTGTGGGGCAACGCCCGCTCGGAAATCGAACGGAACAGAGCAGGACGGATCCTGAACCTGTGGCCGATCCACCCGTCTCGCTCATGGACATTCAAAGACAAGGAGACCGGCAACAAGTTTCATCGCGTCTGGAATGAAGATGGGACGCAGACCGATCTGCCGGACTCCGGGGTTGTTCACTGGATGGGCATGAGCAAGGACGGGCTCAACGGGATGTCCAGGGTCGAAATGGGTGCTGAATCGATGGGGCTGGCCGTTGCCCAGGAACACTTCGCGGCTCGGTTCTTCGGCAATAACGCCATGCCTGGAATAGTGATCACGCATCCGAGACGGTTAACATCGGCGGCCAAGGAAAACATGCGTAAGTCTTGGGTCGCAACATACGGCGGCGAAAAGGCTCTGAGCCCGGCCATCCTCGAAGAAGGCGTTGAGGCCAAGGCATTCCAAATGCCCAACAGTGAAGCGCAGTTCCTTGAGTCGCGAGTGTTCTCAATCCTTGAGGTCGCCCGGTGGTTCAATATCTCGCCCCACAAGCTCAAGGAATTGTCCCGTGCGACATTCAGCAACATCGAGAGCCTGACGCTTCAGTTCGTCAGCGATACAGTTCTTCCTCATGCTGTTGAAAACGAAACAGAGACGACCCGAAAACTATTCAGTGAGACGGAGCAAATCGACGGATTCTTCTGCGAGTTTAAGATGGACTCCCTGCTCCGAGCAGACGCAGTGGCGCGGAACAAGTCACTTGCGATCAGGAGGATTAACGGAATCACTAATGCCAACGAATGGCGTGCATTAGACAATGAGGCACCTATTCCAGACGGCGACGGCGGCTCTGAGTATTGGCGTCCGAAGAACATGATGGTCGTTGGGTCTGAGGAAGATCTGAAGCCGTCGGGTGTTGTGTTCCCGCAGCAGAATACGGACGATGCCTTGGCGGCACACGAGACGATGCTGCGTGATGCAATCGGTCGGGTCAATCGAAACGCATCAAACGCGATCGAGCGGGCAGCCAAGGCCAAGAAGGAGCCGGACTACATCAGGCTCCAACTCAAATTCGTCGAGGCGGTGACTCCGATCCTAGAATCCTTGGCGACGTGCGTGGGCGGCGTTCGTCCCGATATGCTGTTTCAGTGCCGTTGTGTGATCGTGGCGGCTGCTGAATCATATTTGAAAGACGGCATCGACGAAGTAGACCATGCAGCGATTATCATGGAACAAGTGCGGGACTGTCTGTGTGAGGTGGAGAAATGACGATGAGTAGCGCAACCCTGGAACGCCGAGAGCTCAAAGGATTTATGATGTTGGGGCAACATGTCCCACTAAGTTCCGCGGCGATGTGCAAGGTCTATGACCGCAAGACCGGGAGAGAGCTTGAACAAGTGTTCTACATCAACTGCCAGACAGGCGAATATGGCTTCTATCAGAAAGGCCCAGATGGAAGCTGCTACGCCCTGAACGCCAGAGGGGATGACGTGCTCAAGGAATGGGCATTTGGCGAACTACGCATTGTATTCGATGAGGATCCGCCAGCGCCTCTGTTGCGTGAAATGACGATCCCCTTGGGGTGACGCAACTCAACACGGAGAAATGACGATGAAAACATTCGGTGATATCTGGGCCATCAGAGAAGACTACGTTCCCGTTGTTGCTGGAATGATGTGCAGGGAATGGCACGGAAACGAATTTGAGGCTGAGGGACAGTCCAAAGCAAACGACGAGGGCGCTGTCGCTGTCATTCCGATCAAGGGAATTCTGACCCAGCACGGCGGCTGTGGTGGGAACACCTGTGAGGAAATCGGCGAATGGGTTGACGCGGCGACTGGCGATAGCGGCATCAAGGCCACAGTCCTCGATATAGATTCTCCAGGCGGGTCCGTGTTCGGAGTTCAGGAACTTGGCGAGAAGATCCGGCAGGCCCGCGAGGTTAAGCCGATGATCGCCGTGGCCAATTCCATGATGGCGAGCGCCGCGTTCTGGCTCGGCAGTCAGGCAACCAAGATCGTCGGCACGCCAGGCGCAGACATCGGCAGCGTGGGCGTCGTTCTAGTTCACGCAGATTTCAGTGCGTCCCTTGAGAAGGACGGCATAAAAGTTTCGTACATCACATCGAGCAAGCACAAGGCCGAGGGCAACTGGACAGAGCCCTTGACCGATGATGCCCGCGCTCACATGCAGTCTCGGGTTGACGATTACCACGCCACGTTCGTTGACTCGATTGCCAAAGGCCGCGGCGTGTCTAAGTCGATTGTTGCTAACGATTTCGGTCAGGGCCGGATGTTCGGCGCAGCCAAGGCAAAAGAGATCGGCATGATTGACAAAATCGGCACGCTGGCCTCCACGGTCAACCGATTGCTGCCTCAGTCGCGACGCTCGACCCGGATGAGAATGCGTGGAGAAATGCAACGGCAAATATTTTCTTCTTGCGTTTGATTCCCGGTTGCTGTAAATCTCAAATCTGATCGGCACGCCTTTGCGGGCCGTGACTCACTTCCGAACGCACGCCTTCGCGCGCCTAGGACTTCCCGAATCACCAGACGGGAGCCAAGGCGGACTCCCCAAACAACACAGGAGAACGACATGAGTCGCGTTGAAGACCTAATCACCGAGCGGGCTACACTGTGCAAGTCAAACCAAGAGATCCTAAAGGTCTCCGAGGATGAGACACGCGACCCATCTAGCGAGGAAACGCAACAATGGGAAAAGCAGTACGAGCGTATCGAGGTGCTGAACAAGCAAATCGATATGCTCGGCGCACAGAAGAAGCAGAACAGCCTGATGGAAGAGGGCGAAGGCCGACTGACCAGTGCCGATACTGATGTGAAGACGACTCCGGGCGCACCCGCCGGTCCGAACGGCGACGGCGGAGGTGAGCCTACCGAGCTGCTGTACAACGGCCAAGCCCTCGACCGCAGCCATGCGGGATACGCCTCGATGGTTGAGCGGTCCACTCCTGAGTACGCAAAGCAGATGGATGCCTACATGCGCACCGGGCGGTATGGGGCCGTGCTCAAGACGACCGACGATGCATCCGGCGGAACACTGACCACGACTCAAATGCTCAATCAGCTTGTGAAGTTCGTGGACGACGCGGTTGTCATGCGACAACTCGGTACTGTGCTTCCGCCTCTCACCCGCGCGATCAGCCTGGGCATCCCGAGTTGGGACACCGACCCGTCCGACTACGACTGGACGGCAGAGATCCCGGCCTCCGACATTGCCGAAGACACCGCGCCGCGAACCGGCAACCGGGAACTCACCCCGCACCTATGCACCAAGCGTGTTGACATTTCACAGAAACTGCTCCGGGCATCCGTGATCCCGATGGAGCAGTTACTCATGCAGCGACTCGCACACAAGCACGGAATCACCGAGGAAAATGCATTCCTTACCGGCGACGCGGCCGATCAGCCGCTCGGCGTATTCACGGCCAGCGCAAATGGGATCAGCACGGGGCGCGATGTTGCAGGCGTAAGCGGAGTGGCGAGCGCACTCGATGCCAACGATTTCTCAAATCTGCTGTTCTTCCTCAAGCCGCAGTATCAACTTAACGCCAGTTTCCTGATGCACCGCGACGCCGTCAAGAAAGCCATGCAGCTCACCGACGGAGAGAGCCGGTATATTTGGCAGCCGGGCCTAAAGGAGGGTGTGCCGAACATGATCCTGGGTCGCCCGGTTGTGCAGAGCGAACTCGTCCCAAACACGTTTACCGCAACAAACTACACGGTGATGTGTGCTGACTTCTCGTTCTATTGGATCGTTGACTCGTTGCAGTTCACCATTCAGCGTCTCGACGAAATCGCCGCGCTGCAGAACAAGGTTGTGTTCTTGGGCCGGAAGGAAACGGACGGGATGCCCATTCTCGAAGAAGCGTTCGCTCGTCTGCAAATGACGACCTAAAGGAGATTGACCATGAACCGATTGACAAAACTCTCGCTGTGCTTAGCGATGCTGTGTATCGCTGGTATCAGCGTCGGATGGTATCAGCAGGCCAAGATCGTTTCTGAGCGTGGCGGGGCGCGGCTTGTAATTAAGAGCGGCGGCGCGCTCGATATCGAAAGCGGCGGCGAGATGGACGTTGAAAGCGGCGGGTCGCTGAAGATTGGTGGCACGGCCATAACGGCAACAGCAGCGGAATTCAATGTGCTGGCCGGCGCTGTTCAAGGGGCAAAAGCCGCAAGTAAGGCGGTCGTCGTTGACGCATTGGGAGCGATCGACACGCTGACGATTGACGACCTATTGACACTCACGCCAACCGATGTGGAGCCCGCTGCTTCCGAAGGGAACATGTACTGGGATGACTCCGAGGACTCTCTGAAAGTTCACAACGGCACTAACTATATCGCGTTGAGCACAGGCAGCGGCGACAACACGCTCAATGATGCCTATGACCAAGGCGGGGCCGGTGCGGGCCGAACGATCACGGCCGACACGGGTGCGGTGGTCATCACCAACACGGATAATGATGCAGCGTTCCTGTTGGACATCACCCCGACGCCGGGGGGCGCTGCGGCCAGCGGCGGAATCGTCATCACCTCCGGCGCTTTCGCGACCGAAGACGCGCTGCAGTTCAACAACAGCGGCTCGGGCAGCGACATTCAGGGTACAGGCAGTACGTGGACGATCACCAAGGCCGGCGTCCTCACGGCAGCCGATGCGCAACTGACTACCGCAACCATTTCGAGCGTGTTGTCCTCCAACCAGATTTCCCTGGCCAACGGCGGCTTGATCACGAACGACACCAACAACGAGATTGAGTTTGAGGAAAACTCTGAGGAATTCTCGCTGGCGTTCACGTCCAATACGGTCACGTTCGCCACGGACACCGGCGTCGATACTGTATCGATGGGCGACGTGGACGATCTCGCCGGCGTTGGCACGATCACATTTGATGCTGCTGCGAGCACGATAACGCTTCCGGCTGACGGGGCGAATGATGACCTGACTATCCGCGTTACGAACGCACAGGATGCCAGTCTAATCTTGAGTTCGGCGGGTACGGCTGCGGATGCATTGCAGGTTATCAGCACCGCCGGCGGAATCGACATCACCAATGGCGGCGCCGCCGGGGGCGAGGACATCGACATTGTGTCGTCCAACGCATCTGTCAATGTGACGTCCGGCGAGGACGTGACCGGGGCAATTTATCTACACGCGAACTCCGGGACGTCCGAGACTATCCGACTCCACGCCGACCTGGGCGAGGGCGCGGACTCGATTGATCTGGAATCAGATGCAGGCGGTATCACGCTCGACACGGGCGCTGATGACGATATTGCTTTGACTGCTGGAGCAGATGTCAATCTGCCGGCCAGCGTCGGACTGACGTTTGGCGACGACGGCGAGAAGATCGAAGGCAACGGAACTGATATGACCATCGAGTCATCGGGGAACCTAAACCTGCTGTCTTCCGTCAACGAGGCCAACGCGATCGACATTCAGGCGAACTCCGGAACGTCCGAGACTGTGCGGATCTACGCTAATCAGGGCGACGGCGTCGCGTCTGTGCATCTACTGTCCGACGATGGTGGGATCACTATCGACACCGGCGCGGATGATGACATTGCCCTCACCGCCGGGGCCGACGTCAACATTCCGGCCAGCGTGGGGCTGACCTTCGGCGATGACGGCGAGAAGATCGAAGGCAACGGTGCGGACATGACCATCGGGGCATCAAACGATCTCAGCGTGACGGCCACCGGAAACCTGAATCTCACGACGAACCTGAACGAAGCGAGCGCGCTTTACCTGCACTCGGATTCCGGGACGACCGAGACGATCAAGATTCATTGCGACCAGGGCGACACGGCCACGTCAATCGAAATCGTATCGGATGACGGCGGTATCACGCTCGATGCGGGTGCCAACGATAGCATCACGACGGCCAGCCCGCTTGATGTGAATGAGGCCATCGTGGGCGACGGCGGGGCGGCAATCAGCGGCATGCTATATACCGTCACGAACGACATCGACGGCAAGGTGCTGACTATCGCCGAAGCCGGCACGGTGCAAACTAACTCAGGCGCTGGCGGCGGCGGGGTCTGGGATCTACCGGAGGCATCAACAGCCATCGGCATGTATTACACGTTCGTTACCGTCGCCGTGCAGAATCTGGACATCAACCCGGATAACGGCGACCAGATCCTCGTGTTGACGAACGCCGCGGGCGACGCAGTCAGAAACGCAACCGCAGGAAACACTTTGACCCTTCTGGCTATTGACGCCACGAATTGGGTTGTCATCGGCGAAAAGGGTACATGGACAGACGTTGACTAATCGGACGACCTAATCCGAAAAGGAGATTGCAATGAGAGACGGCAGTACGCTGAACAAGTTATCAACCGCGATTGCATCGGTAGATGGTGGCGACAACACCTTAGTCGTTGGATTGACCATCGACACGGCCGAGTATGACACGCTGACATTCGAGTTCAACGTCGGCATCATGGCCGACGTTGCGGCGACATGGACTGTGACGGTGTACGATGATGATGCCTCCGGCATGGGCACCGAGTCCGCCGTAGCGGATGCGTTCCTGATTGGCACCGAGGCAGCGGTATCGTGGGATCAAGCCGACGATGCAAGCGTGCGGAAGATCGGGTACATCGGGCCGAAGCGCTACGTCCGGGTGAAGGTACAACCCGCAGACAACGCCGGGTCGAGCCCGTTCTCATGCAGCGCAATCCAAGGACACAGCAAGAAGGGTCCGCAGACGACTCAGGCTATCTAGTGACTGAAAGGAGAATCTTGTGCTTGTGCGAATGACTTCAATCATGGCTGGTCCTGTCTACGGCAACGCGAGGCATGGCGATGTCGTGAAGGTGCCGACGGAAGTTGGCGAAGACATGATTAAGCAGCGGTACGCGATGCCCTACGTGGTAGAGGAAGCTGCGGCCCCGAAGACCAAGAAGGAGAAACGCGGTGGACGGAGGTCTGGTCGTCAAGACGGCCCCGGCGTTAGATCCGATCACGCTGGCTGAAGCAAAAGCGTTCGCTCGAATTGACACGAGCGCAGACGACACGCTGGTCACTGATCTGATAACGGCCGCACGGGTCTATGCTGAGGCAATCCTGAATCGTACGTTCGTTGACACGACGTACACCTGGACTCTGGATTGCTTCCCGCCCGATGGCGGCCCGATGCTATTCCCCCGACCGGCCTTGTCCGCCGTGACGTCGATATTGTACATCGATAATGACGGGACTCAGCAGACGTGGTCAAGCAGCCTGTATGACGTTGACACAAAGACCCTGGTCGGCCGCGTACTTCCGTCCTTCGGGCAATCGTATCCAGCAGCTCGATTGCAAATGAATGCGATTGAGACGGAGTTCATCGGCGGCGACGGCAATCAGGCAGCGCAGGCCAAAGACACGAAATTGCTTATGAAGATCCTGGTAGCGGAGTCTTACGAGAAGCGGCTCCACTCGACCGATAGACGCGTACACCTGAACCAAGCGGCCGAAGCGCTGCTGTGGGAAATGAGGGTGATGGCGGCATGATGGTATTGCGGCCCGTGGCGGGCATGACGGAAAGACGGCGAGGGGTTGTGGCGGCTGGGTTTTCCTTTCGCCCGCCCCTCCGCCGTTGATTTGGAAGGCGTGCCATGGCGCGGACAATTGACCCCGGCAAGTTTCGGCGTCGTATCCAGATCCATACGAACACGCCGACGGAACAGGATTCGGGGCAGGAACTAAACGTCTTCGGTTTGGCAACGACAGTATGGGGTTCTGTGGAGCCCGCTCGTGGGCTTGAGCGTTTTGAAGCATTGCAAGTGAGGTCGATGGTGACGCATCGGATCACGATTCGGCATTATGCACTGACGCCGGAAGACTTGCTGAAGGATGCAGAGGATACGACTGTTGAATGGCATATTGACTCAGTACTTAGGCTGGACGATCAGGGAGCACGATACTTGGAAGTGTGGGCAAAAGAAGTCGTCATTGTCCCGTGAGTGAATCACATGGTCTTGACAGTCAACCTGACAGGCGACAAGGAGATTCAGAAGGCCATGCGGAGTCTGCCCGGAAAGATTCAAAAGAAAGTTCTGCGGGCGGCAGTGAGATCGGCCCTGCGTCCGGCGCTCAAAGAATCGAAGCGCATGATTCCCGTTGAAAGCGGAGCGCTCCGGGACTCAATGAAGATCAACATCAAAGCGTTCCCGCCTCACCACATGGTTGGCAAGTTGTGGCCTGACAAGAAATTCGTCGTGGGATTCTGGCCCGAGGGCTCCGATGCTCCTGAGCGGCGCAGGCCGATCAAGTATGCTCACCTCGTCGAACGCGGACATGTCGTGATTCGCAACGGCGTCTGGATTGGTGATGTTCCGCCGCAGCCGTTTATTCGAGATGCGTTCGCTCAGACAAAGAATGAGCAGGTTCGGAGATTCAAGAAGTCGTTCCTTCGCGGCGCAAAACGAGAATGGAAAAAGATGATGGATACGGTGCCAAAGAAGTTCAAGGTAACATGAAATGGCAATCGACGCGGGAATGGCATTGCGAAAGCTGCTCGTTGATGATGCCGCGGTGTCCGCACTAGTGTCAAGGCGAATCAGGCCGCAGAAGGTTGGCCAAAGGGACGCCAAGCCATACATGGTCTACCGGACCATATCGGGAGTTCGAGAAGGACACCTGACGGGGACGGCGCTGGTGAATAAGGCGCTGATCCAGATAGACGGCTTTGCCGACACGGAAGACGAAATCGTTGACATGGTCAGCGCGGTACGGAAGGAACTCGACGGCAGGATCAGAACATCCGTCACATTGAGTTCAAACACGATAATCGTGTCGATCTTCTTGCAGGATGAGCGACGTAGATTGGTTCGGAGCCTCGACGGCAGCGACGACGGCGAATACGGTTTTCAGTTGGACTTCTTGGTAATGCACCAAGAAGCCGCGTAATGGGAGGATAGACTATGGCGGCTCAGGCAACAGACGTTGGAACAGCTTCAACCGTTACGTTCGGGACCAGCTCATGGTCATTTGAGATGAACGATCTATCGTGGTCGGGCATGGAACGTAACTTCATCGACAGCTCCCATCTCGGCACTACGGTTGCCAGAACGTTCCTGCTGGGCGATCTGTACGATCCGGGAGCATTGACGATCCAGGGGCACTTGGACACAAACGCGACGGGCAATCCGATCCTCGTAAACGCGCTCGAAACCGTTACCCTGACCTTCCCGAACACGGAAACTTACTCGGGATCGGGCGGGCTGCAATCTCACGAAATCAGCGTCCCGCTTGAAGACAAGATGACCGTGACTGCCGTCGTTAAGTTCTCGGGCGCGATCACGTTCTCTGTGGGCGCCTAGGACAGAATGGAGCAATGATGTTGACGATACCGGCAAGAATCAGAAAAACCGATATCAGCGAAGCGTGCCTGACGGCTCCGCGAATCAAGCTGGTCACCGGGCCGCTGACTATCGACGGGACAAACCACCCGGCCAATACTCTGGAGTTCGTGGGCTTCAGGGGCGTGAAGGTAGCACCCGGCATCTGGGGCGGGGCTTTCCACTTCAAAGAGGTTGGCGCAACCCCGCCAACAGAACACATCACGACGGCCCAACTGGAGGCGTACCGAGTGAAAGAATCGTCGGCACCGCCTGCGCCAAAAGGCAACGGCAAGACAAAGAAACGGGGTGAGCGATGAGCGAATCTATGACACTACAGCAGAGCGCCTTAGTGGGCGGCACCCGTCTCGGCGGTACAGGATCAACTTACACGGCTGGCGCGCTTACGTCAATCAGCGACAGCGTGACTAACGCGAGTGACAACCTGTACGCCTTGACGGTTGACGTGACCCAGATTACGGCCCTGTTTATTGTCGCCGCTGCGGCGATGACTCTGGAATGGAACGACAACGCGGGCACGCAGGGGGAAATTATCCTTGCGGCCAATGTTCCGATTTCATGGAGCAGTGCAGATACCGATGACGTCCACCCCAACCCGCTTCTGACAGTGGACCTCACCGCACTGTATATCACTAACGCGAGCGGCGCGGCTGCTCAGTTTGACCTGCGTATAATCGTGGACCCGACAGTATAACATTTGAAAGGAACCCAGCATGGTGTTCAAGAACAAAGGCTTGACGCTGAGAGACAAAATCCGGGAGTGCAATGACATCGACTTCGAGTTGGTCGATTGCACCAAAGAATGGGGATGCACTATTGAAATGCGTTCCCCGACTTCCGCCGAGACCAGCGAGCTTGAAGAATGGGCAGCAGCCCGCACACAGCCGGACGAGGAAAAGATCGACCCCACGCGCTTCCGGGGGATGAAGGAAAAGTACATCGTCGCGTGCGCCTTCAACCCCGAAGACGGAAAGCAGCTATTCAGTGAAGCGGACATGGAATGGCTGAGGGAAAAGAACGGCAAGGTGATCGAGCGCCTGTGGACCGTTGCTCAACGGCTTGTCGGTCTGACGGAGGCTGAAGCGGATGACTTGGGAAAAAGCTCCGAGAAGGAGGGAACGTAAGGTTCTGGTTCGATCTCACGATCCTGCTGGGCCACAAGTCAATCACAGAATGCAAGAAGTGGATCAGTCCACGTGAGTTCTCGCGATGGAAGGAATACTACAAAGTGGAACCATTCGGCGAGCAACGCAACGATCTGCGGATTGCAACTCTGATCTGTTACATGGTCAACGTCTTCGCGCGGGCAAAGCCGGAGTGGCAGCCCAATAAAATCCTTCCGTTCATAAACACCGATCCCCCAGTCACTGAGAAACAGGCCACATATAAGCGCGGGGTTGCGCTGGAGCGCAAGTTCGCCCACTTCGCAATGCTCCACAACCTGAAGAGCGCCCAAGACGCAGCAAAGGGAGCCGCCTGACATGGCCGCCTCTGAAGCTAAGATCGCAATGACGCTGGTCGCACAGACGGCCGCCTTCGACCGGAATATGAAGCGCTCCGCGAAGCGTATCGACCATCTAAGCAAGCGAACTCGGGCGGCCACGAAAAGCATGAACCGCATGGCAACAGCAGCCTCCAGTGTGGTGAAGGCCTATGTGGGATTGGCCGGCATTCGGGTTGTGGCCCGAGGATTCCTGGCGACCGGGAAGCGTGCCGAGGAATTCAATCAGGCGATGATGACGAGTCTCGCCATCATGGGTGACGTGTCCAAGATGTTGCGACAGGACATGAAGGAAGCAGCATTTGAGGCCGCTGCGGCCACGAAGTTCGCCTCAAAGCAGATTGCCGAGTCGTATTTCTTCCTGGCCTCAGCGGGGCTTAAAGTAGAGGCACAAATCGCCGCGCTCCCGTTGGTGGCGAAGTTTGCACAGGCGGGCATGTTCGATATGCGGCTGGCAACTGATCTGCTGACCGATGCTCAATCCGCCCTCGGGCTGGCGACCGAGGACTCTCAAAAGAACCTCGCGAACATGACTCGCGTTGCTGATGTGTTGGTCCGGGCAAACACGCTCGCAAATGCCAGCGTCCAGCAGTTCTCGGAAGCGTTGACCAGGAAAGCAGCGGCAGCGATGAAGTTCCTCAATATCGAGGTGGAGGAAGGCGTCGCGGTGCTCGCGGCATTTGCAGATCAGGGCATCAAGGCCGGTGACGCAGGCACAGCGTTCAATATCGTTACCCGCGAACTGACAACGAAGTCGATCCAGAACGCGAAAGCATTCCGCGAAGCCGGGATCCGCGTCTTTGACTATGCAGGGAACCTGCGCAACCTCGCGGATATCATCGGCGATCTGGAAACGTCAATGGAGCACCTCGCGCCACGTCAAAGGAAAATGTTACTACTGCAACTCGGCTTCCAGGACAAGTCCTCGATCTTCATTCAATCTCTGATCGGCATGTCAAAGAAAATCCGGGACTGGCAAGCGGCACTAGAAGACGCCCAGGGGATAACAGAAGAAGTCGCAGAAAACCAACTCACGAAGATGGTAAAGGCAGTGGCGCAACTAGAATCTGCATTCACGCAATTGGCAGCCACCATAAACCTTTTTGACGAGCTGGCCATCGCCGTGCGCAAAGCGGCGGATGCAATCACCATACTAAATGATGTGGTCGGTAGAGATCAGAAAGCGGCGATGAAGGGATCTACTGAGGGTTGGATCACGTGGGGAAAGGTTATTCGCGGCTTGAACCCTCTGCTCAGTGACACGATTGCCGCATTTGTTCAGTTGGGCCGTGATGAAACCCGCCGCTTGGAGGTGTTGTCTGCACTTATCGACGTTGAGCGAAAGCACAAGAAGGCCGTCGAGGGTAGCGCCGAGGCTGCCAAGGAACTCAAGGCCCAAGTGTTTTCTGTGGCGAACAGGCTTGGTGTTGTAAATGATAGGCATCGTGTTGCGGCCGAACTGACCCTGAAAAACGAGGAAGCGCAGGACAAGCTGATAGGGAAGCTGCGAACTCAGGCGAAAATGTTCGGCAAAAGCGCGCGCGCCATCGCACTGTACAAGCTCGGATTACTTGAGGCGGAACCTGCAACCAGAGCATTAGCTAACGCTCTGTTCGATCAAATGGACGCTCAGAGGCGTAGCACCGAACTGCTGGGTGAGGCTGCCGATGGGCACAAGAACTTCGCGGATAAGCTCGCTGAAGTCAGGGCAGAGATTGAAGACTTCGGCAAGTCCGACAGCGAGAAGGCGGTCGCCAAGTTCATTCGCGCATTCAAGGGCGACGTGCTGGACAAGGCGCTCATAAATCAATTCCGGATTCTCTCAGCGGCGCTTGCCGCTCTGAAACAGAGCGCCAACGCCTTTGATACCCTGAAACAAAAGGCGCTCAACCTGTTCAAGGCAACTCGGACCCCGCTGGAGAAGTACAACGAGCAGATCGCCCTGCTCAACAAGATGGCAAAGACCATCGACCCGCAGACCGGCAAGGCGTTGATCGACACGGACACCCTGAACCGTGGCCTGAAGGCGGCACTCGACAACCTGAACGCACTCAAGCGGGCAGCTCGGGCCGACTCGTTCATTTCAGGACAGAAGCGGGAATTCGTCAGGCAGTTCGGAGGCTCCGTCATTCCTGCCGGGCAGCAGGCCGCGAAGCGTGGTAGCCCGCTGTTCAGGCAGTTCGGCCCCACACCGCCCGGCGGGATTCTCCAGGGAGCGCCGCCCAATCTGTTCGGCGGGCCTGGCCGGATCCATCCCCGGCCTATCACGGCCGACACGAACACTCTTGCAGGCAGCACCGCGGAAGCCGTTCTTGCTCGAATTGAAGCGCTGGTACGCTCTGGGCTGACTCGCACAGAAAAGACAAGGGTAGGCTGATGGCAACAGTTGTTACGGTTGACCAACTCACGAATCTATCATTCGTAGAGCAGCGCGGAAAAAACGGCGGCGTCGTGTTTGAGCTACGGCGCGAGGCGTTGGTCAGCGGTCTCGATATTGACGCGTTGGATCCACCCGATTATCGAATCCTTCAAGACGCACTAGATGCGTTGCCCGCCTACCTCCGTTTTGGCGAACCGGCGGAAGGCCATGCCGATTTGATTCTCATCGAACGAGTTGTGAGGCTGATCCCCGGCGAGCGTTCGAAATGTATTGTCGAGTTGGTCTACAAGCGATACTTCTCACATCTTGACACGGTCGAGATTGGAACATTCATCACACGCGGCGGGTCGGGGCTGCGACAGTTCACGACAGGTAAGGATGCGTTCCAGAATGACATCGTAGTTCAGCACACCTATCCGGCCAACGAAAACGATCCCGGCTATCCCCACACGGCCCCCGACCTAGCGGGCGTGACGAAGCGCATGGGCGGCGAAGTCCAGGTGGATTATCCATCCGACACGCTTGAGTTTGAAGGCCGGCTTGTTCGCGAGCATCCTGGAGTGGAGGCGCGCGCATGGAGAGGGCATACGAATATGGGGCCAGGGCAATGGAATGGCGGCGAAGAAGGAACATGGCGGTGTGCCGAAGTGTCATTCTATCCGTATGACATCGCCCCGCTGATAGAGAAGGTGTGGGTATTCAACTTCCTATTCCAGTACGATCCGACAGGATGGAATCCCGATGCGATATACCGCGACATGCTGACCGGAATGCCGCCGCCGGTTCTCGTGGATGGAGAGAGCGTTGTCGAAGTAGATTGGTATCCATTGAAGAACTTTCACGGCCTATTTCCTTCGGATCCGTAGGGTGTTCCCATGCCTCGCAACTTTCCAGATTGGCGACGTGGCGATCCTGCTGATGCGGAGCGCTTGAACCGGCAACACAAGGCCCGCAACCAAGGAATCATTGGCGGTCGCGGCATTGATGTTGTTCGCGGCCATGACGGCGTCGTAATTCAACTCAAAGAAACCAGGATCATTCCATCGGGCGGCGGCGTGATAGAGCGCGGTGGGCACCAAGAAGTCGTAATTAACGGCGTCTTCCAGGCTTGGCCTGACTGCGTCAACGATCCTGGTTGCAGTGACGCGCACGACGACGACGAAGGAAACTTCAGACCCCACCTGGGCTGCAATCCTGTCTTGGCCGACGGGACGGTCGATCAGGCTACCTACATCCCCGTGTATCCGAACTGGGGGCACACCCTCACCGAATTCGCCCCCGTGGTGTGGAATGTAAACAACGTCAATCAGCCGACGTTCTCGGCGTTTGCCGGTCTGCGCGGCTGGACGATGGACTTCGGCCAGGGCGAGCGCTGGGTTGGCCCGCCGACGAACTTGTGTGGCAAGGGCACGCCTGATCCTGACGCGTTGGGCGCCTGCTGCCAGCTTGGCGACTGCACAGATACAACGCAAGCCGACTGCACTGGCACCGATACCGACTGGATGGGGGCGGGCACGTCGTGCGCTGATGATCCAGATCCATGCGCTATTGGCGAGGCCACCGGCGCCTGCTGCTGTACAATCCCTGCCGCTTGCCACAACCCCAAGCTGCCCGGCGATACAACCTGTTGGAACGGGCCGACCCAAACGGAATGCGAAAACGAGGGCGGCGTTTGGCAGGGCGCCAATTCGCAATGTGGCGGCAGTCCGGGCATTTGCGATCCGATGATTAGCGGCGCGTGCTGCTTGCCCGGCCCGCCGGTGAGTTGCGTAGTTGCGGCGGACGATATCGCCTGCGGCCTGATGGGCGGCACTTTTCTCGGCGGCTCCTGCGAGCCAAACCCGTGCGTCGGTTCCGATCCGATCGGCGCTTGTTGTAACGGCAAAATCTGCACAGGGGACCAAACCGAAGAGCAGTGCCTCGCCCAACTCGGCATCTGGTTTGAAGGTCAAAGCTGCTCGTCGAATCCTTGCTGATGGCTACCGATTGCCAAATCACATTCAGTCGCTACTTGGCGAACGAGGATATACCGGAGCACAATATCGTTGCCGGCAATTGGTACTGGCGCTCGGATCAGCAAGTCCGTGATGAGAACGGCGTGCTCGTCCACCTGATCGGCCATAGATTCTTGCAACGTGAAGATGAAGATGATGGCATCAGGCCGCCACGAGTTGCAGGCAATGCCTATTTGGTCTATCGGAACTGTATGGAGGCGGGCGGCACAGAAGGTGATTGCAGTTATGGTGCTTGCAACCGAGAGCACTGCTGCGAGTTGGAATTTGAAATAGATTGCTTCGGGGATTTTCAGGGCAATGGCACTGAATGCATACTCCCTGATTGCCACGAGGAGGGCGTCTGCTGCGACTTTGCCCATGCATCGGATTGCATGGAAATGGAGTTGGAACCGTGCCTTGTCAACGATGGTATATTCCTGCCCGATGAAACTTGCGGCGGTGTTTCTCCGCCTTGCGACGGTGCCTGCTGTCTGTGGATACAGAATGTTGGCATCGGATGCATAGAGAACTTTGGACCGTTTGAATGCCGACAGCTTCCAGGTTCGCCAGGGGCAGAGGATGTGACGTATACGATGTGGCGCGGTCCTGGTTCAAGTTGTCCTGCTGAGGATTGTGATCCTGCTCAAGAGGAGTGCTGTCCTGGCGAGGGGGCTTGCTGCCGCAAAGTAGGTAATGACGTTTGGGGATGCACCATAGAAACCCCTGATGATTGCGTTGATGATGGCTCGGATGAACCACCTGTATTCAAGGGCATAGGGACGACCTGTGCAACTCCTGGGATATGTGGCGGAGCTTGCTGTCACTTTCAAGATTACGGTGGCAGTGGTGGTATCGGATGCTTTGATGTTGATGACAATTATCCTGATTGTTTTGGACCGCACAGGACTTTCCTGGGGCCGGGCACTACGTGCCTGAATAACGCAGGTGATTGCGGGATTTGTTGTGTGATAGACCCTGCGACTTGCGCAATGTCCTGTAGAGATGACCTGTCGCAGCAGGAATGCGTCAATGCCGGCGGTACGCCATTCGGCCCAGGTGCGGACTGTAGCATATGCGACTTCGTGAAAAGAGCTTGTTGTATCCCGCGCTTTACGAATATACCAGGAACGCCTGGAGACATATTAGAGCCAGACGATGACGATGATTTTTGCGGTGGCATTCAGTACAAATGCAAGGACGTGAGCAACTGCATTGAATGTATAAATGCAGGCGGATTTTTCCATCCCGATCAGGATTGTTCAAGTAACCCATGCCTGCTTGAGGGTGGGGCGTGTTGTTGCCCCGAAGGCGCCTGCCCTAATCCGCCATGCCCCGATGATCAAGGCGATCAGGACTGTGTGTGTTATCACACCCTGGAGGAAGATTGTCCTAATACCTGTATCTGGCGTGGCCCAGGCAGAGGCTGCAGATCGGGTGGCGGAGGTCCAGGCGGGATCGATCCGAATAATGTACCACCAACGCCGGGGGTACCGGAATTTTGCTTGGTGGATTGCGATCAACTGGGCTGCGTGCCGGGGCCGATGTCATGAGCTGTAATGATGTTGCGTACCCATACTTAGACCCGACCACGGGGCACCGCAAGCATGTTGGAACCGTAGCCCAAGGCATCACTTGCGCTACGGTAATCGTGAAGTCCAACATGGTGGAAGTGCCGATTGAGACAGTTCCGACGGAGGATGACAAGGGCAGAGGAACGCCAGGACTCACGCAGTTCTGTAGAGAATATCCCGACTCCGCACCGTTGATTGTGACGCTGACGGCTCCATCCGTATTCAGGGAAGTGGAGTTTCAGAAGTGGATAATCAACGACGTTGACCAACCACTTGGGCAAACGGTGGCGTCCTTCGAGTTAGACGGCGAATGCATCATAGCCTTTGCGAAGTATGGTACGGACATCACGCCAAGCAGTTGTTCAGGGATAATAATGCCCAGCCACATGCTGGTGAGCGTCACTTCGGCATGCGAAATAATAGATACGGTAGATACTTGGCGTCGCACCGAATTAGGGTGCTATCCACAGGTATGGCAGGCCCAAGGATTATCGTTGACGGTGGTTAATGAGGATGGCGGCGCGAACTGGGGGGGACAGAGATTCATCAGGGATTGCACGCCAGGCACCGGCCACCCGATGTCTGTATGCACTAATAACGATTGTACGGTGAGAATTGGGCAGTTTCCAGGAACCATATGTATCCCTGGGTGCGAACCTTGCTGGACATGGATGCATACGCTTTGGGTCACGCAAATTGCGGCCTCATTTGGCATTGGTTGCTTCTGTGATCCTGAAACAAACACAGTGACCGTCAATTATGGGATAGGGTTTAGTAAGGATGCGTGCAGAGGGGCAATGGGCTGGACAGCGGGCCTCACACAATGCGGCGGCGGTGAGCCTGGCTGGCATTGTCATGTTCACGAATCTGTATTTTTTCGGCCGGCCGTAGACATCGCAGAGCCACGAACAGCAATCTATGACGGTACGCAGGAGGATTGCGATGCGAAGGTGCGAGAGTTGGTCGGCCAAGGCGGATTTCAAACGACCTTCAGCATGACCACGGCCGCAGGGGGTTGGCCGCCAGGACTATTCCACGAGATGAGGTGTACGGGAATCATCAGGGCACAATGAAGCCGCCCAGCATAAATAGGCTTGCCAGCGAGAAATCGCGTAGTAGACTCTGAGCAAAGGAGATTCAGCATGGAGACGGTGATGGATTGGCTTCCTTCTGTCGGAATTGCATGTGGCGGCGCTCTGGGGTTCTGGCTCGGTCCTCGTGCGTTCACGTTCCTGCGTGCGATCGCAAGCGGCTGGAACAAGGAAAACGTGAAGGACAGGCTCGCAATCTGCAAAGTGTGTCCTCGCGTCAAGGAGAGGGATTATGTGGACCCGGACGGGGGCCTCACGTCGTTCTTGTTCTGCGACGAATGCAAGTGCGGTTCCCACCACATTGCAGAACTCAACACCAAGCTCGGATTCAACAACCTCGCGTGCCCGATGGGCAAGTGGGGGCCGGCGTCCGCAATGACCGTGCATGAAGGCCACGATCTATTGATTAGTCGTGGCGCGAAGGAACGAGCCATCGATATGCGCGAACGCACGAACATCATGGCGGGTCGTGACAGGAACGACAACGGACCCTTGGTCAATCAGCCATCCGGCCCGGTCCAGTTGGGCACCAATGGTCCACAGCCCGGCGGCCGTACAGCACAAGAACAAGTGGAAGCTCAATTGCAGCCTTCGCGCGAGGCCGCACAAGCACAGCGAGCCAAAATCCGGAAGGCCCGCAAAGAAACTATTGAACAGCAGAGGCAGAGTCGCGAAACTAGCAATGCTGCCAAACACGCAGGCCGGACGAATAAGATATGGGGAGATAATCAGCCCGCCGCCACCACCACCAGTTATGAAGATACGAATAGCGCCGCCCCGCTTGTAGGGACGGATCACGAAGACGAAATTCTCGTAGATCAGAAGGAGCAAGACGATGGCGGACATTCATTGGACCAACGGAACGGCAGATAATCTGTGGGCGACGGCAGGCAATTGGGATGGCGGCGTACCGGGTGTTGCCGACAACGTATTCATTGGGGGGAGATCGTCGGACGACGTTACCGGCGCAACTGTGCCGGTCGCTCCCGCCAGGGTCACTTTCCGAAATTATTCCGGATCATTCGGCGAGTCCGGCAACCCAGTGGTTTTTGAGGCCGCTGCTCCTCATAACCTAACCTTCCTTGAACTCAAGGGATCGGGAAAGTTCTTCATCAACACGGATGCTGATGTCACCATCGTCGATTGCGTTGTCGCGATCACGCGGCGGATTGCTGCAGAGTGCGTCATACAATCAGGCACGGCGATTACCAACCTGTATGCACTGATGGGCAGCATGACCATTAGCGCAACAGTCACCAACGTCTTTCAGGAGTTCCTTACGAACGCACGCGCCAACGTGAGCGTCGTCGTGTCTGCCGGTGCGGTGATTGCGAACTACAGACAGTTGGGCGGACGATCGACAATGAACGCGACGCTGACGGGCGACTGCTTCCTTGCGAATGGCGCGACCATGACTTATGACGTTGGCAATATCGACGGCCTGACTTTCATTCACGACGGCTCGCGGCTGATATTCAACTCGACTGGCGGCGACATTGACGAGGTTGAGGTTTTCAACCGGGGAGTGCTGGACTTTACACAGTCTCAAGATGCTCGCTCAATCGGCGTGACCTGCATCGTCCACGCGGGCGGCCTCATTGATGCCCAAGGCGTAGATGAACTCATCACGATCTCGCC
>SDBU01002364.1_pt1 | contig 25190 bp, 21 predicted proteins | sample 2277071 | NCBI WGS metagenome assembly SDBU01 (sample SAMN10397929, study PRJNA504765) | marine sediment metagenome | isolation source: marine sediment core GS08_GC12, 126 cmbsf | place: Arctic Ocean: Gakkel Ridge, Loki's castle | collected 2008
CCTTATAGCCTAGCAAAACATTGCCGCTGAAATCACCGCCGAGAAGGTTACCCTGGGTCGCTCCCATCAGTTGCTCGATAACCAGCCCTTCTTTGATATCAGTTACCATTTCATCGAAGCTGGTCTTGCCCGCAGTAATAATAAAGGCACTGGCTGAGGGAGCCGGCAACCCACCACGGCTTCGGCTGCCACTGCCGGTGCTGCGGGTGTTGGCCAGGGCGGCGGTTTGCAGGTCGTAGAAAAAGTTAGCTACAGTTCCCTGTTCAATAAGAGCGGTGCGCTGGCTGGGTATGCCCTCATCATCGCAGGGGCGGCTGCCCGGGCGGTAGGCTACAGTCGGGTCATCCCACAACCACAGCTTTTCATCAAAAACCGGCTGCCCGAGCCGGTTGCCTATCGGTGAAACCCCTTCCAGGACGGTCTTACCGTTGAAGGCGGCCATCAATGGCGAGATTAAGGCACTGGCGACTCCGTTAGGCGTAAAGACCACCGGTAGTGACCGGCTGGGCACTGAGGCCTGGTTTTTAGCCAGCTCAAGCTGCTGGAGCACTGCCTCGGCTACAGCCTTAGGTTCCAGCAAGGGGTGGCAGGAGCTTTCGCTCTCACCGACAAAGAGCATGTCCGTATCACGGATCAGGGTGCCTTCGATACCCAGGCTGAAGATGCTTTTCCGGTAGTTCGCCTGGCCACCGCGCGAGTTTATCATCCGGACGGAGACTGAACCCTTGGTTACTGCTGCCTCGCAGATAATGTCCGGGGTATGCTCCCTGACCGTGGCGATCAGCTTTTCACCGAGCTCAACCATTTTCTCCAGGGATACCGGCTCGGTAGCAGGGTCGTAGGCGTTAACCTGGGGGTAGGTGGTCAGGGAGGGAAGCTCAAACTTAGCCGTCATGCCGAACTGGGCTGTTTCCACGGCATTATCGACCAGGTGCCGGCTATCGTCGGTCTCGGTGGTGGTGGCATAGCCAATCTTGCCCTGCCGGACAATACGCAGCGCCAGGCTGCTACTCCGTTTGCTCTGGATATGCTTCAAGCGGTTAGCTTCAAATTGAACCGGTGTTTCCGCTGAAGAAACCATGAAGACCTCGGCTTCCTCAGCCACCTTTTTCGCCTGCTGCAGGATATTTTCCACTTACTTACCTCCGATTAAGCAATGGCGAATCCTGATATGAGGGCTGCCGTTGGCGACGGGGAGGGGTGCCTGCCCTCCCTTGCCGCAGCCGCCGCCCTGGTTCATCTCCAGGTCGTTACCGATAGCATCGATATTGTTCAGGGTGGCAAACACATTACCGGTGAGCACTACCGGCCGTAGCGCCTCGGCGAGCTTGCCCTGGCGAATCATATAGGCTTCGCCGGCGGAGAAGGTGAACATCTCCATACTGGTAGTGCCGCCATACCAGTTTTTGGCATACACCCCTTCCTTGATATCGCCGATTATGTCCTCAAAAGAGGCTGTCCCCGGCTCGATATAGGTGTTGGTCATGCGCACAATCGGTGGGTAGCGGTAGTCGATAGCTCTGGCATTACCGGTCGGCGCTTCATTCATCCTGGCGGCGGTTTCCCTGGAGTGAAGCCTGCCGACTAGTTTGCCCTCCCTGACCAGGTGAGTTTTGCTGGCGGGCACGCCTTCATCGTCGTACTTGTAGCTGCCCCTCAGCCCGGGTACAGCGGCACTATCGATGATATTAAGCTGGCTGCTGCCGAATTTTTTGCCCAGGGTCATAATCTGGCGCAGGCGGTCGTTTTCATAAATAAAATCAGACTCGGACAGGTGGCCAAAGGCTTCATGGACGAAGACGCCGGCCAGCACCGGGTCCAACACCACGGTATATTCTCCCCCCTTTACCTGGGGGGTGGAGAGTAGCTCGACAGCGTGCCGGGCCATCTGTGCTACCGGCTGGTGCAGGTTGGTTATTGCCTCGAAGTCATCCCGGCTGCCGATACTCAGCCCGGTCTGCTGCACTTGATTATCTTCGGTAGCCACCGCCGTCAGGCGCAGGGTAATATCGCCCCTTTCCTGCTCGATATAGCTGCCGGACGAGTTTAAAAAGATAGTCTTTTTATGGCTATCGCCATAGCTGATAATTGAGGTCTGCAGTTTGGGGGTATGCCAGATAATGTCATTATATTCGTCCAGCAGCTGCTTCTTCTTGGTTAAAGGTATTGCCACCGGATTGTTAGCTGTCTTGGCCGGCACGGTATCAACTACCGGGTCTACTGCCGCCAGCTTACTTGTTCCGTTGCTGACTAATCTGGCCTGCTTTACTGCCAGCTCTACCTTGCCGGGTATCTCATCCAGGTTATTGAAGCTGACGAAGCCCCACCCACCCCTTACCAGGGCTCGCACATTTCCCCCGATGACAGTTGTCCTGCCGATAGATTCCAGCTCTCTTCCCCGGTAGGTAATGTAGCTGCTCTGGCGTTCTTCAAGGTGAGCCTCGATATAATCGGCGTTATATTCGTTGAATGCTTTGGTTAGCTGGTGATTAGCAACCTTAATCTGTGGCATTGCTATTCTTCCTCGGGGGGTGATGAGGCTAGTTTATAGAGGTAGCGGGATGGTTGTCAATTTTTTAACGAAAAAGCTCGCTGGGTGGGGTGGGGATAAAAGGGGTGATATAATTGACCAGCCCGCTAAATTTACAGTTACCTCCAGCTATGCTATACTCTGGTAGTTTGTGATATACTTAATGCTTATCGATAGAGATGCAGAGGTGTAATTTGGAGAAGGGAGCAAAGACAGGTATTATCAACAAGTTTGAGCGGCATCAGGGAGACACCGGCTCAACCGAGGTTCAGGTAGCCTTGCTGACTGAAAGGATAAACCAGTTGACCGGGCATATGGTGGCTAATCGCCATGACTATAGCTCGCAGCGCGGTTTGCTCAAGCTTGTCGGGCAGAGGAGAAGGCTGCTAGCCTATTTGGGCAAACAGGATGTAGGCCGATACAACAAACTAATTGCCGAGCTTGGCCTACGCAAGTAATCGGCTTAATTTAATAAGGAGAAATTATTGATAGAAGCTCAATCTTTTCAATGTGAGGTCGGGGGGAGAACCCTGACCATCGACACCGGCAAGCTGGCCAAGCAGGCCAACGGGGCAGTAACAGTTTGCTATGGAGACACAGTGGTGCTGGTTACTGCCTGCATCGGTAAAGAACCGCGAGCGGGAGTCGACTTCCTGCCGCTAACCGTTGACTACGAGGAGAGGCTATATGCTGCCGGTAAAATCCCGGGTGGCTTTATCAGAAGGGAGGGGCGCCCCAGCCAGGAGGCAACCCTGGCCGGCCGGCTTACCGACCGGCCGCTACGCCCGCTGTTACCGAAGGCATGGCGTCAAGATATACAGCTGATAATTACCGTCCTGTCTACCGACCAGGAAAATGACCCCGACATCCTGGCGGCTATTGGCAGCTCGGCGGTGCTATTAATATCAGAGGTGCCTTTCGCCGGCCCCGTCAGCGCTGTTCATATCGGCTATATTGATAACAAGCTGGTATTAAACCCGACCCTGGCCCAGCTTGAGGATAGCCTGGTTGACCTCATTGTCGCCAGCACTAAAGAAGCAACAGTAATGGTAGATGCGGGAGCTCGGGAGGCGCCGGAAGATATCGTCAGCCAGGCAATTAAGTTTGGCCACGAGGCGAACCAGGATATTATCCGGCTCCAGGAGCAGCTCCAGCAGGCTTGCGGTAAACCAAAGGTAGCCGCTCCGGTTAGTGAGGTCAGTGCTGAGATAGCCTCGGCTATTTCGCCAATCGTTAGTGGAAAACTTACCCAGGCACTGAGCCAGACAGAGAAACTACAGCGTGAACAGGCACTCTCCGAGCTAAAGAAGGAATCAGTGGACCGTCTGGGTGAGTCATTCGCTGCCGAGGACATACTGGCCGCTTTTGACGCCGAGGTTAAGTCTGCAATAAGGGCCAGTATCCTGGAGCAGGGGCAGCGGGTTAGCGGCCGTGGCCTGGGCGAGGTCCGCCCGCTGGCTTGTGAAGTAGGGCTGTTGCCTCGCACCCATGGCTCGGCTCTATTCGCTCGTGGCCGGACGCAGGTGCTGACAATTACTACCCTGGGCCCGATTAAGAAAGAGCAGCAGCTCGATGGGTTGGGTATCGAGGAGACCAAACGCTTTATCCACCACTATAATTTCCTCCCCTTCTCCACCGGTGAGGTGAGACGGGTAGGTTCCCCCGGCCGCCGTGAAATCGGGCATGGCGCCCTGGCCGAGCGGGCTATCCTGCCGGTGCTACCGAAGGGTGAAGAGTTCCCGTACACTATTCGCCTCGTCTCCGAGGTTCTCGGCTCCAGCGGCAGCACCTCGATGGCCAGTGTTTGTGCTTCCAGCCTGTCCCTGATGGATGCCGGCATACCGATAACGAGGGCAGTCGCCGGGGTAGCCATGGGCCTGGTCACCGCTGAGCAGGGTAACGATGTTATTTTGACCGATATCGAGGGCATCGAGGATAATTATGGCGATATGGACTTTAAGGTAGCCGGCACCACCGAGGGCATCACGGCGCTACAGATGGACACCAAGCTCAAAGGGATAAGCATGGAAATCGTCGAGAAGGCGTTAAATCAAGCCCGGGAGGCGCGCCTGTTCATTCTGGATACGATGAATCAAACAGTTAGTGCCAGCCGTCCCGAAGTCAGCCGCTACGCACCGCGAATGTATAAAATAACGATTGACCCTGATAAAATCGGCAGCGTAATCGGCAGCGGCGGTAAAACAATCAGGGCAATTATCGATGAAACGAAAACAACCATTGATATCGATAATGACGGCACCGTGCTTATCGGCTCACCCGACGAGGAATCAGCCCGTAAAGCCATTAAAATCATTGAAGAACTAACCAAGGAGATAGAGGTTGGCGGTATCTATACCGGAAAAGTAGCTCGCTTGATGACCTTTGGTGCTTTTGTGGAGATTCTTCCCGGTAAAGAAGGCCTGGTTCACATCAGTGAGCTGGCTGATTATCGGGTAGATAAGGTCGAGGATGTAGTCAAAGTGGGCGATGAGATTACGGTTCAAGTCACCGAGGTTGATAGTATGGGCAGTGTAAACCTGTCGCGGCGAGCGGTGCTTTCCCAGGAGCCTGGAACCGGGGCCGGCAATCCATTGTCTGAGGACTACCCGTTTAGAAAGCGTGGTGAGGGCAACCCCTCGCCGCCGCGTCCCTCCAGGGATAGGTAGTGTTACTAAGACAGCGGAGTTGAGCCATGGAGCCGATAAAGGTAGTAGTGCAGGGTGCGTCGGGCAAAGTAGGGCAGGTGATTATCAATGCCCTCTGTCACCAATCCGGAATTCAGCTGGTAGGCGCCGTCGAACTGGGTGTTTCCGGGGATAGCCTGTCACTGCCTGATGGCTCTGGTTCGATACCCTTCTCTGCCGACCTGGAATCCATCCTCACCAGTTGCCGGCCCGATGTGCTGGTAGATTTCACTGTTGTTCAAGCCACCATGCCGGCGGTGCGTATTGCCGTTAAGCAGGGGGTTAACCTGGTAATTGGCACTACCGGGCTGACGGAAGAAGAGCTTGGCGAGATTGCCCGCTTGGCACTGGCTCATCAGGTGGGAGCAGTGGTGGCGGCTAACTTTGCGCTGGGAGCAGTGCTGATGATACACCTGGCCAGGCTCGCCGCTAAATACCTTGATTATGCTGAGATTATCGAGCTGCACCACCACCTGAAGGTTGATTCTCCCTCGGGAACCGCCCTGGCTACGGCCAGGGCAATGGCCGCCGCCAGAGGCAAACCGTTCCAACGCCCCCCTGCCGAAGGGGAGGAAATCCCGGCTAGCCGGGGCGAGCAGATTGAGGGGATTACCATTCATAGCGTGCGTCTACCCGGCCTGGTGGCCCATCAGGAGGTGCTGCTGGGGGGGCCGGGGCAAACGTTAAGCATCAGGCACGATACGATTAATCGGGAGTGTTATCTGCCGGGTATTATACTGGCCATTAAGGAAGTAGTTAAGCGGCAGGGGCTGGTCTACGGGCTGGATACCCTGCTTGGTTTGTCGGAGGGGCAATGAGCGGTTATCGAGTAGCTATTGTCGGTGCCACCGGGCTGGTCGGGCAGGAGTTCATCAAAATCCTGGAGCAGCGTAATTTCCCGATGGACTCGGTCCGGCTTTTAGCCTCGGGCCGTTCGGCAGGCAGGAAGCTGTTCGTCAATCATGAAGAGATTGAAGTCAAAGAAGTTGCTGCCGAGTCCTTCAGGGAAATAGATATCGCCCTCTTCTCGGCGGGCACTGAGATTAGTCAGCACTTTTCGCCGATAGCGGCTCAATCGGGAGCGGTAGTTGTCGATAATAGCGCTGCTTTCAGAATGGTATCAACCGTTCCCCTGGTGGTGCCCGAGGTCAACCCCGAAGACATTAAACGGCATCAGGGGATTATTGCTAATCCGAATTGCTCTACTATTCAAATGGTAGTGGCGCTGAACCCGCTGCATAAGGTTAACCCCATCAAGCGCATTATTGTTGATACCTACCAGGCGGTGTCGGGTGCCGGTTCGGCGGCAGTTGACGAGCTGACAACCCAGGCCAGGCAGGTGCTGGATGGGCAGGCTACCGCCCCCCATGTTTACCCTCACCAGATAGCCTTTAATGTGCTGCCGGAGATAGATGTTTTTCTGGATAATGACTATACTAAAGAAGAATGGAAGGTGGTGGAGGAAACCAGGAAAATAATGCATGCCGATAGTATCGCTATCTCGGCGACTTGTGTGCGGGTTCCGGTATTTACCGGACATGGTGAGGCGGTCAGTATCGAATTCTCCCGGCCGATGTCTGCCGACGAAGCACGGCGTATCCTCGCCCAGGCGCCGGGGGTCAAGGTGCTGGATGACCCGACAGTTAATCTTTATCCTCAGCCGTGGTCAGCAGGCGGCACCGATGAGGTTTTTGTGGGGCGCATTCGGCGGGATATTTCTCATCCCAACGGTTTAATTATGTGGGTCGTGGCTGATAACCTGCGTAAGGGGGCTGCTCTAAATACAATCCAGATTGCTGAAGAGATGATTAAGAGAGAATGGCTCCATCCAAAGAGGTGAAAAATGGAAAAGCCGGGACGATTGCTGACAGCAATGGTAACCCCCTTTAATGAAGAGGGGATGGTTGACTACGGGCAAGCCGGGAAGCTGGCTCTAGCGCTGCTTGACTCAGGAAGCGATGGGGTACTGGTCGTTGGCACCACCGGGGAATCCCCCACCCTTACCCGGCAGGAGGAGCTGCGCCTGTTTGCTGAGGTGAAGTCGGCCGTCGGCGAACGAGGGGCGGTAATCGCTAACACCGGCAGTAACAGCACCGCCGAAGCTATCGAGGCCACCAGGGAGGCGGAGCGAATCGGGGTTGATGCCTGCCTGCTGGTTGTTCCCTACTATAACAAGCCTACTCAGGAGGGTCTCTACCAGCACTTTAAGGCGATTGCGCAGAGCACCGCTTTACCGTGTATCCTTTATAATGTGCCGTCGCGCACCGTTGCCAACCTGTCGGCAGAGACGGCTGTCAAACTGAGCCAGATTGACAACATTATCGGCGTCAAGGAAGCCAGCGGCAACCTGGGTCAAATCTCCCGGATAATCACTAACGCCCGGGAGGGTTTCCTGGTCTGGAGCGGCAATGATGGCGATACCCTGCCCATACTGGCGCTGGGCGGTTATGGCATCATTAGCGTTGCCTCACACCTGGTTGGTAATCAGATAAAGGAAATGATTGACTGCTTTACCAGTGGTAAGGCGGATAGAGCCGCCGGGATACATCGCCACCTCTTACCCCTGGTCGATGCCTTATTTATTATCACCAGCCCGATTCCGGTTAAATATGCGATTAATTATGTCGGCTTTAATGTCGGCAAGCCACGCTTGCCGCTGACTGAGGCTGATGCGAAAACAGCCGCCTTCATCGAAGCCACGCTGAAGAACTACCGGATTGACCTGCCGGTAGAAGAGTAAGGATTGCTGCCCGCTAGATTTCGGTAATAACCGCTGCCCTCAGCTCCTTATCGCCCGGCCGCTATCAGTATGCATCCTCTACCGGGCTATGTTTGCCGGCTCTTCTTCAGCTCTTCCAGCTTGGCCACGAGGTCGTCACGGGGTGGAGCGAAGGCCTCGATGGTGTGGCAGCCCCTCTCGGAAACATAGACCCCGTGCTCTACATTGGAAGGGACGATGAAAACGTCGCCCTGCTCGAGGTGATATAATTTCCCGTCGGCGATCAGGTCGCAGGCACCATCCGCGATTAGCATAATCTGTTCTGCCGGGTGCCGGTGAAGGGGAACCTGGCTATTCGGGTCCATGATTGAAAAAAAGATGGAGAGCTTTTCAGCGGAGACGAGGTGGAATTTTATAACGGGGGCCAGGTCGATAACGGGCACATCGCGGTAACGAACAACGTGCTCGCTGAATTCTTGCTGAGTAGCATAGGGTTCTTTTCTGTCCATAGTCATCAATAGTCCTCCTTGTTTTTCTCTCCCTGATAATTACTTACAGGATGGGTGTTTTCAGGATGGTTTGCTCTCGCCCGGCTCCTACCGAGATGATGTTGATCGGGCAGGAGACTAGCTCTTCCAGCCGGCTGATATACTGGCGGGCCTCCAGGGGCAGCTGCTCATACTCTCGAATATGGCTGGTAGGAGCTTGCCACCCGGCTAGCTCTTCATAGATAGGCTGGCACTTTTCCAGGGTAGCGATATTGCTCGAGAAATAATCGATAGCTTGCCCGTCCAGTTTATAGCCGGTGCATATCTTCAGGTGCGGGAAGGTATCGAAAATGTCGAGGCGGGTAATTGCTGCCCCGGTGAAGCCATTGATTCGGGTGCTGAAGCGGGCGGCGACCGCATCGAACCAGCCGCAACGGCGGGGCCGGCCGGTAGTGGTGCCATACTCGTGGGCTTGTTCCCGGATCAAATCGCCGGCTTCGCCCTTTAGTTCGGTAGGCATTGGGCCGCTGCCAACCCTGGTGCAGTAGGCCTTGAAGACACCCAGAATGCGGTTGATTCTGGTTGGGCCCAGCCCGGCGCCCAAACAGCCCCCCCCCGCCAGCGGTGAGGAAGAGGTAGCATAAGGGTAAGTGCCAAAATCGGGGTCAAGCAAAGCCCCCTGGGCTCCCTCCAGTATAACCAGCTCCTCCCGGTTCAATGCTTCCTCCAGCATTACAGTCGTCTCCCGGATATAAGGAGCCAGGCGTTCCCCGTACTGGCAGTACTGGCTATATATTTCATCCAGTGACAGCGGGCTGGCATTATAAACCTTGGTCAAAATAGTGTTCTTGTAGTCGACGACCAGGCGCAGCCGCTCGATTAATACCTCTTTATCGAGAAGGTCGCCGGCTCTAATCCCCAATCGGGCTATTTTGTCGGCGAAGGCAGGGCCTACCCCCCGGCGTGTTGTGCCCAGCGCCTTCCCGCCGCGTGCTTCCTCCTCAAGGCCATCGAGCAGGAGGTGATACGGCATAATCAAGTGGGCCCGGTCGCTGATAAACAGCCGGCTGGTATCCACGCCGCGCTGGTTAAGCGGGTCGATTTCACCAATGAGCACGGCCGGGTTAATCACCACGCCATTACCGATAATGCAAACAGCCTGGGGAGAAAAAATACCGGAAGGGATCAGGTGCAGCTTGAACTCACCGTAGGGGTTAATTACAGTGTGTCCGGCATTATCACCACCGGAAAAGCGAACTACCATTCGTGCTTTTTCAGCGAGCAGGTCAACTACTTTACCCTTCCCCTCATCTCCCCACTGGGCTCCAAGAACAGCAATAACTGGCATTACTTCCTCCTGTCCGGAATAAATACTTCTTTAGTTATAGTATCGGCAGCTAATCAACAGATAATCTCTCACCCTTTCGGGGCTTCACCCCTGGCAGCGACTAGCTGATTTTTGTTTGTCGCCACACATAAACTAACCTCTGGCCGGCAGTAAAAAAGCTGAGCACCACGATAATCGCTAAGGCAATAATCAGGGCATTATCAATCCGGCTCAGCAAGAGCCCCAATACCAGCACAATGACCCTCTCCGGCCGGGTAAATAACCCCATCTGGCACTCCAGGCCCACCGCCTCTGCCCTGGCCCGGATATAGCTCACCAGCAGTGAGCCGATTAAGGCAGCACCGACAACCAGGATTCCGGCGCTAAACCCTCCCCTGACGTAGAAGACTAAAATGCCGAGCAGCAGCACTGCCTCCGATAAGCGGTCGAGCGTAGAGTCGAGAACAGCACCGAAACTGGTAACCTGATTGGTGAGCCGGGCCAGTGCTCCATCGAGCATATCAAAACAAGCGGCAATAAGCACTACCAGGCCGGCGGCGAGAAGGTGCTCGGTAATAATAAGGGCGGCGCCGCCGACAGTTACCAGGAACCCGAACCAGGTTATAGCGCTGGGGGTTATCGATGTCCTGGCTAGAAGCCTGGCTACCGGTTCCGTGAAACGATAGGCTAAGGCCTGACGAATATTAGATAACTTTGCCATTGTCCGTCGCTTTTCTGAAATAATCCTATCTTAAACGGTTTCTATCGCTGGCTTAAACCGATACAGCTTCAACTTCAGCCAGGTGTTTCTCCCAGGGAGGTTCACTGAGTAGGCTGGTATAGTAATTCAATACCCGTTGCGCAATATGCTCCCAGCTATACTCCATTGCTTTAAGCCTTGCTCTCGCCCCCATCTGCTGCCGAAGAGGTTCATCGGTCAGCAGAGAAACCAGTGCCCGGGCTAACACCTCCTCATCCCTGGGCGGCACCAGCAGCCCCTCGACGCCATCGGCCAGCACGCTATTATAACCTTCAATATTGGTGGCCACGATTGGCTTACCCACCGCCATTGCTTCGAGCAAAACAATGCCGAAGCTTTCCAGCCCGGTGGCCGGCGCACAAAAAACAGTGGCCGTTTTATAATAGCGGGGTAACTCACTCTGCGGCTGGCCACCAACAAAGACGACATCCTTTAATCCGCTGCGCCGAACCTCCTGCTCATACTTGCCACGCAGCCTCATCCCGGGGCCGACGATGATTAGCCGCGAATCGGGCACTGCTTGCCTGACTCGCCGGTAGGCTTTGATGAGATAGCTCACCCCTTTTTGTTCTTCCAGGCGGCCGACAAACAGAATATTCAGTTTCCCATCGCAGAATTCACTAATCAGGGATACATCGGGAGAAAAGAGCCCCAAATCAACGCCATTGGGAATAATATTATAATGCCCACGGGCATATTTATTAGCAAACCCCATCGCTGCCGTCAATACGGCAATCTTGCCATCGAGCTTACGCAGCCGTCTTTTGAGCATTATGGTACTTATCGGCCTGCCGAACTTGTAACCCGGCTTACCATCGAAGGCATGAAAGGTAGCTACATTGGCGGTATTCGAGAAACGCAGCACCGCACTACAAAGCATCGGCATAAAGGGCTCGTGGAGGTGGATAATATCGAAGTTCTCCCGGCTAAGAACAGATTTTATAGTAGCCCCCAGCCTCAGTGATATGGTAATCCGGCAAATAGCACCACCAGCCGGTATCGGGACCGGTGTTCCTATCCGGATGAACTTGTTGCCAATAGCGGAGGCACTACCAGATGAGGGAGCAATAACCTTGACATCATGCCCCATCCTGGTAAAGCGACGCTCCAGAGAAGAAACATGAATGTTAACGCCACTGGGGTAAGCAAAATCATAGGGCGTCACTAATGCTATCTTCATCGGTAGCCGCCTAAAATTTCTTCATCGGTTTACTTGGGCTGTGGTGTTAAAGAACGGCTCTTTTTGGCAGCTTGCTGGCTGCTGGCAATAAACTCTTCCACCATTCGGTGAGCTTCATCATCGGTATATTGAACCGGTGGTGATTTCATAAAATAGGCAGAGGGAGCTTCCAGTGCCCCCTTCAAGCCCTGGTCCAGCGCCAGTTTACAGCACCTGATAGCATCGATAACTACTCCTGCCGAGTTAGGGCTGTCCCACACCTCAAGTTTCAGGTCCACGTCCAGGGGGACATCACCAAAGGTTCGCCCTTCCATCTTGATGTGGCAGAACTTACGGTCCTTAAGCCACGGCACATAATCACTGGGGCCGACATGAACATCACCCGGATCGAGCTTGTAATCGAGCTGAGAAGTAACCGCGTTGGTTTTAGATATTTTCTTGGACTCAAGGCGGTCTCGCTCTAACATATTAAGAAAGTCGGTATTCCCCCCAAAGTTCAGCTGGTAGGTTCGCTCCAGCTTGACACCGCGGTCTCTAAACAGCCTGGTCAATACGCGATGGATAATAGTGGCTCCGACCTGAGATTTTATATCGTCGCCAATAATAGGCAGACCCTTTTCAGCAAAACGCTGCTGCCAGTACTTCTCCCGGGCAGTAAAAACAGGAATACAGTTAATCAGGCCACAGCCGGCCTCCAGTATCTGCTCAACATACCACTTGGTTGCCTCTTCACTGCCAACGGGCAGGTAGTTAAGCACCACGTCGGTCCGGGTTTCCTTCAGGATTTTAACGATATCAGCGGTTTGCCCCGGTGCCTTCTCGATTATCTCGGAAAGATACTTGCCCAGGCCATCATGGGTCATCCCTCGATGAATTTTGACGCCGCTAGTCGGCACCTCGGCAAACTTGAAGGTATTATTAGGCGAGGTGAAAATCGCCTGCGCCAGGTCCTTGCCAACCTTGTTTTTATCAATATCAAAAGCAGCTACGAAGTTGATATCGCTTATGTGGTATCCCCCCAGGTTGACATGCATCAGCCCGGGCACGAATTCAGATTCCTTCGCTTTGTTATAGAAGTGAACACCCTGAACCAGCGATGAAGCACAATTGCCGACTCCGATTATCGCCACATTTATATTAGCCAAAATTAATCACTCTCCTTTCTAATTAACAAAAAACTATTCCCCACGGTTGCTAAATTAACCGATTACAATTGGATTAATCAGATGCGTATTAGTTGATGACTACTGAGCCCCCCCCTGCCGCCTCACCAAAATGCTTTAGAAAATTACTCCGCTCAACTCAGCATGACTGCTTACTGCGGGACACCATTGAGGCTGGTTAATAATTAGCCCTGCCCGATTCTGAATACCTTGGTTCCACAAGCGGGGCAGACCCCCCGTGTAGCTGGTCTCCCATTCTTCAGGGTAACCCGTTCTGCGTTTTTAATCTCCACCTTCTTACGGCACTTAAAACAATACGCTTGCACCCTTATTACCTCCTTCTAACCTTGTTTGCAATATATTCTATTATGGGTAAGCTGTCAAGCCCGGCGTTGCTCGGTATTGCGGTCACTGTTAACCTCATCGATTAGCTGTAAGAGGTAGTCTCCCCGCTCGATAGAATCATCCCACTGAAAGCTTAGTTCGGGGATATGCCGCAGCCTGAGGCGCTTGGCCAGCTCATTACGAAAAAAACCGGCAGCAGCCGCTAGCACGCTCAGCGTTTGCTGCTTTTCCTGCTCGCTGCCCATACGGCTGACGAATACCTTGGCATGTCTCAGGTCAAGAGAAGTGGAAACACCGGTTACCGCCACCAGACTGTCCAGCCGCGGGTCTTTTACCTGGCGTTGCAGCAATTCACTGATTTCCTGGCGAATAAGGCTATTGACGCGCTCGATACGATGTGTCATTATTGCTGTCCCCTTAGCTGGCTAGCTCTCTCCTGAAAAATTCTAATACATCACCGACCTGAAACTCATTGAAATCTTCGATGACCACACCACACTCATAGCCGGAGGACACCTCCCTGACATCATCTTTAAAGCGCTTCAAGCTGCTGATAACGGATTCAACGACTACTTCCTCCCCGCGCCGTAGCCTGGTTAAGGCACCCCGGGTTGCCTTACCTTCGGTAACATAGACCCCGGCCGCCCTTTCCTTCTTGCCGGCAGGGAAGATAGCCCGTACCTCGGCACGCCCATCGATAACATCGACATAAGACGGCTCCAGCATACCCTTCAGCGCCTTGCCCACATCATCTACCAGGGTGTAGATGATATCATAACGGCGGATGCCCACCCCCTCCACATCAGCCAATCGCCGAGCCCCGGGCTCGGAGTCAACACTAAAACCAATGATCAGCCCCTTAGAGGCAATCGCCAGCATAACATCGCTCTCGGTAATATTGCCACTGCCACTGTGGATAATGTTGATTTTGACTTCCTCTGTTCCCAACTGCTCTAGAGAGCTTCTGATTGGTTCGATACTGCCTTGAACATCGGTCTTTAGAATAACATTAAGGTCTCTGATTCGGCCGGCACTTATCTGGTCGAAGAGGTTATTCAGGCTGACTGATTTTGGTGTCAGCGAAGACCCCGGCTGCGCCTCCAGCTGATGTTTTTCAATTAAGGCTTGTGCCTGGTGTTCGCTGGCGACAGCAGTTAAGGTATCCCCCACCTGAGGCACGCTATTTAAGCCGAGCAGTTCGACCGGGGTGGCTGGTCCGGCTTTCCGTAGCCGCTTACCCAGGTCATTAAACATAGCCTTTACCCTGCCCCAGGTAGTACCGATTACTACGGTGTCACCGAGCTTCAGGGTCCCGTCATGAACCAGCACGGTAGTTAACGGCCCCTTAGTCTTGTCCAGGTTAGCTTCAATGGCTACCCCTACCGCCGGTTGAGCCGGGTTTGCTCTCAGGTTCTCCATCTCGGCAACGACCAGCAGGTTTTCCAGCAACTCGGCGATGCCCTTCTTTTCCGAGGCTGAGGTTAGAATACAGATTGTATCACCCCCCCACTCCTCGATAACTAAACCGGCATCGGCCAGCTGCTGCTTGACCAGCTCCGGATTAGCCTCGGGCCGGTCAATTTTATTAATAGCCACCACGATCGGCACCCCGGCCGCTCGGGCGTGGTCGATGGCTTCTAAAGTCTGTGGCATTACTCCATCATCGGCAGCGACCACTAAAATAGCAATATCGGTTACCTGGGCGCCGCGAGCCCGCATGGCAGTAAAGGCTTCATGGCCCGGGGTATCCAGGAAGGTAATCTTTTGCTCGTTGACCTCGACTTGATAAGCACCAATATGCTGAGTAATACCGCCGGCTTCAGTGTCCATCACATTAGTCTGCCGGATAGCATCCAGCAGCCTGGTCTTGCCGTGGTCGACATGCCCCAGGATGGTAACTATCGGCGGCCGTGGCTGCAGGCCGCTGGTTTCCTTGCTCTGGAGCTGCTGCCGCTTAATCTCACCGATGACATCAGCCGATTTCCGGGTTGCCCGGGGCTTGAGGTGTACTTCATAACCAATGTCGCTGGCTATTGCCGCTGCTGCCTGATAGTCGATGACCTGGTTGATATTAGCCATAATGCCGTTTTTCATCAGCCGTTTGATGATGTCGATGGCACTAATCGGCAACAGGTCAACCAGCTGCCTCACCGTTAAGGCGTGAGGAATCTCGACCAAAGGTGCCTTTGGTGATGCCGAACCGTCACTAACCTCGGGCTTCGAAATGTTGTCTTGTTCACCTACCCTAGCCACTGATTAACTCCTTACCGAAAGGTCTTTTCCATAGCCGCTCAGCTGCTCTCGGTTATTCGGGAGAAGGGTCGTCCGTAGAACATGCTCCAGCCGGTTACCCTTCAACCCAACCGCCCAGCACCCTTCGGATTGACATAAATAAGCACCCCGCCCGGCCTTCTTGCCGCTGGTATCAACCTCAACGCTGCCATCGGTAACACGCACCAGGCGGATTAGCTCCCGCTTTGCTCTTACCTGATGGCAGGCGACACAAGTCCGCTGCGGGGTATGCCCCCTAATACTCGTCCTCTTCATCCTCGTCAGCAGGAATTTCGGACTCCCGGCGCTGTTTCTTAAGCCGGATGCCGTCCTCCCCTTTCGGCTCACTCTTACCGCCCTTCTTTTTCCTCTTTCTGGTCTTCGTTTCAGGCTTGGGCGGTTCCGTTGTCAAAATTTCCTCAGCGAAGCGAAGCTGAGGTTTTTTGGTAGCCGGTTGCGCTTCAAGGGGAGCCTGAGCGGGACCGGGAGGGCTGAAGGTAGCATCGGTAGCCGGTTGCGGTTCAGCCACGGCTGCTGGCGGTCCGGCCGATACTAAAGCTGGCTCCATAACATCCGTGGTTTCAGCCGCCTCCTGCTCAACGATAGCCTCTTCGGCCGTCTCGGCTAAAAGCTCGGTCTTGGCCACTCTTTCTGCTTCGGCGGCCGAGGCGCTCTTAATATTAATTCGCCACCCGGTGAGTTTAGCGGCCAGCCTGACATTCTGTCCTTCTTTACCGATTGCCAGTGAGAGTTGCTTATCAGGGATAACTACGGTAGCTACTCCCTCTTCATCATTCAGCTCGACACTTAGTACCTGGGCCGGGCTAAGGGCACTGGCAATAAAGGCAGGGGGCGATGAATTCCAGACAACGACATCAATTTTCTCGCCGCCCAGCTCATTCACAATATTTTGTATCCGGATACCACGCAGCCCGACGCAACAGCCGACCGGGTCAATACCATCCTGGCGGGCAGCTACGGCTACCTTGCTTCGATAGCCGGCTTCACGGGCAATTGATTCCAAGCCCACAATCCCGTTCAAAACCTCGGGAACCTCCAGCTCAAAGAGCCGGCGCAGTAAGTCCGGGTGAGAGCGGGATACTATCAGCTGGGGCCCCCGGCTAGCTTGCACTACCTCTAAGAGGCAAACCTTGAGTCTTTGGCCTACTCGATAGCGCTCATTATGCATCTGCTCAGCTCCAGGCAACACCGCCTCGGTTCTACCTAAATCAAGCAGTATCTGCCTGGGCTCGATACGCTGCACCACCCCGGTGACAATGGCGCCTTCCTTATCGGCATATTCCTCGAAGATAGCGCTATGCTCTGCCTCGTGAAGGCGCTGCAAGATGACCTGCTTGGCTGTTTGAGCAGCGATGCGCCCGGCGTTAGGCGGGGTAGCCTCGACCATGATGGTCTCGCCAATCTGCGCCTCTGGCTTGAGCTGGCGTGCCTCATCCAGGGGTATTTCAAGGCGCCCATCCAAGGGTAGCTCAACTACAGTTTTATCGGCCCACACTTCAACCGCGCCGGTAGCAGGATTAATCTTAACCGCAACATTCTGGTTAACAGCAAAATTATCCTTTCGATAAGCTGATACCAGGGCTGACTCTACCGCAGCAATAACCACTTCCTTAGGCAGTTTCTTCTCTGCCGAAAGTTGAGTGATAGCCAGCAGAAAGTCACTCTTCATCGCAGATGAGAACCTCCGATTCTATTATTTTTTTCCCAGACAATAAAAAAGTGGGAATAAAACCCACTCAACTACTCAACCGTTAACTAATAAAAAGTATAGCATAATCAAATTCAAGATACAAGTCCCCGGGCAATGCAAAGGCTGGAAATATTAGTGGCGTTAAGCTATAATAAACGCTAAAAGGGTGAGAGCTTGGACATAGAGAAATTAAAGGCGGCTGTTAGCGGTGAAGTAGATGCCCAGTGCCCTCAGCTTGGTGAGCTTAGCCTGAAGATTCACGCCAGTCCCGAGCTGGGTTTCCATGAGACCAAGGCGGCTGCCTGGCTGACCGGCTATCTGGAGGAAAAGGGGTTCTCTATCGAGCGGGGCATTGGCGGGCTACCAACTGCCTTCAGGGCAAGCTACGGGCAGGGGAAGCCGGTTATCGCCCTGCTGGCTGAGTATGATGCCCTGCCTGGTCTTGGCCACGCCTGCGGGCACAACATCATCGCTACCAGTGCCGTTGGTGCCGCCGTTGCTTCCAGGCTAGCCATTGACCAGTTCGGCGGTAGCATCCTGGTTATCGGCACGCCGGCTGAGGAGATGTACGGTGGCAAGGCGATGATGGTGGATAGGGGTGTCTTTGCCAATCTGGATATGGCGATGATGATACACCCGGGGGTGAGTGATAACGCTGTTATCCAGGCCCTGGCCTGCCAGAATCTGGATGTCGAGTTCTTCGGCAGGGCGGCTCATGCTGCTGCCCGGCCCGAGCAGGGCATCAATGCCCTGGAGGCAATGCTGAACTCCTTCGCCGCCATTAATTCACTCAGGCAACACATTAAGAGCACCGCCCGTATCCACGGCATAATTACCGATGGTGGCCAGGCGGCTAATATTGTTCCCGCCCACAGTGCGGCCAGCTTTATCGTCCGTGCCGAGGATAGCGCTTACCTCGAAGAGTTAAAAGAGAGGGTGCTGAATTGCTTTATCGGAGCGGCTACCGTCAGTGGCGCTCGAATCGAGTATAAGTGGGCGGAAGTGTGCTATTCACCGATGCGTAATAACCTTACTCTAGCCCGGCTATTCCGGCAGAATATGCAGTCCATCGGGCGCCGGATGCAGCTCTTCGATGCTAAAGTTGCCTTTGGCAGCACCGATATGGGCAATGTCAGCCAGGTGGTGCCTGCTATTCACCCGGTCGTGGCCATCGCCCCGATGGATGTACTGGGCCATTCCCCCCGCTTTGCTGAGGCAGCCGCCTCCGAGGCTGGTAGGCGTGGTCTGATCGATGCCGCCAAGGCACTGGCGACAACTGCTGCTGACCTGGTTGCCAACCCCGGCCTGGTTGCCGGAGTCACCAGGGAGTTTCAGCAACAAAAATGATTGGCAGCGGCGTTAACTCGGTGATATGAGGAGACTGGAAGCCTTTGCTGACCGGCTGCAACGAAAGCGACTGGCCGGCAATCGTAACCGGCATTAAACAGGTGAGATGAGGAGCCTGGATGAAAATCTATCTGGGTATTGATGTTGGCTCGGTAACTACCAAGGTGGCTGCGCTGGATGAAAATGATGAGCTGGTTACCAGTATCTACCTGCCGACACGGGGCAAGCCCATCGAGACGACACAGCTGGGGCTGGAGCAAATCAAACAGCAATTGCCATCTGGTGCTGACATCGGCGGTGTGGCTACCACCGGCAGCGCCCGCTACCTGGCCGGGGTTATCGTTGGCGCCGATTTAGTCAAGAATGAGATTACCAGCCATGCGGTGGCTACCCTCCAAGCGGCTCCGCAGGTGCAAACCATCATTGAAATCGGCGGGCAAGATAGCAAGATTATCATTGTCAGGGACGGGATAGTAACTGACTTCGGCATGAACACGGTCTGTGCTGCTGGCACCGGCAGCTTCCTTGACCACCAGGCAGCGCGCCTCGATATGAGCATCGAGGAATTCAGCCGGCGGGCACTGGATGGTAATAAGCCGGTGCGTATTGCCGGGCGGTGCACGGTCTTTGCTGAGTCGGATATGATCCACAAACAGCAAATGGGGCACCGGATTGAGGATATTGTCTATGGTCTCTGCCAGGCGTTGGTCCGTAATTACCTGAATAATGTTGGTCTGGGAAAGGAAATCAGACAGCCGATAGTATTTCAGGGTGGGGTTGCCTTTAACCGGGGTATCGTCAAGGCATTTCAAGAAGAGCTTGATACTGAAATCGTCGTTCCCGCTCACCATGAGGTCATGGGGGCAATTGGAGTTGCCTTGCTGGCACACGAAGAGATGGTAAACGGCAACAACGGCAGCAATTTTAAGGGGTTCGGTATCAGCCAGGTAGAGTATCATACCTCCTCATTTGAGTGTGAATCCTGTCCTAACCAGTGCGAGATAGCTCAGCTGGCTCTGGATAGCCGGGTTCTGGCCCGATGGGGCGGGCGCTGTGACCGGTGGGAGAGAAGCCCGGCAAGCAACTAAAATTTATAACCGGGGGGATAAATGGTGATTGCGATTGATGCTACCGGCGGAGAGTATGCTCCTCACGAGATAGTCAAGGGGGCAATCAAGGCGGCTGAGGAGTATAAGGTTGAAATTGCCCTGGTGGGCAGGAGGGACATACTCTATGTGCTGGCCGGCCGCCACCTGGGCAAACTGGGGATGACTATCATCGATGCCAGCCAGGCGATTGAAGCTAACGAATCACCCCTGGAGGCAATCCGCAGTAAGCCGGACTCGGCGATAGTGGTGGGCATTAACCTGGTGAAAGACGGTGAGGCTTCGGCCTTTGTTTCCGCCGGCAATAGCGGTGCCGTATTTGCTGCGGCGCTGCTGAACCTGGGTAAGATAAAAGGTATTCCCCGCCCGGCGATAGGCAGCCTGATTACGATTACTCCCGATGTGCCCATCTTTCTGATCGATGCCGGAGCCAATGTCGATTGCCGCCCGGAGCACCTGGTCTGGTTTGCTAATCTGGGTAATCTCTATGTCAGCCAGGCTCTTGGTATCGATTCACCGCGTATCGGCTTGCTCAGCAACGGTACTGAGGGGAGCAAGGGGAACAAACTGATCAAGGAAACCTATCAGCTGCTCAAGAGTTCGTCCTTGAATTTCATCGGCAATATAGAAGGGCAGGATATTCTGAAGAGTGCCGCCGAGGTTATCGTTACCGATGGCTTCACCGGCAATGTAGTGCTGAAGACTATCGAGGGCGTGGGCGATAACTGGCTGCATTCGCTCAGCCAAACCGGGCAGGTGTTCGCTAAGGCCTATCGTCTCCCGTTGCGGGCCTTGCGCCGTGACATCGGCATGGGCTCCTGGACACAAAGATTGGACTATCGAGAGTACGGCGGGGCCTGTCTGCTCGGGGTCAATGGCAATGTCATCATCGCTCACGGGCGCAGTCAATCTAAGGCGATTAAAAATGCCATCGGTTTAGCCAAACAGACCGTGGAACGAGGCATCTGCCAGAGAATCAAAGAAGAAAGCTATTTGCAAGCCGGTCAACGCGGATGACGGTAGCTGTAACCGAATAGTGTTATCTATCGGGGGTGGAGCTTAGATGCTGTCGATGCCGGGTTGGAACTAAAGCATGAATGAAAAACGTGATGTTGTTATTATCGGTGGTGGTCCCGCCGGTCTCACCGCCGGGCTGTACGCTTCCAGGGCCAGGCTGGATAGCCTGCTGATTGAAAAGGGGCTGGTCGGCGGGCAAATAGCCAATGCTGAGCAGGTGGAGAACTACTCCGGTTTCCCTGAAGGCGTTAGCGGCTTTGAGCTGGGGCAATTAATGCACCGGCAGGCAACAAAATACGGGCTAAAAACCTTATTCGCTGAGGCTACCGGCATCAAGCTCGAAGAGGGGCAAAAAGTGATAACGACCACCGAGGGTGATTTTATCGCCAGGGCAGTGATTATTGCCGGTGGCTCGGAACGACGAAAACTGGGTGTTTCCGGCGAAGAGAAATTTACCGGTAAGGGAGTATCCTACTGCGCTACTTGTGATGCCGCCTTCTTTAGAGAACAGCCGGTAGCCGTCGTCGGCGGTGGCGATGCTGCTATTACCGAAGCCATCTATCTGACTAAATTTGCCTCCAGGGTTACCGTAATCCACCGCCGTCACCAGCTTCGTGCCGGCCGTATCCTGCAGGAGAAGGCCTTCGCTCAGCCTAAAATAGAATTTCGCTGGGATGCTGTCGTTGAGCAGATTGAGGGTGGAGACGTGGTGGAAAGAATCAGGCTTCGGCAGCTAAAAAGCGGGGAGGAATCTACCCTGGAGGTGGCTGGAGTTTTTATGTCAGTCGGCTTTAAACCGAACACTGACTGCTTCAAAAGTATTTTATCACTGGACGCCACCGGTCTCATTATTACCGATGAAAAGATGGAGACGGAGATAGCCGGTATTTTCGCCGCTGGTGATGTGCGCTACAATTCGGCCAGGCAGGCAATAACCGCTGCCGGAGATGGAGCTACCGCCGCTATCTACGCCGAAAAGTTCATCGCTGAATAAGATTACCCGCTTTATTGAAACCGATAATACCCCTTGACGATAGCGAAGAGAGGGGGTAAATAATCTCTAAAATTAGTCTTTTACTTCGTTGCCCGGGTGAAGTATAATCATAAAAAGGGAGTGAATTATGAAGGTTGTTTTCCTCCAGGATGTACCCAATGTACCCAGGGCCGGTGAGATAAAAGAGGTAGCCAGCGGCTACGGCAGGAACTTTCTCATCCCCAAAAAACTGGCCTTGCCCGCCGGTTCCTCGGCGATTAGCCGGGTAGAGGTGCAACGCCAGATAAGCGCCCGCAGTCAGCAACAGACCGAGGCTGAAGTAGCTGAGCTGGCTAGCCAGCTGGAGGGGAGGGATGTTTTTCTGAAAGCCCAGGTCGGAACCAAAGACCGGCTGTATGGCTCAATCACCAATGCCGATATTGCCGCTGAGCTGGAGAGCAGCACCGGGTTGGTTATCGACAAAAAGAAGATAGAGTTAGCCAAGCCGATACATCAGCTCGGTAGCTATCAGGTAACCATTAGACTGGCCAAGGACGTGCTACCCAGCATCAAGGTAACGGTTACTGAAGAGGAGAAGGAGGCGGCTTAGCGTGTATGGCGAAAAATTGCCGCCGCACGATATCGATGCTGAGGAAGCAGTTAACGGGTCGCTGCTGATTGATGGCAACGCCGTCTATAAAGTGGCTACCTTCCTCGACCAGCCGGATTTCTATAGTGAACAAAATCAGCTGGTATATGGGGCCTGCCTGGCGCTTTACCAGCGTAACGAGGCGATAAACCAGATAACAGTCGCCCAGGAATTAGACCGGCGGGGGAAACTGGAGGTATGTGGCGGTGCCGCCTACTTAAGCCACCTGATATCAATCGTGCCTACCTCGCTTGATATTGAGAACTATGCTCAAATTGTTTATCGCTTATCGTTAATGCGGCACCTGATTGATGCCGGAGGCCAAATTGCGGCCATTGGTTATGAGGCTGCCCCGGATGTTGATGCCAGCCTGAGCCGGGCAGAAGACGCCTTGTTTAAGCTGCGTCACGGGCAGGGCTCCCGGGACCTGGTCCATGTGCGGCAGGTACTGGATAAGTATTTTGAGACTGCTCCCGATGCCACTGCTGAGGCAGCCGGCTATCGAGGGGCCACCTCTCAGACACTATCCGGTTTCACCGGCCTGGATGAATTTCTGGGTGGATTCCAGCCCTCTGACCTGGTGATTATTGCCGGCAGAACCAGCATGGGTAAAACTAGCTTTGCCCTTAGTATTGCCCGCAATGCGGCGGTGGAGCAGAAGGCTTGCGTGGCCCTGTTCAGCCTGGAGATGGCACGGGAGTCGCTGGTGCTGCGGCTATTAGCCAATGAATCCGGGGTCAATTCGAGGCGGGTTCGCCTCGGGATGCACCTTGAGGAAGAAGAGGAAAAACGGATTATGGAGGCTACCGGCATTCTGTCAGAAGCATCCATCTATATCGATGACTCTCCTCAGCTCCGGATGGCAGAGATGCGGAGCAAAGCCCGCCGGCTCCATTACGAGCGCGGCATTGACCTCATTATTGTTGATTACCTGCAATTGATGGAGGCAGAGGGCCGCCGGGAGAACAGGGTTCAGGAGATTAGCTATATCTCTCGTTCGCTGAAGGCATTAGCCCGCGACCTTAACGTGCCGGTGCTGGCCCTATCCCAGCTCAGCCGGCAGGTAGATTGGCGCGCTTCGCATATCCCTCAGCTCTCCGACCTGCGTGAAAGCGGCAGCATTGAGCAGGATGCTGACATTGTTCTCTTTATCCACCGGGATGAGATTTACTATACTGTTGAGGAATGGCAAGACCAGCACCCGGACCGGGAATATCCGCGAGAGCTGGCCGATATTAATATTGCCAAACACCGCAATGGGCCGATTGGCCAGATAAAATTGCGCTTCAGGCATAACCTGGCTAAGTTCGAAAATATTACCAATATTGAAGAGCCCAGCTTACTATGAAGCGTTTAAACTTCGGTTCAAATTCCGCTAGCTAAAGCTTGAGGCTGGCAAGCTAAAGAAGAGCAGGTCGATTATGGAACAATTTAGCGGTTTCCCGGCGAAGATGCGGTTTACCTCCGTGCCCAACCTTTTCTTCAGCAGCCTGCTGCCGCAAATCAATGATATTACCGAGCTAAAGACAACCCTTCACATTTTCTGGGTGCTTTACGGCAAACGGGGCTACCCCCGTTTCGTTACCGGTGGCGAGCTGCAAAGCAGCGCCAGCCTGATGAGCAGCCTTAAGGAAGCAGCCGAATCACCCGGCCAGGCGCTGCACCGTGCCCTGGAAATGGCTACCCGGCGGGGGACTATCCTTCACCTGGCACTGGATAGAGATGGGGCAGCCGAGGATATCTATTTTCTCAACACTGAGTCTGACCGGCAGGCGGTGGCTAAAATTCAGCAGGGCGAGCTCGTCTTGAGCGGGCTGAAGGCCGGGGGGCAGGCTGATGTTGAGGCCGAGGAACTACCCGATATCTTCACCCTTTATGAACAGAACATGGGGATGTTAACCCCGATGATTGCCGAAGAGCTGCGTGAGGCAGAGAAGTTATATCCTGAGACCTGGGTCAGGGATGCCATCAAAGAAGCGGTTACCCGGAATAAGCGCAAGTGGAGCTATATTTCAGCAATTTTAGAACGCTGGTCAGCAGAAGGCAGGAGCGATGGAACATATCGGCGAGATTCTAAAACAGACCCGGATAAATACATCAAGGGCAAATATGGACACATGGTCAGACGCTGAGGAAACAGAAGAACTTTCACCGGGCTCAAGCTGTTCCATTTGTAAAGGGGCCGGGTTTGTTCACCCCCTGCTGCCCTCGGGCAAGCCTGATTTTAGCCAGGTTGTTGCCTGCCGCTGCACCCGGCAGGGCCTGGACAAAGGGCGCCAGAGCCACTTACTGCGTTATAGCAACCTCGGCTCATTAACCCGTTTCACCTTTGAGAACCTGCTCCCCAGGGGGAGGAGCGGTAATCCGGTAAGCCAGCAACAGTTTAACCGTGTTTATGAGGCAGCCAGGGCCTTTGCCAAATCACCCGAGGGCTGGTTAATCCTGGTCGGCCCCAGTGGTGGTGGTAAAACACACCTGGCCGCCGCGATTGCTAACGAGTGTGTTAGCCACGGCCTGCCGGCCTTTTTTATCTCTACCGCTGACCTCCTCGACCGTCTGCGCTCCGCCTTTAGCACTAACAGCGAGCTGCACTACGATGAGTTTTTTGACCAGGTGCGCAGTGCCCCGCTGCTGATTTTAGATGATTTAGGTGCTCAAAGCAGCACCCCCTGGGCCAAAGAGAAACTGGACCAGCTGCTGAATCATCGCTTTAATAATGAGCTACCCACCGTGATTGTGACCATCACCCCGATTGAACAGCTCGAAGACCGGATACGCACCCGGCTGACTGACTCGGCTTTGTGTCATCTGTATGCGGTTGAGGAAAAGCAAGCCCTGCTGGAGTATAGCTGGGGCGCCGAGTTTGAGCTACAGAAGGGGATGACCTTCGATAACTTTGACTGGAGGCGGGTTAATCTAC
>SDBU01002365.1_pt1 | contig 25187 bp, 23 predicted proteins | sample 2277071 | NCBI WGS metagenome assembly SDBU01 (sample SAMN10397929, study PRJNA504765) | marine sediment metagenome | isolation source: marine sediment core GS08_GC12, 126 cmbsf | place: Arctic Ocean: Gakkel Ridge, Loki's castle | collected 2008
CTTCGTCCAACGTCTCGGTCATAGTGGCACCTCACTCGCGTATTTGGTGCCCCTATTTTACCACAACTAACCCTGATAGAGAAGTGCGGAATACAAGTTGAATATGGAATAGCTAATGGATCCTAAACAGATAGTTGCAGACGGGTATGATCATATTGCTGAACAGCATGAGGAATGGGCAAGCGATGTTAGGGTTGAAGAACGCGCCAAATATACTTCCGTGTTACTTGATAAATTACCTAAGGGTGCTGAAGTACTTGAGCTAGGTTGTGGCTCAGGTATGCCGACAACTCAGCAGCTCGCAGAAAAATTTGTTGTTACAGGTGTGGACATTTCAGCACGGCAAGTTGCGCTTGCACAACAAAAAGTCCCCGCGGCCAAGTTCATTCATGCAGACATGACAACGCTTGACTTTCCAGATGATAGCTTCGATGCAGTAACAGCCTTTTACTCCATTATCCATGTGCCACGCCAGGAACAAGTAGAGCTTCTAAACAAGATAGCATCCTGGTTACGCCCCAGAGGATTGCTGGTAATAACTATGGGAGCTCATTCAACCGAAGCGTATTTCAATGAGGACTGGCTGGGTATGCCCATGTACTGGAGCAACTTTGATAGTGAAACCAACCGACGGCTCGTAAAAGAAGCAGGTTTGAACATCATCAGTGCAATTGACGAGACAGCAGATGAATTTGACAATCCAATTACCTTTCTTTGGGTGATTGCACAAAAGTCAGTCTCCACCTAACAAAGCGTGCACCTGACCTGTGGGAGTCTGCGCGATTTTTGAGCTTTGGTTCTGGCTTTTGGTATATACTGATCAGTGAGCGTTATCTCATCCCGCCCACAGGCAGGTAACGCAAACCGTTAGGCGGAGGTGATGATATGAGAGAACGCGTGGCTGGCATTCTTGTTTGCGACCACAGGGTTGCCCTTATTCGTCGGAATCGCGGCGAAGAGGAATACTACTTGTTTCCCGGTGGCGGTGTTGAGCCGGGAGAAACAAGGTCTGTTGCGCTTGTCCGCGAACTGAGAGAAGAACTAGGACTTGAGGTCGAAGTGGGTTCTCTGGTCGCGGTAGTTATGCGAAACGGCAAATGGCAGGGATACTATATTGTGCATTCTGTCGGTGGGAAATTCGGAACTGGAACGGGCATCGAGGTTACTGGTGGCAGGCCGCCTGGGGCAGGTTCATATACACCGGTTTGGCTTTCGATCAACGACCTCACCGAGAGTCCGGTTCGTCCTCGCTGTGTGGCAAAGCTTGTATGCCAATCCTTGGTTTCAGGTTGGCCAGAGTTGCCGGAGCACTTCGATGACTAGCTCGTAGTTTGTAGGTACGAACCCCAACACACTTTTGCCTAACCAGCCGTTGCAGTTGACGGCGGGGAGCTGCGGTTTTTTGAGCGTTTTTTGGCAAACGGCGGGTTTTGGTTTGTCGGACGCCTTTCGGCAAACCCCCGCCACAACTGAACTTGGGTCGTTCGGCGGCTACTGCAATTCCATCACTCGTGCTACTCTAGCAAAGCCATGCATCGCTTCAATATGAATAACACACATCTGAACCGAAACATATACGCCGCCAGGTGGTGGTGAGTGAACATAGATGAGACGAGCTGTGAATCTGACCCACCCACGCCTGCGGGAATGGTGGACGGATGATCCCGCAGACCCAGGCCGGATGTCGCTGAACGACCCTGACGTGCAGCAGTTGGTCACCGCCATCAGTCCGGAATCACATGCCACCGATCTTGGTGGCGTTATGAGCCTTAATGTCAGACTGGACGCGGCCGGGCTCGTGCTGCGCGTTCACCAGCCATTCGTATCGCGGCAGCGACTGCTCGCTGTTCAGGACGTGCGACGCGGTCTCGCCAACCAAGGATTGGTGGTTCCCACGCCAGTGCGCTGGAACAACGCGACGGTGTTTCGGTGCAGGAACCGCTGGGCTGAACTGGAGGAGTACCTCCCACACGAGCGGCCTGCGCCGACGCTCAGTTCCTACTCCTGGATGTTCAGGGCAATGGGCATCCTTCACTATGCGCTGAAACAACTTGACCTGGCGGTTCCACGCCCACTTGTTGCGACGTATGCGCCGCCGGGTTCGTTGAGGCGGTGGCTACCGGTCACGGAGACAGCAGTTCAAGGTGACCCTGAAGCTGCGGATGTTGCACGGCGCCTTCGCGCGCTGGTGCAGCAACTGCGCAGGCAGTGGCTGCCCGCGACCGAGCTACCAATGCAGCTCGTTCACGGTGATGTTCGCCTGAGTAATGTGTGCCGGACCGTGGAAGGCAGGACGGTCTACCTCGACTTCGGCTTCCTCGCCTGGCGGCCACGGATTCATGAGCTTGCCTACGCGCTGGCGTTTATGCTCCTTGCACTTGGTGGACATCGAGCGCCGGAAAGCTTTTCCTGGGAACGCATTCCACGGCTCGTCGAGGAATACGAGGCCACCGCGAACGTCCGCCTTACACTAGCGGAGCGAAGGGCGCTGGCTCCCTACACCGCCAGCGTACCGCTCTACGCTGCCGCACTCGACGGGTTCACAGAAAATCCTGTAGAGAAGCTTCGCTCCAGGCGGCCCTTCCTACAACTCAGCGCATGGCTCCTGGCCCATCCCACAGCACTGCTAAGAGGGGAAGCTATAGGGAAAATGTCTGGATAATAACTAAGTTTAGAAAGCTGAGGGGTACAAACATGAGTGTTCAAGACGAGATAGCAGCAGCCAATGAGCGGCACTGGGAGAAGATGGTAAGGGAGGGGTGTGGGTACACGATCCCGTGGCTGGATCTGGATGTCGTCCTTCTTCGCCAGTATGCGCAAGGCCAAGTGCAACCTGTACCAGAGATGCTGACCGATGTGTATCCTCCCGACGTGCTTGCGGATGTCAAGGGAAAAGAAGTCCTGTGTCTTGGAGCGGGCGGTGGACAACAGTCAGCGGTGTTTGGGCTGCTAGGCGCGCGAGTGACAGTAGTGGACCTGGCCGAGGGACAGTTGGTTGGGGACAGGAAAGCGGCGGCGCACTACGGCTATGAGGTGACCACGATTCACGCCGACATGCGGAACCTTTCATGTCTGGATGATAACTCCTTTGACCTCGTGTATGGTACGGGCATGGCGTACATCCCCGATGTGCGCGAGGTCTACGCGGGTGTTGCCAGAGTGCTACGAACCGGCGGGGTGTACCGAGTGGATTTCGGCAATCCGGCAGTGCATTTCGTGGACTGGGACGGAGTGGCGTATCGCATCACTGAGCCGTATGCGGAGAGACTCGATCGACGTAATGATGGCGCCTTTGACTTCCGGCATTATCTGAGCGATATATTCAATGGGCTTCTCGACGCGGGGTTCTCTATCCAACAGGTACAGGAAGAACCAAGTTACCTGCGCCCAGCCTCGCATGCCCGCCCGGGAACGTGGACGCACCAACGAATCTATGTGGCCGGAGGATTCATCATCTTGGCCAAGAAGGAATAGAGAGCTTTCTAACAAGCCGGATGCAGGCGACGGCAAATAGCCGCGCTGATCCGCACCGTTGAGCCGCCAACACTCATTTTCTCCAACAGTTTGATCCACTTTACGATAATTAGGAATTCTGAGGTAAAATTGAGCGAGAACGATTCATATACTCAATTGCAGATGGTGTGGCCGAAGCGACTGCTGAATGCCCCGCCAACGATGCGAGTGCCTCATGGATATGCACTACGCACTTATCAACGAGGGGATGAACCCCGGTTTTACGAAATCATGGAACTAGCCGGATGGCCGGAGTGGAATGATAAGGTGTTACAGCCCTGGCTCTCGCGAATTCTGCCAGATGGTTGGTTTATGATTATTCACGAAAAGAGCGCTGAAATTGTCACAACGGCTATGTGTCTTCATAACTATAAAGAAACTAATCCTTTTCAAGGAGAGCTTGGTTGGCTAGCAGGTGACCCTGCACATGCAGGCAAAGGGTTGGGTATGGTCGTCTCTGCCGCGGTCACTGCGCGGTTCATCGGTGCCGGATACCGCAATATCCACCTATATACCGAGGATTATCGGCTGCCGGCATTGAAAACCTATCTGAAGCTGGGGTATATACCTTTTCTGTATACGCCGGAGATGCCGGAACGCTGGCAGGCAATCTGTGCACAACTGCAATGGCCGTTTACACCTGAGATGTGGAGATCATAAAACAGCTGTTATACGTAAAGGCCGCCCAACCAGCACATGACCCCCGACCTAGCTAATCGAACATTATCATCGGGAATTGAGACGAACGAGCACCGCGAGCTTGTGATTGTGCAGAAGAGAAGCTCAGAACACTCAAAGGAGTCAGGCAAAAGATGATGCACTGTCGATTTCTCCGTGATCGCCACGGCCGGCCTGTCTATCCCATCGGCGTGAACTACTGGCCGCGGCGCACCGCCGTCGAGATGTGGACGCGCTGGGACCCTGAAGGCATTGCCCAGGATTTGCAGGAGATGCGCACTTTGGGCCTGAACACCGTGCGCTTCTTCCTGATGACCGCCGACTTCGCCGACGCCGAGGGGAACCTGCGCGCCGACGCGCTGGAGAAGCTCGACACCTTTCTGGCTCTGTGCCGCGAACAGGGCTTGATGACCTTGCCCACCTTCTTCGTCGGGCACATGTCGGGCATGAACTTCCCCATCCCCTGGCATCAGGGCCGTGATTTCTACACCGATCCTGAGGTCGTGGCACATTCGCAGCGCTTCGTGCGGGAGATTGTGACCCGCTACCGTGACGATGATTCTATCCTGGGCTGGTTGCTCTCCAACGAGATCACGCATTACGCGGGCAAGCGGGAGACGCACGTCCTGGTGAGCTGGATGCGCGCCCTTCGCGACGCCATCCGTGCGATAGACCCTCAGCGACCCATCGCGGCCGGCGACGGCGCCGACGACTTGAAAGGAAACGGCCTGGGCTATCCCGATGGCACCCTGACCGACATCACCGCTCTGGCACAGGTACAGGATTTTATAAGCCTGCACATTTACTTCGACGACAACGACACGCTGCGCTTTGCCCATACCCCGGCTGGCCTGGTGCGCTTGTGCGACGTCGGCCGGCCGGTGCTGGCCGAGGAATTTGGTATGAGCACCGGGCTGGTAGCGGAAGAGGAGCAGGCAGCGTACTTCCGTGTGTTGCTTTTCAGCACCTGGGCGGCTGGCGCTGCTGGTCACCTGGCCTGGTGCTGGAGCGACTTCCCCACCGCCGACCTGCCCCCCTACACCCACCATCCCTTTGAACTCTCCTTCGGCATCACCCGAAGCGATGGGAGTGAGAAGCCGGCCGCCAGGGAAATGCGCCGTTTCGCCCGCCTGCTGGCTCAGGTGGATGCCACCCGCTGGGCTCCCGCAGCCCCCCAGGCGGCCATCCTGGTGCCGACCACCTTCTACGTCAACTATCCCTTCCGGAGCGTGGACCGCCCGCGGCTTCTCAAAGCCCTGCTGGAAGCCTACACTCTGGCCCGGATGGCCGGCTTCGATGCCGTCTTCGTGCGCGAACCGGCGTTGCCACCCGACGGTGTGCGGTTGCTGCTGGTGCCCTTCGCCGACTTGCTGGCTCCCACCTGGTACCAGTTGCAAGCCTGGGTGGAGACGGGAGGCGTGCTGTGGGCCGGGTTTGGCAATGCAGTGCCCAACCTGGAGGAGCTTTTTGGCGTGCGGCTGGAGCGAGGGCTGGGGTCCCTCCCTGCGCCGCAGGGGGAACGGACGGAGTTGCACCTGGTGAAGCCCTTCGGCGGCCTGGGGGCGGGGGAACGGGTCGCCGTGCCCACAGCCGATGCCCCCCGCCTGTCAATCGCCCCGACGACGGCCCGGGCCCTGGCCGTGGACAGGGATGACCGCCCGGCGCTTACCGTCAACACCGTGGGCCGCGGGAAAGCCTTTTTCTGCCCCCGCTCCCTGGAGTGGCTGCTGACATCGGGAACCGAGGTCCATCGCTGGTCGGCGGCCCAGCGCCTGTATCGAGCGCTGCGGAGCGAAGCTGGCATCGTGTCACTCTTTGACACCAGCCAACCGGCGTTGAGCCTGAGCGTTCTTGAGGGCGGGAACGGGGCTCAACTCCTGGTAGCCATCAATCACGGCGACGCCTCGCTGGAGGAAGCGGTGTGTTGCCGGCGACCAGTTGACCAGGTGTTGGACGTCGAAAGCGGGGACGAGCTGGAAGTGCGAGAAGGAACATTCCAGCTTTCACTGAAGCCCTGGGGCGTGCGGGTGCTGGAGGTAAGAAAGTAGAATGGCTTCGATGATTGTCGCCCAGGAACTTCATAGGGAGTTTCGCACCGTCAAGCGCCAGCCTGGCTTCCTGGGCTCGATACGCACCCTCTTCACGCGCCAGTACAACGTCGTGCGGGCCGTGGACCACGTCTCCTTCTCCATCGAGCGGGGGGAGCTGGTCGGCTACATCGGGCCGAACGGGGCAGGGAAGTCTACTACCCTCAAGATGCTCACCGGGGTGCTGGTGCCCACCAGCGGTTACGTGGAGACGGACGGTCTCGTCCCCCACAAACACCGCCAGGAGCTGGCCGGCCGCATCGGGGCCGTCTTCGGCCAGCGCTCCCAGCTCTGGTGGGACCTGCCCCTCGGCGAGTCCTTCCGCATCCTCAAGGAGGTCTACCGCGTCCCCGACGAGACCTACGAGCGCAACATGCGCGCCTTCAACGAGCTCGTGGGCCTGGATGAGCTCCTCGACACCCCCGTGCGGCAATTGTCGCTGGGGCAGCGGATGCGGGGGGAAATGGTCGCCGCCCTGTTGCACGATCCTGAGATCGTCTTCCTGGACGAGCCCTTGATCGGGCTGGACGTGGTGGCCAAGGAGCGCATGCGGCAGTTCGTCGCCCAGATCAACCGCGAGCAGGGAGTGACGGTGATCCTGGCCTCCAACGACATGGCTGACGTGGAGCGGCTCTGCGAGCGCATCATCATTATTGACAAGGGCCAGCTCCTCTACGACGGCACGGTCAAGGAGCTCAAGCGCCGCCACGCTCCCTATCGCACACTGGTCGTCCATTTCGGAGAGAATTACCCCGAAATCCGGGCCGAGGGTGCGGAACTGGTGCGGCAGGACACGCGACGCGCCTGGCTGCACTTCGACCGCACGGTCAATCCGCAGCAGCTCATCGCCGACCTCAGCCAGCGCTATCTCATCACCGATCTCTCCATTGAGGAGCCGGCGCTGGAGGAGGTCATCCGGGGGATATACGAGCAAACGGAGCACGAGGAGGACGAGCCGTGAACCTGCGAGGTTACCTCAGGCTGGCGCAGGCGCCCTTCCAGACGATGTTAGCCTACAGGGCGGCCACCTTCATCGAGTGCCTGGGGATACTGCTGCGCGTCTATCTGATGCGGTTCTTCTGGACGGCGGTGTATGGTGGCGGCGGGGCGGTTGAAGGGATTACTCTGCCGATGATGATAACCTACGCCACTCTCAGCAACATCCAAGGGCTCGTCACCTCCAGTTGGGTCCAGTGGGAGGTACAGCGGAAGGTGCGCGACGGCAGCATCGTGATTGACCTGATCCGGCCCTACGGATTTCTGCGCTCCCTGGCGGCTTCCAACCTGGGCGGAGCGCTGCTCTGGGGTGGGCCGATGGCGGGGTTCACCTTGGCGGCATCGTTGCTCCTCGTGCACCTGCGACCGCCAGCGTCGCCAGCGGCGGGCCTGGCATACCTGGCGAGCCTGATACTGGCTATGGTGGTGAATCTCTGCCTGTTAACGCTGGTGGGTCTGGTTGCTTTCTGGACGCTGGAACTCATGGGATTCAACATGATCTTCGAGTTTGTCAGCCTGTTCCTCTCCGGGGGTCTGATACCCCTCTGGTTCCTCCCGCTCTGGATGCGGCGAATCGCGGAGTGGCTGCCCTTTCAGAGCCTGGCCCACCTGCCCCTTTCCATCTACATCGGCAAGATCGAGGGGGCGGCCATCTGGATGGCGCTGCTGAAGCAAGCGGCCTGGATCGGGGTGCTCTCCGTCATCGTCTGGCTCATCTGGAAGACAGCAGAGCGCAAGATAATTGTTCAAGGGGGGTAGTGTGCATCGGTTGCGGGTGCTGGGACTGGTGATGTGGGCGGGCATCAAGAGCCGCATGGAATATCGGCTGGACTTTTTCCTGCGAGTGACGATGGGGGTGGTGTGGAACCTGACGAGCCTGGTCTTCATCTGGGCGGTGCTGGCCCGCTTCAAGAGCATGGCCGGGTGGAGCCAAGGGGAGATCTTCTTCATCTACACCCTCAGGCTGCTGGCCCACGCCGGCTATTGCCTGCTCTTCCACAACGTCCAGATGGTCTCCCGATACGTGCGACGGGGAGGTTTCGACCGCGTGCTGCTGCGCCCCCTGAACCCACTCATCCAACTGATTACCTGGGAGTACGACCCCGCGGGCATCGGAGACCTGGGGCTGGGGCTCGTCTGCTTTGTGATGGTCAGCCGCTTGCTCGAATTTCAGTGGACTCCTCCAGCGATTGCCTTTCTCCTTTTGGTGATGGCAGGCGGTTGCCTGATCGAGCTATCGCTCTTCCTGATCATCAATACCCTGGCCTTCTGGATAACTGAGGCGGGTAGGTTGACGTGGATCGTTCTCACGTTCAGCGACAACTTCGCCCTCTACCCGCTGAACATCTACAACGGTGTGCTCCAGTTCGTGATGACCTTCCTCGTGCCGGTGGGATTCATGAGCTACTATCCGGCGACCGCCTTCCTGAACCGGATGGGGGACACCCTCTTCTCCCCTGTCTTTGCCTACCTGACGCCGCTGGTGGGGCTGGTGCTCTTCGCCCTCGCCTACTCCTTCTGGCGAGTGGGGATAAACCGTTATCAAAGCACGGGGTCATAAGTAACCTGCCAAAAGTTCTTTGCACTTTCTCCATGCAACAAAACTGCTATCAAGGGGCGTCCGCGCCCTGTCTGATGCCCGTTTAGCCCTGAAAATCGGGGCGAGGACGCCCCTTCGTAGCAAAGGAAAAGTCAAAAGAACTTATAGCGACCTACTTAGGCCACAGAGGACCCAGGGGAAAAGATATCCTGTATTCTCTGTGCTCTCTGTGACTACAGGAAAGGAAGGGCTTGTTGGAAAGAATCAAGAGCGCCCTGGCGTTGAAGGGCAACGTCCGCATCATCGTTATATTATCATTTCTATCCAGCATAGGCGGGAAGATGCAGGAGGTTATATGGGATCCCTTCGTCCTGAGCCTGGGGGCTTCTATGCCCACCCTGGGGGCCCTCAAGAGCACCAGGAGCATCATCGCTTCACTCGTGCAGCCGATTTCCGGGAGGGCGGCGGACAGGCTGGGACGAAAGCCGTTCACCATCCTGTCGGGCCTGCTCACCTTGGTCGGCTTCGTCCTTTGCGTAGTCGCCCATACCTGGTACTTCCTTATCCCGTCTATCGTCCTCTGGGGCGTGGCCGCCCTCGGCAGCCCGTCACGGCAATCGCTGCTGGCGGAATCCGTCGAGCCCGGGGAACGGGGCACGGCTTACAGCGTGGTGACTTTCTCCGGCACACTGACGGGCTTCTTCGCCCCGCTCGTGGGAGGCTTTCTGGCTACGGATTATGGGTTCAAATCTATCTTCTACGTCTCCATCCTGATGGGGGCCCTCTGTCTGGGACTGACGGTCCTCTTCATCAGGGAAACTTTGCGTGAGAGGGAGACTGGTGCGATCTGGGTCGGAGGGGACGTCAAAGCGACGTTAGTGAGCCTTTTCAAGCCAGAGCAGGGCCTGGAGGGGTTCTACGCGGCCATGACGCTGGATGCGTTTGCAGTCGGCGTGTTCGGGAGCATTTGCTACGGCATGCTCACCAAGACCTTTCATTTCATTCCCTATCAACTCGGCATGTTGAGCACTGCCTCCGCCGTTTCGATGGCCGCTTCACAAATCCCAATGGGAAAACTCGTAGACAAGTACGGGCGCAAAACCTGCCTGATCATCTCTGGAATCTTGATCGTTTTCACCGTGCTCGGATGGCTGGTTTCCACGAGCTTCGAGGCGTTTGTTATCCTCCAGATCCTCGGCGGCATCGCCATATCAGCCTGGCACCCAGCGTCGTGGGCGTTACTTGCCGACAGCGTCCCGGAGGAGGGCCGGGCGGAGGCGATGGGCAGATTCACCTGTTTCAAGGACCTGCTCTCCTCTCCTGCCCCTTACGTTGGCGGCATTCTGTACGAGCTTTCCGGATTCCGGGGCCCGATAGTGGCAAGCCTGATCCTGAAAGTGATCGTTCTGATGATCATACTCCTGTTCATACGCGAGAAAAAACACAGATGAAGGAGGCAAATTGAAATGAAACTGAGACGTTACAAAGGCAACCCCATCATCAAACCCAGGGGGGACGACTGGGAGGCGGTGGCGACGTTCAATTGCGCCGCCATCTACAGAGACGGCAACATCCACGTCCTCTACCGCGCCACGGGCGACTACGTTCACTACGCTTCTAGGCTTGGGCACGCTATCTTCGACGAAAGCCTGAACCTGCTGGAGCGGCCCGAGGAACCGGTCTTCGGCCCCGACCTCAAACGCTGGGAGATGTCCATTGAGGATGCCAGGCTCACCGAAATCGAAGGCCAGGTCTATATGACCTACGTGATCACGCCCACCCCCGCCCCACCGGGGGGTGTACGGATAAAGCTGGGCATCCCAAAGCCGATGCAGGCCGCTCCCCGCACCGCTCTGGCCAGGGTGACGGATTTTGAAAATTTCGAGCGACTGGGCATCATCACCCCCTACGCTGCCGACGAACGGGACGTGGTGCTCTTCCCCGAGAAAATCCAGGGCAGGTATGCGGCCATCCACAGGCCGAGCAACTGGATCGGCCACGGCTATCCGGTGGAGCGGCCCAGCATCTGGTTCGCCTTCCTCGACGGGCTGCCCGGCAGGATGTACGACCACAAGGTGATCATGGAACCGGAACAGCCCTGGGAGGGCAAGAAGATCGGCGCCGGGCCACCACCTGTCAAGACCGATGCCGGGTGGTTGCTGATCTATCACGGCGTTGACGAAAACAACGTCTACAGGGCCGGGGCCGCGCTCCTCGATCTGGATGAACCCTGGAAGGTCATCGCCCACACGCCGGAGACGATCTTGGAGCCGGAGGAGGAATGCGAGAGGGAAGGGGACGTGCCCAACGTCGTCTTCCCAGAGGGGGCAGTGGTGGTGGGGGACGAACTCATCGTCTTCTACGGCGCAGCCGACAAGGTTTGCTGCGCTGCCAGCGCATCCCTGGACAAACTCATCGCCCACTTGCTAGAGGAAGGAGGCACGACGTGAAGCTAAAACGTTACGAGCACAACCCTATCCTGGAAGCTAACCCCGATAAGAAGTGGGAATCGGGAGCGGTCTTTAATTGCGGCGCCGCCCTCGGTGAGGACGGCCTGGTTTACCTGCTCTACCGGGCCATCCCGCTGGGCTACACCAGGAAACCCAACGGCACTGGCTACGACGATTACATCTCCAGCATCAGTTGTGCCGTGAGTGAGGATGGGATCGCTTTCGCCCGATTCGAGCAGCCCGTTATCGAACCGACGGAGGACTACGACCGATTCGGGTGCGAAGACCCCAGGGTGACCAGGCTGAAAATCAACGGCCAAATCCTGTACCTGATCACCTATACCGCCCTCTTCGGCCCCGCCTATTCCGGCTCAGACAGGGTGGCCCTGGTCTCAACAGAGAACTTCCACACCTTCCGCAAGCACGGCGTGGTCATCCCCGGCCTCGATGATAAGGATGCCGTGATATTCCCGGAGTTGGTCAACGGGCGGATGGCGATGCTTCACCGGGTGGTTCCTGACATCCAGATCGTGTACTTCGACGATGTGGAACAGTTGGTAAATCCAGGGGAGGACTTCTGGAGCGAATACAGGGCCTCTCTCGAAGAGTTCACGGTCATGAGGCCGAAATACGAATGGGAGTCGGCGAAGATAGGATCAGGGGCGCCGCCCATCAAGACGGAGGAGGGCTGGCTTTTGATCTATCACGGCAAGGACGATGAGGCCGTGTACAGGGCGGGAATCGCGCTCTTGGATTTAGAAGAGCCCTCCGTGGTTATCGCCCGCTCGCCATACCCCATCCTGGAGCCTGAGGAGGAGTACGAGAGAGTGGGAGATACTGCTAACGTCGTATTCCCGGAGGGCGCGATCGTTATAGATGACACGCTCTACGTCTACTACGGGGCAGCGGACAAACACTGCTGTCTGGCCACCGCCAGGCTAGACGAGGTTTTAGATTATTTGGCGGCGTTCAGAGAATAAAAACACTGAGGAGGTAAATGGCAATGAAAATGAAGCGTTATGAGGGAAATCCCATCCTCACGGTGAAGGATTTTCCACGCCCGGTCAATTCTGTCTTCAACGCCGGGGCGACCAAGTATGGCGACGAGTACATCCTGCTGAACCGTGTCGAAGATCTCGAAGGGATCTCTTGCCTGTGGGTAGCCCGCAGCCAAGACGGGCTTCACTTTACGCCCGACCCGCAGCCGGCAATGGTGCGCGCCACCGAAGGGCACTATGCCACCTACGAAGAGTACGGCATCGAAGACCCGCGCATAACCAGAATCGCCGACACCTACTACGTCACCTACTACGTCACCTACACCTGCTATTCGAGGTACGCCCCCTGCGTCGGGCTGGCCCGAACCAGGGACTTCCGCACCTTCGAGCGCATGGGGGTCATCTCGCTGCCGCCCAACAAAGACGTGGTGCTCTTCCCAGAGAAAATCGGTGGGCGTTACGCACGCCTCGACCGCCCCACGACGCTCGCCGGCAAGTGCGACGCCGGCGGCAACATCTGGATTTCGTATTCCCCAGACCTGCTCCACTGGGGCGATCCGCGGCCGGTGATGCAACCTCGCAAGGGGGGGCGATGGGATAATAAAAAGATCGGCGCCGGTGCGCCGCCCATCAAGACCGAACAGGGGTGGCTGGAGATATACCACGGTGTGCGCGAGACAGGCAGCGGCGTGCTTTACCGGCTGGGGGTGGTGCTACTCGATCTCGAAGACCCCTCCCAGGTGATAGGGCGCGCCGCAGAGCCCATACTTTCCCCTGCCGCAGTGGAGGATTTCCTGGGGGACGTCATGAACGTCGTCTTCACCTGTGGCGCCATCCTGGAGGACGACGGCGAAGTGAAAATCTACTACGGTGCGGCCGACCAGGTGATGTGCCTGGCCACAGTCAACGTGGATGACCTCATCGTCTTGTGCTTGAAGGCGCACTAGAACGAAAATTTTAAGGAAAACCCCCTTGACAACTAAAACGTTTTCGGGTATAATAACAACGAAAACGTTTTAGGAAAATCGCCGTCAGCCTACCCTTGCGAAGGTTGCGTATCGCCTTATCTGGGAAGTAACCTTCAGATGATGAAGTTGCTTTCAGCTTGAAAATAGCCACAAAACCTTCGCAAGGGTTCCGATACCTGAGTAGTCACGAACTGAGGAGATTTCCCATGCCCGTCACCATCAAGGACATCGCCGCAGAGCTTGGCCTCTCCATATCCACTGTCTCCAAAGCCCTCAACGACTACCCCGATGTGAGCCCTGAGACCAGCCAACTGGTGAAAGAGACGGCCCGTCATTTGGGCTATCGGCCGAGCGTCGCCGCCCGCAGCTTGCGCACCCGCAGTACCGATACCATCGGCCTCATCTTCTGCATCATAGACCGCCACCTCACCGACCCCTATTACCTCGACCTCCTGGCCAGCATCGGCGAGGAGTGTTCCCGACACGGCTTCGACCTCCTGCTCTCCGCCTGCCCCGATCGGGGGCTGGAGCGTGCCGCCTACGAGAGGATGGTCGGCGGCAAGAGGGTTGACGGCATGATCCTCACGGGCACCCGACACGAGGACGAGCGTATCACCTATCTTGTGGAAAAAGAGTTCCGTTTCGTAGCTTTCGGCCGGTCGGAGCAGGATGGGGACTTCCCCTATATTGACGTGGATGGGGCGAAGGGCGCCAGCGATGGGGTGCAACACCTCATTGACCAGGGATACCGGCGCATCGGCTTCATCGGTCTGCCCAGGGAGCTCATCTGCGCCGGGCACCGATTTCAGGGCTATAAAACCGCGCTCGAAAAGAACGGCCTGGACTTCGACCCACGCCTGGTGGTCTACTGTGACTGCCTGACTCAGGAGGCCGGTTACCAGGCCACGCAGCGACTGCTCAAGCTTGATGAGCCGCCCGATGCCGCTTTCGTCTGCAGCGACGTGGTGGCCCTGGGGGCGATGGGGGCCATCCAGGAGAGGGGATTGGCCGTGGGACACGATTTCGGCATCGTCGGGTTCGACGATATCCCCATGGCCGCCCAGGTGCAGCCACCTCTGACATCCCTCAGGCAGCCGATATACGAGATCGGCGCCCGCCTCTGCCGGATGCTGATCAAGCTGGTAGAGGACGAGCCTCTGACCGAGAGCCACGTTATCCTGGAACCCACCCTGATGGTTCGTGAATCGAGCGGCGCCCATCAACGATGAACATCAATTCAGTTAAGAAGGGCACATGCCCACTCTGGCATGTGCCCTTCATTTCTGTTCTAATAACCATAACATAACAGGAGATGAATCACCATGAAACTCAGGCGCTACCAAGGAAATCCCATTCTGGAGCCCAGAGGAGATAGCTGGGAATCCATCGAAGTCTACAATCCCGCCGCCACCTGCATTGACGGCAAAATCCACCTGCTCTACCGCACCACGGGAGAGTACGTCGAGTACGTCTCCAGGCTCGGCCACGCCGTCTTCGACGAAAATCTCAACCTGATGGAGCGTTTGGACGAGCCATGCTTCACCCCCGACCTGGAACTGTGGGAGATGTCGGTCGAGGATGCCAGGCTCACGCTGCTTGAGGGCCGGCTCTACATGACCTACGTCATCACGCCCACGCCGTGTCCCCCCTACTCCGTCCGCAGGCGTCTCGGCATGCCCCTCCGGCCCCAGGCGCGCACCCGCATCTCCCTCGCCGAAGTCACTTACGAGTCCGGGCACCTGAGTTTTCAAAGGTTGGGTATCATCACTCCCTACGGGTCCAATCAGCGGGACACCGTGCTCTTTCCAGAGAAGATCGGCGGCCAGTACGCCGCGTTGCATAGGCCAAGCACCTGGATCGGCTCCGGTTATCCCACTGAGCGCCCCGGCATCTGGTTTGCCTATCTCGACGACCTGCCCGGCAGGATGTACGAGCATAGGCTGGTGATGAAATCGGAACAGCGCTGGGAATCCTGGAAGGTAGGGGCTGGGCCGCCGCCGGTGAAGACCGACGAGGGCTGGCTCCTGATCTACCACGGAGTGGACGAGAACCGGGTGTACCGGGCCGGCGCCGCGCTGCTGGATTTGGAAGAACCCTGGAAAGTCATCGCCCGCACGCCGGAGCCGATCCTGGAGCCCGAGGAGGAGTACGAGAGGATCGGTGACGTGCCGAACGTCGTGTTCCCGGAGGGAGCCGTCGTCATCGGCGACGAGCTCCTCGTCTTCTACGGTGGGGCCGACGTGGTCTGTTGCGCCGCCAGTATGCGCCTGGACGAATTTGTTGACCACTTGCTGAGAACGCCTTGAGGCAGGAATAGATTTCGCAGAGAGAAGATGTCAAACGTCGTCATCGTCATTCCAACTTACTGGACCTGGGGCAGTGAGCGAGTGGATGGGCCAGTTGAGGCTATCTACGACCACCCCACCCCATTGGACGGACCGAGCACCCTGCCCCGCCTGTTGGACAGCCTGGCGAAGCTGGAGGGGCCGCCCTTCGGCGTGCTGGTGCTGATCGCCGCCGTCCATCCTGACCTGGAGGATGCGGCAGCGCAGCGAGTGGAGGCGCTCATCAGGCCCTACCGCCAGCATTTCCCCATCGCCCAGTTCGCCGCCGCCGACCTGCAGTTGCTGCGGGAACGGGTGGCGGCCGCGGGCTTCGACCCGGCGATGGTGGCCCTGCACGACTACGCCTCGGTGCGCAACTGTCAGCTCATCGTCCCCCACCTCCTGGGCAGCGAAGTGGTGGTGGCGCTGGACGACGACGAGGTGGTGGGGCCGGACTACCTGCGCATCGCCACCGAGTTCATCGGCGAGGAACGACCAGGCATTGGTGGCTTCTACCTCGACCGCCACGGCGACCTGCTCTTGCCCGAAGGCGAACCGACGGGCAACCCTTTCCTGGACAAGAACGCCCTCATGAACCAGGCGACGCGAGCATTGCAGGCTACCCCTGGCCGTCTGGTCCCCACCCCGGTCGTCCTCGGCGGCAACATGGTCTTTCATCGCTCGTTGTGGGAGCGAGTGTCCTTCGACCCCTACATCACCCGGGGCGAGGACATTGACTACCTGATCAACTCTCGCTTGCAAGGGCTGGAGTTCTTCTTCGACAAGGAGCTGACCATCACTCACCTGCCGCCTGAAGCCTACGGCGCGCTACCCTACGCCAAGCTGGCCCAGGACGTGGTGCGCTTCCTCTACGAGCGGGGCAAGCTGCTGGCGGCGCGGGGGCGGCCGGGGCTGGTGCCCCTTGGCCCCGAGGCGCTCGACCCGTACCCGGGGCGGTTTCTGCAGGAAGACATGGCGGCCCAGGCGCTGGAGGCACTGCGGTATGTGGCCACGCCAGAGATGAAATCCCTTTATGGCTCGCCGGAGGTCGTTGTGGCACAGGCCCAGCGCCACGCCATGGAGGCCGCGCCCGGCTACTTCGAGTTCGCCGCCCGGTGGCCTTACCTCATGGAAGCCATTGGGCAAGATACGGGGTTGCGTGACCGGCTGCTTGCGTGCTTCGAAAATAACCCATTACCTTAAAATTTTCCCCAACCCCTTGACATCCGAAACGTTTTGGGGTATAATATTAATGTACCCGAAACGTTTTGGATCCCCTGTTTTTCCCCGTATCAAGAGAGGAAAAGGTAATGAGTGTCACCCTCAAAGACATCGCTCGCAAGGTCGGCTACTCGATCACTACCGTCTCCCGGGCCCTGAATGACTACGACGATGTCAACGAAGAGACGAAACAGCTCATCAGGCGCGTAGCCCAGGAGATGGGCTACCACCCCAATGTTATCGCCCAAAGTTTGCAAAGAAGACGCACCAACACCGTGGGCTTCATTGTCTCCGCCACCGATCGCTACCTCTCAGACCCCTACTTTCTTGAACTCCTGGCTGGCATAGGGGACGGGGCCGCCAGCTACGATTTCGACCTCCTTGTCTCCACCTGTAAGCCCATGGGTTCCAAAGAGCAACTGGTCTACGAGAGGATGGTCAAGGGCCGCAGGGTGGATGGCATCGTTGTGGCCCGCACCCGGTGCGACGATGAGCGGATCGCCTATCTGGTGAGCGAGGGATTTCCCCTGATTGCTTTTGGCCGCATCGCTTCGGACCTGGATTTTCCCTACCTGGACGTGGATGGGGAAGAGGGCGTTTGCGAAGCGGTACAGCACCTCATTGGCCTGGGGCACCGCCGCATCGGCTTCATCTCTCCCTCTATGTACCTGATGTTTGCAGAGCATCGCTTAGCTGGTTATAAGCGAGCCCTGCGAGATAATGGCCTGGAGCTCGACCCCGCATTGGTGATCGAGGGCAACCTGACTCAATCCGGAGGTCGCCAAAGGATGGGGCAGCTCCTCGACCTGGAAGAGCCCCCTACGGCCGTCGTGACCGGCAACGACCTGATGGCCTTTGGGGCGATGGAGGCGGCCCAGGAGCGGGGTTTAGTCATCGGCCGCGACGTAGCCGTGATCGGCTTCGACGACGTACCCTTGGCGGCGCATTCCCATCCTACCTTGACCACCATCCGTCAGCCCATCTACGACATCGGGAAGAAGCTTTCTCAGATATTGATCGAAATCATCAAAGGTGAGGAGCCGGCTGAGCGCCAGATCATCTTGCGGCCGGAGCTGGTTGTCCGAGAATCCAGCGGAGTTAGATAGTTGAAATTGGGAAAGGGGGTGATAGATCGATTGTTTTCATTGTTTAACCGCCCGGACGCTCGCCAAGAGCGTCGCCAGTAAAACCCCAAATTAATTAAGGAGGAGCACGAAAAATGAAAAGGTTAGTAACATTACTGTTAGTCGTGGTCGTGTTGGCCAGCTTCGTGGCCTGCGCCGCGCCCACCCCTGAGGTGATCGAGAAAGAGGTGATCGTTGAGAAAGAGGTTCCGGTTACCGTCGAGGTGGTGAAGGAAGTGATAGTCGAGAAGAAGGTCGTCGAGACCGTGGTGGTCGAGAAAGAGGTGCCGGTCGAGATTAAGAAGACCGTCGTCGAGTTCTGGACCACCGACAACGAGGAAGAGCGTGTGAACGTGTACGAGGCGGTCGCAGCGGCGTTCATGGCCGAGCACCCCGATGTAGACGTCCGCATCGTCCCGATTGAGGAGGCGGGCGTGTCGCAGCGCATCGCTACAGCGGTGGCTGCCAACCGCCTGCCAGACATCGTCCGCATGGGCATTGAGCGCGTGGCGACCTTCGCCGCCGACGGCATCCTGGACGAGAACGCGGCTGAGGCCGCGATCGCCAGCATCGGCGAGGATGACTTCCGCGCCGGCCCGTTGAAGATGGTCACCAACCCTGCCACCGGCAAACGTGCTGCCGTGCCGTACGATGGCTGGATCCAGGCCATCTGGTACCGCGCCGACGTGTTCGAGGAGGCGGGTCTCAATCCGCCGGTCTCCTGGGACGACATCAACGCCGCCTGCGATGCCCTCCCCGGCACGGGCAACCTGCTGTACGCCCTCACCCTGGCTTCGGATCCGGGCCAGAACTACCCGCACCAGGTCTTTGAGCAGGTAGCAATGTCCAACAACGCCTGGCCCTTCGATGAGAAAGGCAACGTCACCATGAACACGCCGGAGATGATCGAGGCACTGGCGTTCTACGCCGGCCTGCAGCGCTGCGCGTTGCCCGGCCCACAGTACTGGCGCGGAGCGCGCGAGGCCTACGAGCTCGACCAGGCCGGCATGCTGTTCTACAGCACCTACATCATGGACGACCTGGTCGAAGGCTCCGGCTTGGCGGAGGGCGGCAAAGTCGAGATCCCCGTGGAGGACCTGCCGTTCAAGACCGGCTTCGCGCCGCAAATGGCCGGCCCGAATGGCTCCGCTTCCTACGGCCAGTTGGTGACCTTCGGCATCATGAGGGGCGCTGATGCTGAGGCGCAGGAAGTGGTCAAGTGGTTCTTGACCGGCCAGAACTACCAGGACGTCCTGGCATTGGCCCCCTTCGGCAAAGTGCCTGTGCTGAAGAGCGCCGTGGACGGCTGGAGTGAACTCAGCCCCTTCTTCGCCTACTACTCCGATGATACGATGGCCCAGATCGCCAACGGCTTTGAGACCATGCAGCGTTGGCTCTTCCGCCCGGACTATGGCCCGGTGGAGCGCGCTGTGGTCGGCGACATTGAGGGCCGCCTGCTCATCCCGCAGGCCATCAGCGCCATCGCCCTGGAAGGCACCATGACACCTGAGACCGCTGCCGAGTGGCTCCAGGAGCAGGTCGAGGTCATGCTGGCTGAGCGACAGTAGTAGACCCAGACCAACCGCTGAGGACGCAGCGTTGTGCTGCGTCCTCAGCACTTCTGGTGAAGAAATCAGGTTTTTCGGAAAAAACCTGGTTTCTAACCCCCGATAGTGAATCTGGAGGCAAGGCCATGACCGCGTCAGCCAAAGGCTCGCCATCATCGTTCAGCCGGCGTTGGAACTCGCTCCAGGCCCGCGAGGCCCGCCTGGCCTGGATGCTGATCCTACCCACGGCGTTGATCGTCTTCGGATTGGTCATCTTTCCTGCGATTTTCAGCGTATGGATCAGTTTTCGCGACGTGGGGCTGAGAAACCTGAATGACGTCTTTCACGCGCCATTCGTGGGCCTGGAGAACTACCGCCGGGTCTTCAACGATTTCGCCTTCAAGTTCCAGGGCCTGCGAAACTGGGGGGCGGCGGTCACCAGCATCGTCTATTCGTTCAGTTCGACGATCCTGACCCTGGTCATTGGCCTCATCGCGGCGCTGCTTCTCAATCGTCCGTTCCGAGCCCGGGGACTGGCGCGCGCCGTTTTCCTGTTTCCCTACGTTGCGCCCATCGTCAGCGTGGCCTTCGTCTGGCACTGGATCCTCGACCCACGCCAGTCTGGGGTGCTCAACGATATTCTGATGAGGTTGGGCGTCATTCAGTTGCCCAAAGCATACCTGGCAATGCCCGGCCACATTCCGCTACTGCTGGTGATCGTCTTCGGGGCCTGGCGTTACTTCCCGTTCGCCATGCTGATGATCCTGGCCCGACTTCAGGCCGTGGACACAACCTTGTACGAAGCCGCCGACGTAGACGGCGCGAACGCCTGGCACAAGTTCTGGTACGTGACGCTGCCCGAACTGCGCTACGTGCTGGGGGCCGTCTTCCTGCTCCGGCTGATCTGGACTTTCAACAAGTTCGACGACATCTTCCTGCTGACCGGGGGCGGCTTCGGCACCAACGTCCTCCCGGTGCTCACATATCAATTCAGTTTCAAGTCATTCAACTTTGGCAAAGGGGCGGCCAACGCCATGATCTTGCTGATCATCCTGGCCGTGTTCCTGCTGGCATACGTGGTCATTGTCATGAGAAACGTCGAAGAGTGAACGGAGGCAAAGCCTTGCGAAGGTTGCGAATAGCCCCGGCAACAGGGCAATTCTCGGCTGACGAAAATGCTTCTGGCCTGAGAGCTGTCCCCAAACCTTCGCAAGGGTTCCCCCCACCTGAACGGAGGCAAGCATGACTGCAAGAGACGACCGCCTGAGTTTGATTGGCCACCTGGCGCAGTGGATCACCTGGCCCCGCTTCATTTTCGCCATAACCCTGACCTTCTTCTTGACCAGTATTCTGTTCCCCTTTTACTGGATGGTGAGTTCGTCCTTCAAGACCTACGCCGAGATCGGCGCGCGGAAAACGGTCTATATCCCCGGCGCCCTCCGCCTGGATGCCTACCGAGAGCTGTTCGACTACTGGAATTTTGACGCCAACATCCTCAACAGCCTAAAGATCGCGGTACCTACGGCTCTCATCGCGGTGATCCTGTCTACACTAGGCGCGTACGCAATAGCCAGGCTGCGCTTTCGAGGTAAGGAACTGCTGCTCAACAGCATTCTGCTGATCTACCTGTTCCCAGGCATACTGCTGATCATTCCCCTCTTTGCCATGGTATCCCAGATCGGCGCCCGGATTGGGTTCGACGTCCAGGATAACCTCCCGGTATTGATTCTCACCTATCTGGCGCAGACCCTTCCCGTGGCGCTGTACATGCTGGCCAACTACTTCCGCACCATCCCCTCCGAGATCGAGCAGGCTGGCCTGATTGACGGTTGCAGTCGCCTGGGCGTCATCTGGCGGATCACGCTGCCCCTGGCGATCCCCGCACTGGTCTCGGTCGCCATTTACACCTTCATGATCGCCTGGAACGAGTTCCTGTACGCTCTGGTGTTCCTGAACAGCCGCGATCTGTTCACCATGCCGATCAAGATCAATACCATCTTCAACGACCCCCAACCGCGTCTCCACGTCGTCATGGCTGCCTCGACCGTCATGACGGTGCCGGTGGTCGTTCTCTTCCTCGCTCTGGAGCGATTCCTGGAAGAGGGGCTCACGGCTGGGGGGGTGAAGGGCTAATGGGTTTCAGGTTCCGTTGTTTCAGGTTTCAAGTTGTCGGTTGAACCCGAAACCTGGAACTCTGAAACCTGAAACTCAAGAATGGGCGGGGCTCTACGGCCTCGCCCATGCTGTTTGTCGGGGAGGTTCCACAAACGTTAAAGGAGGATTCTAGCTACCGTACACTTTTTTCTGGGACAAGGCAAAAGTCTCTCTATTTGCTACAGAAGGGCGTCCCCGCCCTGTTTTGCGCCGCACCAGACGTGGCGGGGACGCCACTTTGTAGCGAGAAAAGAGACTGTTGAGTGAACTATACGGTGGCTAAGGAGGATGTTCGAAATGTCTTACCAAACCGCATTGCGCGAAGACGCCCAAAAGCGTATTGAGGAAATAGGTCAGGCCGACATCTTGGTCGGCATTCCCAGTTACAACAACGCAAGCACCATCGGCCACGTGGTGCGCATGGCCGCCGAGGGGATGGTGAAGCACTTCCCCGACCTGAAGCCGGTGCTCATCAATTCCGACGGCGGCTCTCCCGATGGCACGTGCCAGGTGGTTCTGAACACCCCCGTGCCGCAGGGGGTGGAGGTCATCGCCACCGAGTACCAGGGCATGCCAGGCAAAGGCAGCGCGTTCCGCGCCGTCTTCGAGGCAGCTAAGGCGCTGGGGGTAAAAGTGTGCGTCGTCGTGGACAGCGACCTCCGAAGCATCACCCCGGAGTGGATCGAGCTCCTGGCTGGCCCTATCGTCAAAGAAGGGTACGGCTACGTGACTCCCTTCTACATCCGCCACAAATACGACGGCACCATCACCAACAACATCTGCTATCCCATGACCCGCATGCTCTACGGCCTGGACATCCGCCAGCCCATCGGTGGCGATTTCGGCTTCTCAGGCGATCTGTTGGACCACTACCTGGGCCAGGATGTATGGGAGACGGACGTAGCCCGCTTCGGCATTGACATCTGGATGACGACCACGGCCATCAACGCCGGGGCTCGCATCTGCCAGGCTCAACTGGGGGCCAAGATCCACGACGCCAAGGATCCAGCGGCGACGCTGGGCCCCATGTTCCGCCAGGTGGTGGGGACGCTGTTCGGAATGATGGCCAAATACGAGGCCAACTGGAAGGCCGTGACGAGCAGCCAGCCAACCCCCATCTACGGCGAGCCGAAGGAAGTAGAGCCTGAGCCGGTGCCGGTGACCATGTCGGCCATGATCGAGAAACTGCGGACGGGGCGAGAGGGGTGGGGCGAGGTTTGGGACGCGGTGCTTTCGGCGCAAAACCGGGCGACCCTCGAGGCCATCATGGCGCAACCCGACGACACCTACCAGTTCACCGCCGAGCAGTGGGCGCCCATCGTCTTCGATTTCGCCGTGGCGTACAACAGGAGCGGTCTGGATCAGGACGCCGTCATTGACAGCATGACCCCGCTCTACTACGGTCGCACAGCGGGGCTGGTGATGGAGAGCCAGGACATGGACAGCGCCACCTTCGAGCGGGAGGTGATTCAGGCGCAGGCCCGGACTTTCGGGGAGTTGAAGCCACGTCTGATCGAGCGCTGGGATCGCTGAGCAAAGATGCCGAAACACTTGAAGATCATCATTGATTGGGACGGCACACTGACGGCCGAGGAGACACAAGTGGCCGCACTGGCCGAAAAGTCGTTGGACACGCTGGCGAGGGAGATCGTCGGCGCACCGCGCGAGATGCTGGCCGCCGACTACACTGCCACACGGGCGCGCCTGCTGCGGGCGCCGCACCGCCACTGGTGGGAGGTCAACGGGCTGGTGGCCTCTTACTGCAACGAGGGCGCGTTCATCCTCAACACCACCACGCTGCAGGTGATGCTGCGGGAGAGCGCTGCCTACACCCAGGCCGTGACCGCCGCCTTTCCCCAGGCGGAGTATGATCCGGTGATGGATTGCATCAACTATCTGTTTCACCGCCACACGGCCGAGCTGCCCCCTCGTTTTCGCTCCGCTGCCCGCGACGTGCTGGTCGCCCTGGCCCAGCGCCCCGACCGCACGCCCATCATTCTCACCAACTCGCTGGGCGACAAGGTGAACCGCCATCTGGGGACTCTGGCGCTGAACAGAAAAATCACCGTGCTGGGCGACACGCGCCAGTACGACATGGATCCCGATTGGCCGCATCGCTTTCTGCACCCGCAACTGGGGGAGATCCAGGTCTGGCCGGTGTCCGAGAAATACCAGATTGACCTGCGTCGTCCGGTTTACTACCGCGCGCTGGTGCAGGCTGCTGCCGACGGCTCAAGACTGGCGGTAGTGGCCGATACCCTCTCGCTGCCCGGCGCGCTGCCGCTGATGATGGGCATCCCTTTCTTCCTCCTCCGCACGCCCTACACCCCCGCCTGGTGCGCCCAGGCCGTGGATGAGCATCCCCTGGGCCGCGTCCTCGACGACCTGGCCGACCTGCCAGCGGCGCTGGACGCCTTGGGATCAGCGGCATGTTGACCTGCGCCGCGACCTGTGGTATAATGGGCACGAATCCGATTCTAGGAGACGATGACCATGAGCGAAATGATGACAATCCCGGTATCCGAACGAGCGGCGCGCCACGCGGCCCGTCTGGCCTCTCTGACTCAGCAGCGCGTGGAAGACGTGCTCGCCGGATGGTTAGATTGGACCGCGGCTGAGATCCCCATCGAGACGTTGCCCAACGACGAACTCCTGGCGTTGTGCGACCTTGAGATGAACGGAGAGCAACAGCAAGAGTTGAGCCGTTTGTTGGCCGGGAACAGAGAAGGTTTGCTCGACGCTGCGGGGCAGGCCCGGCTGGACGAGTTGATGCAAGTCTACCGGCACGGGCTGGTACGCAAAGCCCGGGCGCTCAAAGTCGCCGTGCAGCGTGGGCTCTGGCCGCCGCTCAGTCCGGTGTCGCTTTAATAATGAGACTGTCCCGCATTCCGCCTGCCGTGGCCAACCGCGTGCGAGCGGCTGCTCGCAACCGTACTCCATCACACCACAACGCCGATGGCCTCTCCATCTCAGGGCGAGACGAGGGCCATCGGCGTTGCGTTTTTGGTTTGCAAACAACATGTCAGCTAACCACCTGCTTCGCCTCCCCCTTCGTCACCCCCAACATGCAGAGAATGGCCAGCACGAAGAAGCCCGGCGTGACCAGGAAGATCATATTGTAGTTGCGCCCCGTCAGGTCAATCACCCAGCCGTTGAGGATGGGCCCCACCACCGCCGCCAGCGTCCCCGCCACGTAGTACAGCCCCGTGTAGGTCCCCAGCACTTCCTCTGAAGTCGAGATGTCCACTACCATGGGCAGGCTGTTGATGTTGACCAACGACCAAGCCAGCCCTCCCACCGCCAGCAGGGCGACGATGGCGGGCACGGCCGGGACGAAGAAGGCGATCGCCAGGAGCACAGCGAAGATCGCCAGTCCCACGATGATGGTCCGCCTGCGCCCGAAGCGGGTGGCGATAAAGCCGCTGGGGATGGCGAAGATGATGAAGGTAATGTAGGCCACGCTGAGGATCATGCTGGCCGTGGATTCGCTCACCCCCAACGTCGTCACAGCGTAGGAACTGAAGAAGGTCTCAATGGCGTTGTAGCCGACGAACCAGAAGAAGATGGCCAGGATGAGCAGCACCAGG
>SDBU01002366.1_pt1 | contig 25185 bp, 28 predicted proteins | sample 2277071 | NCBI WGS metagenome assembly SDBU01 (sample SAMN10397929, study PRJNA504765) | marine sediment metagenome | isolation source: marine sediment core GS08_GC12, 126 cmbsf | place: Arctic Ocean: Gakkel Ridge, Loki's castle | collected 2008
GCTCGGCTGGTGGCGGCCGTGATCGACGGTGTGCCCGGCATGGACAACGAGGCCGTAGACGGACTGTGCGACTTGATTCGCCTAGCGGCGCGTGACGAAAAGGCGGCCGAGGAGCAGGCCAATGCCTGACACCAACCCAACCCCCGACAACCTCCGCGCCGCTCGCCTCGCTGCCGGCCTGTCTCAGCCTGCCCTCGCCAAACTCATGGGCGTGGCTGTTATGACCGTCTGCTACTGGGAGACGGCGCAGGCGGACATCAAGTCACGAGACCTGCGGTTGTTCGCGGAGGTGTGTGGGGTGAACGCCGGGGGCTTGCTTTATGAACTGGAAGAAACCTAACCCAAGAATGAGAGGCGGGATATGACCAAAACCGAAGAGACGGCCAACGCCTACCTGACGATGATACCAGCCACCTTCGATGACTGGCTGGCCGGGCAAGCCACGGCGAACCCAGACTCAGACTGGAGTCTGATCCGGAGTGCTCACTTGGCGGGCAACCTCACCGAGAAGTGGGCTCGCGAGCACGCCAGCCCGGAAGTACAAGCTGAAATGTAACCCCCTCACCGCCGGCAACCGCAAGGGGTTGCCGGCCGCAATTCAGACAACGCCTTGATTCAAATCGAACTGTCGTGGGAGCCCAATACGCCGTTAGTTACTGGGCTTACAAAACTGTACGCGTGGGTAGAACAACAAGTAAGGGAGAATCGAGAATGAGTGGTGACATGGAAAATGCGATAGGACTATCGGTTATGTTTGTTATGCTCGCCGTCGGGGTCTACATTATGATACGACCAATACCAGAAGAAAAACAGCGACGCAGGGAAACCCCAGTAGGCGACGGGCAATCACACGAACTACCGATAGAGCCCCGAAAACAGCAGCCGACGCCGGTAAGTGTGCCGTCGTCAACTCCAGGGGAAACAACAAACCAACTGACAAGACAAGTGGCCTCGTTGTCCGACCGCGTGAATCGGCTGGAACACGCGACAAGAGATTCCGATGAAATGCTATTTGGCGATGGCTGGTTACTTTAGCAAGTTATTTTTATAACCCTAACCACGAATGGGAGGTGAGAACATGGCTAGCTCAGTACGCGAACCGGCGGACTTGGTGCAAGCACGCCGCCGAACACAACACCTAGTGGAATTCCTACTCGGCAATACTCCTTTCAGTATTCGCTGGCTGCAAGATGGGGACAACCAAATCGCCGTAATGCGAGCAGGGTACCAACTGTCTGCAACGCAGAAAGAGAAGCTCCGACGCAATGGCTTCCGGTTCCGAACCTGCGAACTGGCGGGGCTGCGCGCCCGCGGCTGGTGTCGCGGCGCAGAAAGCGGCAAGTAACCCCCTCACCGGGGCGGCCCGCCGGCGATAATTCAAAGAGAACCCCATGAGAAGAAAACTGAAGCGAGACAAAGAGGACCATTCAGGCGCCTTCGCCGTCCTCTTGCTGTGGGTACTCGGCGCACTCCTCTTGCTTTACAGCCTCGATCGGCCGAGAGTACCTCGTCGCTTTCTCGATTGTAACAAACCCACACATTCAAGGAGATAACTATGGACAACGAAAACGACTGGAAAGACAAACCGCTTGCGAGACTGGCGTGCGCTATGACGAACATAGTCAACATTCTTCCCGGTTGCTACGCGGCAACCAGCACGGGAACGGACGGCGAGTCCGCGCATGTTGTATTTCACGCAACGCATGGGGCACCCAGCCCCGTCTGTGAACTTGCAATAGACCACCCCTCGGCGGGCAATTATCTAGCGGCGTACATCGACCACGAGTTGCTGCGAGGCAGCACTGCCATAATGTTCGCTTTGCAGTACGTAGCCAGTGAACATGAGCTAGAATGGGTGGAATACATGGACGACAGCGAAGCAGACTGTGCGGCGTGCGAAATGTGGCCGACCACGCAGCTCACATGCAAGCACCGCACAAAGGACAGCCCTTGCTTGCACACGGAAACGCCAAGATGGAAGGAGACCCCCGAGGGCATTCGCATCCTGACCCAACAGGCCGCCGAGATCCGAACCTACTGTAAGGCCCGGGCTGCCGCCAAGGCAAAGGAGGCACCCAGTGAGTAAGTACGATCTAATCCAAGTGTGGGGCTACGCCCGCGCATCCTCCCCGAAAGACTTGGGCACGCAGGGCAGCAAATACTCAAAACAGGAGTTATCTCCCCACCGTCAAGCCGAAATGCTCGAAAAGCGTGGCCGGGAAATCGCCGCAGAACACGATATTACCTGGGCCAAGTGCTGGATGGAATGGGCCTCAGCAGTCAAGATGAAATACAACGAGCGTCCCGTGTTCAAGGAGCTAATGAAGGTGATTCAGCCACGCGACCACCTAGTTATCTGGCGAGTCGACCGGCTGGGCGGTGAGTTCTTCGGGGCCATGGCCTGTCTGGAATGGATACAGAACCGTCGGATAGTTATTCACAGCCTCGAAGAGTTCGGGGCCGTACCAATCGATCTGAACACGGCGCTGGGCCGGGTGATGGTGGCACTGCTGGCCGGGGCCAAAGACCTGTCCAACGAACACAGCCGCAAGGCCATCACCCAAGCCCTGGCATGGCACAAGCGCCGGGGACTCGCCTACAGCCCATTGCCCATCGGTAAACGTCGTATCGAGGTTGCCCGGGGGTCAAAGGTATACAAGGTTGACGTGTACGACAAGGACGACTTGGAGGTTATCCGCGAAATTGCTGCCCGGCGAGTGGGGTTCGAGCCATGGGCGACTATCGGGCGTGACCTGGAACGCCGGCACCTGACCCTGAACGACGGCCGCCCGTGGGTCCCGCGTCGAAAGAAGGGCAAGTACAAGGGCTGCTTGGTCCAAGAGACCATGCAGCGCGGCCTCGGTCACTACCTGAAGCACCTCGAAGAGCACGGGGAGCCCAAAGGGTTTACCAAGGCCACGGCACACCTCGAAGCCCGGCGGATCGTCAGCGAGATACTCGGCGATCGAGACGCCGCGGCCGTTGACCCGAACGTAGTGCCGGTCACCCCGTTCATTTCTTCTTAGCTTTCTTCTTGGCGTCCCGGTCGTCCTGGAGTATCTTCAGGATCTCGCCCGCTTGCCGTTCGCGCCGGATAAGCTCCTCGGCCGTCTCTGCGTCCTCGGTCCCCCTGAACCGGCGTGGCGTATAGAAGTGCGACCCTTCCCGGGCGAATGGATCGGCCAGTATGTCTTCGCGAAGGGCTGCTTTCAAGTCGCGTTGCCGCTGTAATTCAGTGTCTACCGAGGTGAAGTTCAGGCCGCTAAGCAACTTGGCTCCCACTTGAATCGCAGGCTTTCGGCCCCCCCGAAAGCCTTGCCAGTCCGCCAACTTGGATAACTCGGTGCCAACACGAGAGAACGGCGAGCGGGCAAGGATCTCATCGGCCACGCTGCGTTCCACGTCCCCGCCAAACGGCCTTGCCAGTGCCCCGATCGTACTCCTCGCGTCCTTGAGCTTCCGTCCGCTGAACAAACTCTCGCCAGACACCCATTCCAACGGCGCCTGTATTCCCTGTCGGGTCATGCCCAGCGCTTTCCTTGCTGTTCGCCCGATATCCGGCAGCCCATCGTCCCATGCCAGCAGGTTCAGATCCTCAACAGGGATACCACCTTGCTTCAGATAACTCGTGAACGGCGGGACACCTCCCGGCACCTGAAGTGCCGCCCCTTCTCGCAACCACGACGGACGATACTCGCCTTCTTCCGGCTGTATGCTCAGTGTCCGGATAGTTTGTGCCGTCTTGCCGCCGGGGCGTTCGAGTAGCTTGGTGAGAGTGTAGGGGATCGACTTCCGTGACCAAGTATAGAACGGGATAATCTTCGTCATCACCTCCCGCTCGAAAGGAGCCAGTTCGCTATAATCGAACTGCATTCGCATGACCTTCCGGTACGCCTGCGCTGGAGTGAGTCCTTGCTTGCGGAACATGGTGTAGGGCGTTGCCCTGGCAGCAAACTCAACGACAGCGTACAACTTTTCGCCGGCGCGCTGAACAACGTTCCGCGCCTCGCCGGCAAACCCGCCTCGGGAAGCCCGCGGGTCGAGTAGTTCGCTGTAAGGCGCGTCCCGAACTCCCTGGACAAAGCCCGTCCCTAACGCCTGCGTCCTGGCATCACCTGCAATGTCAGCCACATTCCCAGCCACTTCGGCCTGCCGCGTCACATGGCCCCTGAACAAACCGATTTGAGTCATTTCGTCGAGATACTCGTACTCACCCTTGCCAGACAATGCAAACTTCCACGCCCGTGCCGTCTCCATCAGCAGCCCGTCCTTGCCCAGTAGCGGCAATTCACCGCTGGCCCAATTACTCCAAACAGAAGAAAGGCTGTTGCGTGCGTGAAAGCTCGGGAACGGGATCGTCATATTTCCCTTCCACGTGGCGTTCATCTTGTCGAGAAATTCTCCATATGCCTTCTGCACCTTGGGCTTCATGCTTTCGTTGAGGTTTCGCAAGATGCTCTCGCCGCCTTTGCGAATAGTCAAGTCGTTTATGAAGTCGTCGAGTGTATCATCGGCCACGTCGCCGAACTGCTCGGAGTTGTCGCGGACAAACTTCTCCAGTCCCCGCTTCTTGAACCCGGCATCCTCCCATGCCTTGACCAGGGACACACCGTCTTCGGCACCTGCCTCGCCTCCCCGCAACACTATCTGCGCCTCTTTCGTGCCTCCCAGGTAGTTGTGAGCGGTCTTTAGCGTGGCCTCCTTTTCCAGCATGCTGCGGTAGTAATCGAACAAGTCTTCGACTGGCCGGCGGTCGAACAGCCCTTTCTGCTGCACCTCTTTCGGATACTTGCGGAAGTGGTCCAGCATCCGATCCAGGGCCCCGTCGTCGAAGAAGCGTTGCATCTCGGCTTGACGCCCGGCTTCCCGGTATTGCGCACGGCCGAGACCGTCGTCAACACCCAGTGACAGCAGCAACTCGGCCTCCTCTTTGGCCGCCTTCTGGGACTCCTTTGTTCCGACTGCCTTCGCAACATCCTTGATCCGCTGGGCTTCGGCCCTCAACCCTAATTCATCCAACAGCCCAGCGTTGGCAGCCTCATCGAACGGCTTCCGGGCGTGCTTGCTCCATAGGTAGGCTTTATGCACGTCTCTGAGGCTGGCTTTCTCGCCCACATCAACACCCATCACGCGCAGGTTCTCCAACAACGAAGCCTTCAGGTCGTCGTCGTAGCCTTTTCGAAACGCCTGGTAAGCTTTCTTGCGGGCCTCAGTGTAGCCTTTCTTGCCGGGCCTGTGCTTGCCCATGATCTTTCGTAGTGTGCCCGTTAGGCCCTCGCCTGCAAGTGCATCAGCAGCAGCGCCGCCAGTAAGCATGTCTTCGACGCTCGCGTGTACCCTTCCCTCGGTTTCGGCAACATGCTGCATTGCCTCCTCGAATGATTCCTTGGTGGCCCTGGCGGCCGTGATCAACTTGTCCTTGGCCACGGCGTGAATTCCCACGCTACCGCCCGGCCAGTTACGGAGATAGTCCTTGCGGGACTGCTCGAAGTCATAGTAGCCGCCCGGCCGTTTGGCCACATCCGGATCCAGTATTCGCGGGTCGCCAGGTCGCCGGGGGAAGTGCGGCACGTACGTATCCTGCAACACCCCAAGATTCCCACCCAGTTCGCGAATACGCCCGTGGGCGTCGTTTTTGAGTTGGATCATGGCGTCCAGGTGCTTGTGAAGCTCGCCGGCCAACTCTTCCGTGCCCTTTATCGCCGCGGCCGGGCTCTCGGACATCATGTGACGACGCAACCCAATGGCCATTTCTTCGGCCGAGGGCAACCCCCGCTTGGTCTCCAGCATCCGGAGGGTGAACTCGTTGAACGTGTCCATGTCAGCTTGATCGCCAGCCACCTTGGCCATATCGAAGAATTGCTTCTCAATATCCTTCATCCCCTTGTCCATGGCCGGCATCACGTTCATAAATTGGTCTACGGCCTGCCGCTTGGTGTCGGCGAGTATGTCCGCCGCCCGGCTGGCCGCGCCCGTGAACTGCCCGCCGGCCGTGGAACTAAACAGGCCCCGGGCTACCGGTATGGGGCTGTACTTGCCGCGGTAGAACAGATAGTCCATAGCCTTGGCTGCCAGTTTGCTCTTGGTCCCGAATTGTGGGCCGAATTGCGGCCCAAACGGCACCTTCAGCCCGAGCAGGGCACGGTCGCCTTCTTCTATCTGCTTGGCGATTGCCGCCGGCGTCCTGCCGAGCGTTTGCGAACCCTTGGCCGGTACGCCCTCGACGACTTCCTTGACCATCTTCAGAATGTCGTCGCCCTTGGTTGCCAGCTTCTTCGCACCCGTGCCCGCGACCTTGGCCGCCCCTTTCTTCGTCAGCGTCCCCAGCGGCCCTGTAACGAACGTCAACGGATCAAGGCCCACTTCTGTGGCGAACCCGGCAACGTCCCAAAAGGCGTCTTCTGGGCTATGGAATAGGCCAGGCTTGTTCTTCGGGGCACCTGCGTACATTCTTAGTAGGTCGCGCCCGCTGGTTGCCTTCTTGGGATCCGTCAAGCCGAACGTATCCGAGAAGGGTATCAGGTTCATGGCCGCCTCGGGCCGCCCGGCAAGCAACCCGCGCACCGCACGCCCCGGCTTGTCCAGTGTCTCGCCCAAATACTGCACAGTCCCCATCACGCCACCCAGTATCGACTCTTCTTCCTCACGCGTGAGGGCCGGCTGTTTCTTTCGACGTCGCCGCCGCTGGGGCTGAGGGCCGAGAGGCGCACCGCCAACCGGCATCAATGGCGCCAGGCGGAATGCCGCTGGGGTTAGCGGGGCCAAAGGTGAAAGTGGAATGGCCATGACAGGGATTCCTTATGGATTGACAAGCTGTCGGATACCGCGCCTTGCACCTGCCACCTTGGCTGCTCCAGGTACCGTGAAGCCGCCAAATGCCCCAAGCCCCAGATTTGCAGGATTGGTGATATCAGCCGCAGGATTGGGGTCGTGTCGTATCGCCCAGTTTGCAAACCGCTCCGATCCTATCTGCTCAATCACATCTGATGGAGTGCCTCTTGCTCGCATGAGTTTTTCCCAATCTTTCGGCGAATCGATTAACTCAGGATCTTCAGCAATCAACGTGTCGGCCAGCCTGGTTCCCGTGCGAAGTGCCGTCGCGTCAATACCGTCCTCGCCAACCGTCGCTCCAGGTGCCCCACCAGCCGGAGATATACTCAAGCGATCGAAGATCGTCTCGGCCATTTCTGGCGTTGCAGCTTCCCCGAGGCCCGCAATTGCTGCACTTGCCGACTCCATAGCTTTGATTTGCAGCGCATCCGCGTTCGCATTCTCCTGCGGACTGCGAAGATCGCGGGGAAGCTCCTTCCCCTCGCCGAGGAGACGGTCAACCAACGTCTGCTTGCGCTCCTCTGCCCTTTCTTTCCTGGCCCCCACGGTAGTCTGCCGCCGTCCCTGGGCCTTGGCCATGACCAGCCGTTGTGAAATGTCCTTGCGGTCAGCACGTTCCTCCTGTCGAGCACGGAACTTTTCCTCATTAACGGTTCCCGCGCTTATTGCTTTTGCAAGGTCTCTGCCACGACCGCCGACTCCCCGGTCACGCCGCTTGTTCTCGCTGTCGATAAACGCTGCCGGCCGCTCCGCCGGGGCGTTGCCTGCCAGCACTTGTTGTTTGAACGCCACGCTTTGGTCGATGTAGTCCCGTAAAGACCGAGTGTCTTCTGGAGGCTCGCCAAACACACCTGGCGATAACGTAGCCCGGGGCGTGCTCCTTTGTGCCGAAGCCAACGTCGCGTTGTCTTGCTCCTGCCGCTCCCGTTGTTCCTTCACGCGAGCCATATCCTGCGACAACTGCGACCCCACTGCTGGACCGACGTTCGGTTGCCAGGGAGCACTCGATCGAGTCTGTAGCTCGACCGGTGAAAGACCGGCCAGGGAATTGGTATCGAACATTTGTGCGCCGGCCGGGGCACCCGCGCCCAGTTCGGCGATCGTCCGTGCTGGCGCTCTTGCCGGCAAGCCAGGGCCCGGCCGAACCAACGCAGGGCTCGCAGCCATCATGGCAGCCCGTGCCGTCTCGGTGATCGACAACTGTGACGGTTGGCGACGACCGCCAGTCAGAACAGATGCAATGGGGTCTGTCGTAGGCAGGACCGGTTGTGCTGGAGGACGGCGTCCCAGCGGAACGGCAGTTGGAGCCGGCCGCAGTGTCCCGGTTCGCTCGGCACGGCTTACCGCTCGCTTTCTTTGCGAGACCGCCGCCCGTCGTTTACGCTCGGCTTCCGGAATTCTTGTAGCCATCGTTATTCCTCCTTCTGCCCCACATGGGGCTCGGTTATTTCCAATGCCCTTCCGGGCACACTTCCGTGGCCATGGCCACTTTATCCATCACTCGAAAGATATGCTGCGCGACCCCACACCCACAAACGACACACATCTGCTGTTGTGGTTCGTACGCTTTCGACGGACACTTATGGCAAACCATCCGGCACCGCTCCTGTTCTTCCGGGTCTCGCACGCGACACCCGGCCGCGATCCAGCGAGCAATGGCCTTTGTCCAGTGCTTCGCTTTCTCCGGCCACGTAGGCTCCTGGAAAGTCGCCAGTATGTGGTCGACGTCGCCGAGCAGGGCCGTCCGATTCCCGGGAATGCGTGTTCGCAAGGCTTTCAGTTTTTCGCGGTCAGTAGGCATCAGCATCCCGTGGGTTGTATGATCTTAACGTCTCGCACCATGGCCGGACTTGCAATATCGAACTCAACCGGCCAACACTGAAATATAGTATTGGGAATGAGCCATCCGTGCCAGCTAGCACATGTGAGGCTATGCCAGATAGGCTGGTTGTTTGAACCGTTCGTGTTGAGCGGCCCCGGCCGGCGGACTTCGTAATACACGTTCGTGCAATCAATGCCACCTCTACTCGGGTCCGTAGGATTCTGAATAAACGTACCCAGCGCCCCGGTTGGCCCACTCCACTTCACCTTGTGAAAGTCATTGCCGCTGAACCATTTGCACTCGCCTACGATCAGGTCGAATTCACCGTGGTCGTATATCTTGAGCATCATCCAGGGATTGAGGTATCCAGCATGATGACTCGATTCCCCGCAGACGACGGGAAAGGGCTGTAAGTGCGGCGGGGCGGGCAAGCCCGCCTGCCCGCCCTCGTCAGAACACGGATCATACCTGGAAGCGGCAAAGGTACACTGGAGTTCACCCGGCATGTGTTTCAATTCCCACCACTTACCCTCCTGCTCGCCTTCATCATTTACATACGTGTTCCAATTATTATTGTTATCCGGCCCGGTAATCGGAGGAAACTGCGGGGCAAAGCCAAGGGTGCCTTCATTGTAGTTGCCCACGCCGTGAAATCGCACGTACATATAGTCCGGCGTCCACTGCCAGCAACCCTCGCATGGATGCCCGGCCGGACAGCAGCATCGCCGTCCCATGTACCGTGAGCCCAGCCCCGGCGACCGTAACGGATCGACTGCGATTCGGGGCTCCGGTACCATAAGTCCCGAATCGTCGAGTTGTTTCCATGGATCTTTGTGTGTTATCATCCGATCAATCCGGGTCCACCGAGCCAGTGGTGGGCGTGCAGGGAATGTCGATCGCTATCCACTCGCCCTTTACTGTTATCTTGAGTTCCTGTCCGTCGTCGTCGAATAGCGTCTCTCCATCATCTCCAGTTGCCGTGATCTCCTTTTCGGCCGATTCGTCCCACGCGAATACTGCCTCCTTGCCGTAGTCGGCCCAAAATTCCCGGTTCCTTCCCTTCATGTCCTGCGCCGGGTCTTGGTCCGTAATGATCCCGCCCACCGATATCATTTCCACACGTTCAATCCAAATGGGCGTCTCCAAGCGAGTTATTGCCTTGACCAAGAACCCGCGGATCAACGCAGCCTGGGGTTGCATCCACTGGATTTCCCACTCACCTGTATCGTCCCAAAGCTCGACGACTCCCCGCGAACCCTGATCGTGCGGTGCGTTGAACTTGCCTCTCTTCCGGCCGCGGTGACAGCCAAACACATCGTTTACGGCAAAGGTGATATCCTCATTTATCTTGAATTGCCCTATGTTTGCGTCCCGCTCCAGGAGATACGCTTCGGCTTTACCGCCAGGCAATAAGTCCTCCATCAACTCAAACCGCCGTCTCTTGGTTTCTTCTGCAAGCGGCCGCTCATACCAGCCGTCCGGGTCGAAGCACGTATTCCGCCCTTCGTGTTTCCGGTCCACAGCCTGCTGGTGTTGCTTCAGCAAGTCCACATGGACAAGTAACTCAGCCGCTGCCAGGCGGTGTCCCCGCGTGAAGTTCTTGAGGTCGTCGATCGTGCTCATGGGCTTGTGTTAAATCGCGCTATGAACCCATGTGAGGTGATCGCCGAAATTGACCGTCACATCGCTTATCCCACAATGGATTGTATCGAATCCGTTGGTCAGTGTCGTACGCTGCCCGGTGTCGTATACCGTGGCCCCTTCGTAAAGGTCCAACTGCGCGATAGTCACGGGACGGGCGTCCCGGGTAAAGTTCAGCACAGCCCCGTTGGTCACTACGATCAGGGTTGTGGTCGCTCCGTCGCTGTCGTAGTAGCATATTCCACCCCGAACGTAGAGGGTGCCTATGGCGGCTGAACCCGCCAACACGAACGTCCCGGCCGTCATCGTCACCGTGGTCACGTTAGACAGCGTTGTGACGGTGCCGGCGGTGAGGTTGATCGTCGTCAGCGTAACGTCCACGGCGCCAATCTCGACGTTCGCACTACTGCTCTCTACGTTGATTACGTCAATCACCGCGAACCCATCGAACAACACGGCAACACCCACGTCGCCACTATTTACGCTGAGCGTTGTCGAAGCACTTTGTGTGCCCGTTCCCAGCAGCACGGGTGGCTTGGTAGTATCAGACCTCGAACCCGTCGAATGCACATCGATTCGCATATTCGTAGTCATGTTGGCCACAGACAGTTTGATTCGCCCACTACCTACTCCGCTACCTTCGCCAATCGAGATATACTCATCGCCAGTCGTGTGGAACGCAATAACGAAGAAGTCTTCGCGATACTCATAGTCGCCACTGGAGGCAAATTCCGGCAGCCCGATGCGTCCCGTGTAACTCGCCTTGATAGTCAGGCTATTCCACAACGGCGGGCCGGCGGGCCAGTCTGATGTATCCAGCCCATAGAGGCAACTTGTCGACGTGCCCGAAAACAGCACGTCATCTTCATCACCCGGCAGGCCGCTGGGCTCCCAGTTGGCCACGGTGTCCGCGTGGTTCGGCCCCGAGCTAACCGTGACGTTTACTTGCACCATACTGCCTCCTCCGCCTGACGTGCTTTCCGAGACCACAAACGGCATGCCCGCAGTGTCGGCAGTCAGGGTGATCGTGTCGAGGGGCGTGGTGCCGCTGAAGGCGTTCGCTGTGACCCTGGCGAACTCGACTATTTCCGAGGCGTTCCACGCGGCGGCCAAGGCCACTGCGGTAGTCTCTGCATCCGTGTCCCCGACAACCGACACCGTCTTGCCCCCGATCGTCAAGATATAAGTAGTGGCCCCGTCGTAGCCGTCGACCTCTATGGTATCCACCTGGGCGACTGCCGGCGCATCGCCCCTGAATCGTACAAGTGTCATTATTCGTCTCCCCCCGTGGGCACGAGGTTGTCAAAGTTTATTTCCGGGACGAGTATTTTCTTCGTTGTTCCGTCCGCTTCGTATACAAACGCGAATTCATCGATCGCTGAATTCCATAGTTTGTTCCAGTCGGCATCGCCTGCCTGCGATGCCTGTATCAGAAACCGTTGCGTAATCGTCCACGTCGGAACTTCGTCGAACGACAGCACTCGGTCGAAGTTGGTCCACATGTACTGCGCTTCATGCTTGGCGAACGCAAACGCTTTTGTAATCGTCTCCACTTCCTTGTTGTTGCAGTGGTTTGTGGCGGCTTTGCAACGGGCGGCAAACCCACCAACGTCTCCAATGATGTTGTAGAAGGTGATCGTGTACGCCATTCGCGAGATCATCTTCCCGGGTGCCTCGTTCGCCTCCAGCTTCACGATGTCGTCGCCGTCGCCGTCTGCCCAGTAGTATTTGTTGTGGTTCAGCGTAATGAATTCCCCGGCCGGTTCGAGCTTCTCGTGAATCAGCGTATCGCCGCGCCCGGGTATCTTGACCAGCGTCACAGTGATCGTGCTGTACGTTACGGTCAACAACGCCTTCTCGTAGGCTCCCCGCTGCGTGTCGGCGTCTTCCGGAAGGATAGCACCCAGGTGGGGCTCTACGTCGATCTTCACTACGCGAGGCCGCGCGTACACCGGTATCGCAGTCAGCATTCCATAGGGATACTCAGCCCCATTATTCAGCCCCAGTTCCAAAATCAGAAGATCCCGCTCGTTCCAATTGCAGACCAATTTCCGCACGGCCATAAAGCCTTCTTGCATCCACAATTCGCGTGGCCAGCCGTGCAGTTCTGAATACTTAACACTCATGACAGCGTCCCTATGTTTTCCAGTGACTCTGCCAGACCGTTAATCGCTTCAATCGTGTTCTCCTGCGCCGCCTGGCTGGCCTCCGCCGCTTCGCTGATACGCTCCAGGGTTTGCAGTATCTTGTCCGCCTGTTCGCGGGTCATGCCTGGCTCTTGGTTGCCGCCAGCCGTGCCTCCCCCTCCCGTGCCGGACACCGGGTTCTCGACGGCATACGGTGCGTTCATGTCGGGCAGTTCCTGCGATGTGCCTGGCACAACCCTTTGCTCAGGCAACTCTCGCCGGCGTGCGTCGCTTACGTCGTCCGTTGGCAAAGACTCCTGTCTGCCCTGCGATGCGTCCTCGATGGCACGCGGCTGCGGTCCGGGTTGCATGGTTTCAGCCTCGGGCACTGGTGAGATACTTGCCTCCGACGGCTCGCTGGCCGCCCCCAAGTCGGCATCTGCCGGTAACCGCCCATCATCGCCAAGAACATCAGGTAGCTTGCCAGGTGCATCACGATCGGGGGCCTCCAGCGGTAGAATTGGTGCTTGTGGTTCGTCGGCCGGCAGTGCAGGTGCGGGATCATCAGATTTCTGCCGGTGCAATCGAAAGTCCATCGCAGTTCGTCGGGGCGCATCGGCATCTTCCGCGGGGAATATCTCGGGGGCCGGTGAATCTACGTCCGGCTCAGAATGCCGTGGCCTCTCGAACCGCCACCTCTCGAACGCAGATAGTTCCTCGGTGCTCGCTTCCTCTGCGGCCTTCCATTCCTCGAACGCGGTTTGTGACTCGACCTGCTCGGCTACCGGAAGTTCGCCGTCCGGCTCCTCGACCTGCTCGGGCGGCCCCTGTTCGCGCACCGGCGGCCCTAGCATGGCCTCTTCGGCCTTGCGTTGCATCGCCAGTTCTTCTTCGGTGGGCTTACGCTTCGCCATCACTTACCTTTAACCCAAGGCTGCGGGCCAGTTCGTGGGCCAGTGTTCTTTGCCTGTCCCGCTGGTTCCCGATCCAATAACGCCCAATGCGGTACCACTATTCAAATTGAACTCGCCGGTAACCGTAATGAAGACGTTCTCCGCGGTCTCGCGATGACCACCGATGTCCGCAACTTTCATAATTCGCATCCAGTTGATCAGCCACGACTCCGTGGCCGAGTAGTTGAGCCTGAATGCCACGGAAGTGTCCAGGGCTGCTTCCATCGCCGTGAGATCACTTGCCGACACGTACGCAGAGTACACGCAGCCTCCGTCGATATTACCGGGCGTACGCCGTGTTCCACCGGAGGTGTCCGCGGCGCTCCACTTGCGATTCGCAGCCCTGATGACCAGCTTCATAGACCGCAGCGCGGCAACCGGCGTCGGACCAACCAACGTCATTTCCACCGCAGTCGGCGGCAACGCCCACGCCGTGTCTTCGCTCATATCCGCGACGGTAGCATCAAGATCAAGTGTTCCATTGGCGCTGAAGAACGCCGCGTAATTGACGACTCCACCTTCCTCTCCTCGCCACGTTACTTCAATCCGGTCGCAAATCGCTTCGTCCGCGCCGGATCCGACACCCGAAGTGTCATCGTTGACCGAATCGTATTGCCCCTGAAATTTGAACGTCTCGCCAGGAAAGATTGGCGGCACTGCCCCATACCCCTGGAAAAGTCCCGTCCAGTCCGTCACACCCGTAATGCGCTGGGCACCTGCGTTTGTGCCCGAGTGGAAAATCGGCTTGCCATTGTCGAATAAACCCACTTTCCAGCCACGAGTGGCCACGACTTCGTTGCCCGCAACCTCTATGACGCTAAAGACCCCTGAAACTGCCATGTGGAAGTCTCCTTTTCGTTATGTTCCCGACGCTAGTTGCGTCGTGCTAAACCACATTTCTACTTCGCCAGTCCAGAGCGACGACCACCCACTGATCCCGCGGTCAGCATTAACCTTCATAAAGTCTGCGTCGTTTTCCTGCGCCCTGTATAGACGAGCAAATGTCTCGTCCTTCCAGGTCAATGTTTGTATGTGCGTCGCCCAACCCGTCATTGCTCGGTAGATAGCCCACGCCACATCCAACTCCGTCGCAAACCTCTGATCGCCCGAGGCCACCTCGGTTTCCCAACGAATAACCAGTGACGATCCACCCGTGACTCGAAACAAGTGCGGAATAATTCCCGTATGAGTCACGCGCACCTGCGGCAGATCGGCATCCGACACTGTATCCTTGTCCGGAGCTCGGTCGCCGGTGGTATTCGTGTACTTGATTCGGTTGCCAATCTTCACCAGGTTCGTAAACTCAGTCTTCGCCTCCAGCATCTCCCAGATGGCGGCGTAAACGAGTCGAATCGGGTTGTCGGCCAGTAACAAAGCCATCACAGTGCGTCTATCTTTCGGTCGCCGGTTCTCAATTGCTCAAGGAACTGCTTGGTCTCTTCCAGCTTGAACGCCAGCCGGTGGTACGGCGCGCCGGTCTTCGGGTCGAAGTCCTGCGAGCCTCTTGCTTCGTACAGCCAAATGCCCGCCAGTGTGGCCGCTAGGTTGGTGATCGTCACCGGTGTTTCGGCGGCAGCGGTAGCCAGTGGTATCGTGTATTGCGTGAGCCGCACAAAGTCGTCTATCTCTTCGCTGGCCACCGAGATAGCCAGGGTAATTCGTGCGGTGATGTTGCTGGCATTCTCGTCTGCGTCCAAGTCCGCCCACTTCGCGACGTTGGTGGGGCCGTAGACGGCTTCGATATTCGCTCTTGTGCAATATGTTGACATTTACACACCTGCCTCTACTCGGGTGCTCCGGTCGGTATGCGCCCATCGGGTGCCCGCAGCCGTGCCGCCACCCGCGACCCTGCGTTGCTTCACCCGGGCGTCGCCACCCTTGGCCAGGGCCATGGCGTTGGCGGCAACACGGGTGATTTGCGACACACTCTTCAGGTCCAGTGCCTCGGCTGCCTTCTTCTCGCACAACCGCAGGAAGGCGTCGTAAACCACCACGTCCAGGTCGATCGGATCGGTGATCGTGTACTTCTTGCCGCTCCATGTGCCCGAGTAGGCAGTCGCCGTGGCGTCCAGCGTCAACTCCGTGGTGCTCGACACACTCTTGATGCTGCGTTGCTCCACCCACGGATGCAGTCCTTCAACGCCTGTAGGTCGATAACTGGCACCGCCAATACGCAGGATGGAACCGCCCATCGACGACTCGAACGCCGTATCGGTACCCGTGATCGCCGCGGCCGTCCCACCGATGGTCCCCCCATAGTCGTTGGCATCGGTCCCGGCGTACCGCAACTGCCGCGGCCGTCGCTTGTAGACGAAGTCGAACGTCTCGTCAGCATTGCTGGCCGGGTACACGAAGAGTCCCATCGCCCCGAGCAAGTCGGGCACGGGTCCAATCGTGTAGTAGCAAATGTCGCCGGTCTGTGGATTGTATCTGTCACGTTGGGCCATTTCCGTGGGCGTGATATAGGTGCCAAGTCGCCACGGCGTGTCTTCCATGGGTGTAGTAAACGACACAAAGTCGGCCGGCAGCCGGTACCACCGCGGGTAGAGCGTGAACGAGCCGGACTCAACGTCCTTGCCCGGGTTCATCATCGCGTCCAGGGTGGCCGTGGTGGTCGTCAGCTCGGACTCGATATCCGACACCACGCCACCGAACTGAATGGAAGCGTCGATCACCCAGTCCGGCCAGGTAGCGTCGGTCAGCGTCAGCAGTCTCTCCGACGAACCTCCCGTGTGATCGTAAACGCAGGTACCCGTGTTCTCCGCCGCCTTGAGGTGGATACGGCCGTTGACGTTCAGGAACGACCAGTCGAAAACTTGCGTGATTTCCAGGTAGGCCGACTGGATACTCTTGCGTAACTGAGACTGGTTCGCCGACTGTGAGTGAGCACCAACGAACTCAGCCAGGCCGTCAACCACATCGGCGTACGTGTGAATCTCTACTCCGGCCATCAGTCCACCACTCCGGTCATGCGGGTGCGGGTTGTCTCGGTCAACTCGGTCAACTCCTTCTCGCCTATGTCGCCCTCGTAATTCTCATGCACGACCGACGCCACCTTGTCTTGCACCAAGTCGTCGGCAACTTGATACGGCCCGTCGTCCGGCACTTCACGCTCCGGGGCCTTCACATTTACCAGTCCTTCGCAGGCTATGCCCCGCTCTTCGTGGATACGGCGTATGTCGTCCTTGCTCGAATAGAAGCAGCTGAGTTGCGACGACCACACCATCCCCGTGGGGTTGATCCCTGCCGCACGGGCCTCGGCGACACGTCGCTTGCGGTTGTTGTCGTCACCGGAGAAGCCGTCGTCGCGATTGGCCATGAACGTCGTCGATGTCTGAATGCTCGGGCACGCTACAACCGTGCTTCGCTTGCCACGCCGGCGACGTGGCTTCGGAGGGTTGTATGCCGGGCTGGTCATAATCGTCCTCATCGCAGAACTCCTTACTTGGCTTTTTTGGCGGGGGACTTTGATGGTGGTACACCGCCGTTGGGCAGCGTCTCGGGTAGCGGCTGTACTTCCGCTATCTTCATTCCTTCCAGCGATCGCTCGAACGTTTCAGACAGGAAGTCGATCATCATGTTGTAGGGACCCGGGTCGCCACGATCGATCAACGACTGAGCCACCGGCATCAGCGTTTGCATAATCTGCATGGCGTCGTCGGCTTGCTTGCGTTTGTTCTTGCGCTGCCCGCTACCGGCCTCGACGGTGTAGAGCATTTCGCTGGCCGCCACTGCCCGGTCCTGGGTGTTGACAAGTTCCATCCACTTCAGCGTTAGGTTGCCATCGGGGTACTCCTGCCCTTGCGGGTCCGACACCATGCGCTCGCCAAATAATGGGGCTACTTGCCCCGGGCCGACGTACAGGCGACTCATAAGAGCTTCTTTGGCCGCGATCTGTGAATGCCAAGCCTCTACGGCGTTTGCGAAATCTTGCGGGCGAGAATTCAGGTGGCTTTCTCTTGCTTGCGTGGCCGCAGCCGAGCGATCTTGCGTATCTGGTTGGGCCCCGGAGGCTGCGGGCAACATACCCGAGGCTTTCTCGAATGCCTGCTCGACCATGGGGATAACCCGCCATAGGTCTTTCTGCATTTCGGGGAACTTGATCACGGTCACCAACTTGGCCATGTCTTCGCCAACCTTGCCGTTGGCAGTGATGATCTCCAGGTCGACTCCCTTCTCGTAGGCGTCGTTAATCGACGCCTCCAGTTCCGAGGAGGTGACGATAATGTCGCAGCTTGACCGAGCGATACGCCCCAGCATGTACGAGTAGACGTGGTCCAAAAATGCCAGCAGCGGAAGACTGCCTTCCAGCGGAGAGCTACTCCACGGATTATCTGCATTCGGGTAGAAGTCCAACACACTGCACGGCCAGGGGTTTTCGGTGTCCCGGTAGCACTCGATCGGCCACCGCAACCGCCTTCGTACCTCTTCCCGATCTTCCAGCACCTCCGGCGGTACGTTCAACGGATAGGGCACTCCAGGCATGTACACCAGCCACACGTGCTCTACCGGTTCGCCGTCTCCCCGCAACCGCGCCGCAAAGGACCGCAGTTCCGGCGCTGCCCCCACGAGGGTGTCGCCGATGCCGACTCGCGACCATATCTCGTAGTAGACGCAGCCGTCTCTGGCCTCTTCGCCGGCCACGTTCTCCACGTCGCTGCGAACCTCGGCAACCGTATCAAGGGTGTCTATATCGGCACCGTCATACGCACTTCGATACTGACTCCGCAAGAGCGTCAGGTCCCGCCCGAATCGCTTGGCCACTGCCCGCAGCGAACTGTGCCGGCGCCGCATAATGAACCCGCAATCCCGCCACTGCTTACTGTCGGCGTCGCAGAACAGGTCGTCCACGCTGGCGTAGAAACTGGCGGGCACCAAACCATGCGGGCTTTCCACAAGCTCGTGGAAAACGACGGCGCGTCCCTTCACCAACGCTTCGGGTATCGCAGTCCTGGCTTCCCTCGACAAACCGTACAGGCCAGGCAAGTAGTTCAACCACCACTGCAAGAGGAAGGCCAGCATTTGCTCCTGATCGGCCAGGGCCTTCTGTCGTTCCCCGGTGCCCTCCAGTAACTTCAGCAGGACCTCGGGAACCGGCGGCCGGCGGGGCGTTACTTGCCTGACGGGCACCTGGTGGTGCAGCATCGGCAGCATAAGTGCTATGTACTCTCGCGACAAGTTGCGCCGTGTCCGGAACTTTGGCGTGACCGGCACGCGGAACTCTTCTTCGCCCTCGATGTACAGACCCTTGTAGCTCTTGCCGAGATAGCCCCACGCCCGCCTGGCAGTTTTGGCAAAGTGAACCTCCTTGGTCTTCTTGGCAAGACCAATCTGCTTCCTCCAAATGTCAACGGTGGAGTTCAGCCAACCCATGCGTTACACTCCGGCCTTTCGTAGCGGCTTGCGTTGCCTTAGCGGTCGTGACGGCGCGACAGAGGTAGTTGGTTCGCTCACCGACGGGTTCTGTAGCTTCAGCATCTCCGCCTTCAGCTTGCCGTTGTCGATGACAAGATCGTGACACACACGCTCCAGGCTGGCCAGCCGAGCAGACGTCGCCTGGCGATGCTTGTGGTTACCAACCAGCCGGAAAACGCCTCGGTTCTCTTGCTCGATAAACACTTGCTTTTTGGCCTCGACCCGCGGATCGTTGATGTGCCAGCAGTCCCGCCGAAACTCCATCGACGGAAGCAGCATTACGTCCACCGACTTGGCGCTGCCCCGCTTGACCTCCATGACCATCGCCGTGCAACGATCCTTGCTGGTGCCGTCCGCGGAATACTCGACTGGGTCACCTACGTCGATGTCTTCCGGGAACACGAATTCGTTTGATTCGTTTGACATGTTACATCTCCTGTTGGTAGTGGTTGGTGGTGGTTAACCGACTTCCGAGCCGTTTAACTGTGGTTGCTTGCGTTTCTTTCGCATCATCGCGTCGTACACGGGATGCTCTGTTTCCTTCTCTCGAAGTGCCGGCTCGTGGTACTTGGGGTCGAAGGCGGCGAAGTATTCAAGGGTTACCAACACGTCCTCCTGCATTTCGGCTCGCTTGTTCTCGCGCTTGTGATCCATGCGGGCATGGTGGAGCTGTCTGTCGAGTTTAGGCACGGTGCCTCGCATAACTTGCAGTATGGGCGTGCCCGCGAATGGGCTGTCGCCGCGGATCGACAACCACCGCAACACCGCCTCTTCCCTGGCTGGAATGTCCGGGCTGCCGGGAAAGAATCCTCGCAACGGCCCTTGTGTTCGCGGCTTGACGCCAATCTCCTGTAACGCCTGGAAGTAGTGATACGCAACGTTGACCGCATGCCCGACCGGCGTCTCCTTGCCCATCTGCTGGTCGATCCCAAACGCCTCGAAGCTATGTTCTGTCTCCCGCTTCTTTACTTCCGCCGCCCATGTTTGTGCCGTGCCGTGACGCAGATCAAAGCCGTCGTAGACGTAGACGTGTTTTTCGTCCGGGTCGATAGCGAAGAACAGGCAGCCGCAGTGTTGCCGGCCGGGGTCAACCCAGACGTATCGCGTCCAGTGGGGCGGGATCTCGAACGGTTCGCATCCGTGAATGCCCATCGGACTGTAGGTGGGATAAACCAGGCGGCCGGCAGCCGCGTACTTGCCGTGATACCGGACATCCCGCTCATCCTCGGGAAGCGACTCGTAAAAGGCTTGTTTCTCGGCGTCCGGCACGTAGGGGTTGTCTTTGATCAAAAACTGAAAGGCGTCCACGTATTCCGCGCCTGCCTCGGCTTTCTCACGAAGCTCCTGTAGTTGCGGATTGAACGCCTGGGCCGTGGCTGTCCAGATCAGCTTCGGCGTATGCCGTGGTATTTCATCCAGACCGACCAGCCCGCGACGTGATTCGTAATAGAATTGCTCGTTTTCCAGGTGTTCGTCGAACCACACGAAATGGTAATGGTCACCCATCGGTGGCCGGCCACCCGATGACCGAAACAGTACGGTCCAGCCAGTCGTGAATTTCACCACCCGTGGAATTCCCTTGGCTCGATCGTCCCACGCAATCCGCCCCGCCAACATCCGAGGAGCAATCATCGGCGCGGCATCGCACCAAGTCTCCTGATACGCGAGGTCGTACGGGTCCAAGTGCAGAAGATCGTTCGGGTCGGGCCGCACTGCCCGCCATTTCCGCGTGTGCTCATCCCGGATCTTTTTGAATGCTCCCGGCTCGGCACACTTCCGCCATAGCATGGCCACTTGATCTTCGTCACGTCCTACAACCAGGGCGTTGCCGTTGTATCGCACAAACTTGTCGTAGGGGTCGCACCCTTGCCAGGCACGACAGCCTTCTGCTGCACCCGTCTGGCTTTTGGAAGAGCGGTTCGAGCCATCCCCGATCCGCGTCTTGGCTGTTGAAGCGTGAAATGCTTTAGACAACGGCAATTCCCGATAGAGCCGCAGGCCCTCCGTCTCCAGCCGGGCGATCTTCCGCGTCACTTCATTCAACTGCGACTTCACCGTCAGCCGGCGTGCTTCCCGTGCCCTGGTTGGTGTCGGCCCCGTCTTGTCCTTGATAAGCCGGGCCAGTAGCGTGGCGTTGTCCATCACGAATCCTCGCGATACTGCCTGCTCAGTTGCCTATGCGTGGCTTCCAGGCTCTCCAGGTCGTCATTGTCGTCCCCTGCGGCATCGGAGTCGATGCCGAGTAACAGCTTCATATTGTCCCCGAGGATTCGGATTTGATTGGGATTGCCAACAGCGTTGGCCTCGAAGGCAAGGTAGGTTTTATGGGCCAAGCCCGCCGGGCCGCCGAACTCGACCATCATACATTCCGCCAACTCCTTGATAGACGTGCTGCGGTTCGCCGGGTTGGCTAAGTCCGCGAAAAGCTCCTCGGCGCTCATGGTCTGCTCGTCGCTCACGGCATCTCCCGTCTCCGCCGAGTCAGCGCGGTAATCTTGTCCGCCTCGACTTCCAGACGTTCCCGTTTCTGGTTCACGTCCACCGTCCAGCGGTGCTGAATCAACTGGCCGTCCACCTGCACTCCGCTCCCGGCGAAAACCGTTGCAAGCTGCTTGGCAGTCTCGCCGTACGCCACCACTGTCACGTCGTGTTCGCCAACCTCCAGTACCACATGACACACGTGCGTCTTGTCCAAAGGCACCCACGTCGCCGCCTCTTGGCGTTGCAGGACCCCGACCAGACTGACTCGTCGCGAGACGGTCAGGCCGTCTGGAACCGGTTGTCGTTTGCTCTGTGGCATTGGTGGTGCCTGGTAAAAGGCCCGCCCGGCGGTGAAACCGGACGGGCCTCGATGACAGTCGTTAGCCAGCAGCCGGTACACCACTCAGGCCGCCATTGACCCAGCAACGCACGGCTGTACTCTCCTCCGTCGTAGCCTGATCGATGAAGCCAATCACCGCTTCGCCCGCAGCCGCAGCCGCGCCGTTGATGCGGCCATCGCCGTCGGCCGCGATCGGGTCGTGCGCAGACAAGTTTGCCGTGCTTGATTCGGTTCGGATATCACACCAACCCTCCTCGACCACGTAAAACAAGTCATTGTCGGGGATTTCGCTGCCGACCACATAGGCATCGTCGAGAGGCTTCGACACCACGCCGGCAGAACACGCTGTACCGAAGTATCCTATGCGGCGTCCAAAATCCCCTTCGTCCGCAGAGGAAAACTGACATAAATCTCGGGCCACAGTGATAGCAGCGCCAGAAGCGGTCAGATCGTTCTTAACAACCCGCAGCTTGATAGTCTGGCCCGTGCCATGCACGGTATCCGACGTCTCGAAAATACGGCCTTCCCATGACACATAGTTCGTGTCGCTCATTGTCGGCTCGCCGAACTGGCTGTACGTCTTTCCACGAGGGAAAGGTAAGCATCGTTCTTTCATGGTTCTCTCACTTTCGTATTGAGTTCCGGGGACCCAGTCCACCGGAGCGGTTGTTGTTTAGGTCCCGGCAGTCGTAATGCCTTGCAGCTTGCCGAAATAGGCGGGGGTCTTGAACCTCATATTGCAATAGCAATCGAGGCCGTAGAGCCGCTGACTGGTGACGATATCGAAATCGTCATCCGGCATAACCAACTGAGACTGCATCGAACGGAGTTCCATTTGCCCCCATCTCAGGGCGTAGCCGACGCCGGACGGCACACCGTACGATTGGTCTAGCTCTAACCCCTCGTACATTAGGGTCGTGAAGCCCAAATCTGTCAGCGTGGAGCTAGGCGTACTGACGAATCGCTCCTTGTCAATCAGCGAATCTTTCGCCCGCCGAAGCAACTCGGGGTTCAGAAGCAGCAGGTCGTACTTCTGCTTTTGCAGCGTCGTACCGTAAGTAATCAAGTAATTGATCGCTTGCCGCCACTGGTAATCCCAGTTGGTGGCGGTCCCACCAAAGCTGGTGTTGTTGTAATCCACCACGATCGGCGAGAGGGCGTGGTACTCGGTCTTTCCAGTTCCAGTCGGCCATTCCCTGTCGTCGTCCGGCGTCCAGTCGCCGCCGAGTTCGCCCAGCGCCGTGCTCTTGCCGGCGTAATTGTCGTCCGGCACTCCCACCACGCCGTTGCCGGTACTCTCGATGTTAATGACCGAGCCGGTGACGGAGAATATGGATTCAAGGCCGTGAATCCTGTCTGTCGATCCGGCGAGATTGCCATCGACGAACAGCTCGTCGTTGAAATTCTCGACGAAGTCTTCGGACATTTCCGCGACGACCTTCGCGATGCTATCGAACAGCACCGTTTCTCGGTCCTGGCTCGCGAGTCGCTCGAACTTAGTCACCGACTCACCCATGGTATAACTACGCCACGGGAGCGTCATCTTGATCCGGGACTGGTGTTGAGGGAACGTCCGTTCGGTGACGTTTCCAACGCCCGGTACCAGCGGGCGCCGGTAGACCCGCGGATGCCAATCGGAGCGCGGACTCGAATGGTTGTAGCTGATGCGTCCAAACTTACGCATGGCAGCCATGAGGATGTGATTGCGGAAGATCGGCTCGACTTTGTCGCGGATCTCCTCGTTGATCACCGACATCGACAGACGACTACCGGGATCGATATTTGTCGTTGAAGACATGAACAGTCCTCCCTTGAACTGCAAAAGGTTTCGTAAACGTTGTCACGGGAGGGGCTTCGCGGGGAGGATGGGAAAACAGCAGGAGCGAGTCGGGCTTGCGTCCAAGGTGGCCGCTCGCTCCTGCTAGCACCACCAACCGTATGACCCCTCCCCAGAGGTAACGATTGGCCTGTGTCTTTACGCTACGGTTGAAGCTCTCGCTTGGTGGAGCCTAAGTAGGCACTCCGAGAACCCTTCGCCCTCTTTGCGCGGCGATTCGTCCGGCAACGCTGCGGCGGTATCCGGCTCACGCTCGCTTTGTTTCGACGGCACCGACGCCCGTGTTTGCGGTTGCTGGTCTCTTGCCAACCGCGTGGCCACTTTCAGCCGGGGTAGCCCTTCGGCAGTGTCTTGCAGGTCAGGATCGGACTCATACAGATCCACAACCTTGCGGCCGAGTGGCGTGTACCCGTCAGCGGAGTTGCCGTTCACGTACAGCAACTCGGCGTTCTCGACTTCCCATTGCCGCAAGGCTGAAGTCTGTTGTTGAGCAGCCGTCTGATGGCCGGTCTCCTCTTGTACCTGTTGCCTGATCTGGTCGGCCATGACCTTCTGGAGATCACCGTTGGACTCGGTGTAGAGCTTCTCGACGAACTCCCGCACCTTCTCTTCGTGCCGTCGATATTGGGGGACGATATCCGAGGGCGCGCCGGGGGCAGCCACCAACTCACCGTCAGTGTTGGTGACTAACTGGGTTCTCCGCGCTTCGACTGGATCGAAGGGCACGCTGGTGTCCACGGGCTTGGCCGGCTGGGTGTTCCCGGCAAGGTACTCCCGCAAGTCGTCTTCTCGGCCATCGAGCAATCGCTGCATTTCGCGGCCGAACTCGGCTTCGGCGTTACGCCGGTGGGCGAGGTCTTCCGCGTTGACCAGGCCGGCCAGCAGGGCCGTGTCGTCTGTGTACTTGCCGGTGAGGTCGACGCCGAATCGCTCCTTCACCGTGGCCAGCAATTCTTGCTTGGGCTCCGGGACAGTGGTTTCGTCGCCCGGAGAAGAAGAGTCGGGGGCCGACTTGGGAACCGGTGACTCTGTGGCCGCCGCAATCTTCTCTGCCAGCGGGGCGCTGTCCACTTCCGTCTCTTTGGCTGGGTCTGTTGGCATGGATTCACTCCCTAGTGCTACATTTGGTGTTGCAGGTTGGGAGGGGCTGACTCTTGATGACAGCGGGGAATTGCCAGTCAGAGTCACCACGAGAATTGTACGGGCAAAAAAGACACCGATGCCCAAAAGCGACCTGGCAGGGCAAGGTAGGCAAGTTAGAGAACTAGCGCACCCGTGTCGGGGTCAAGAAAACCCCGATCTTGCAGCATTTTTATGATTTCGGACTCAGAAACTTCGGCGGGTGGTAGACCGTCAAAGCTGAATTCGGCGTTTGGGCCTTTAAGCAGCCGGGCAATTACATCACAGACTTTGGCTGCTATCTCAGCGTCCTGGGAGAAGGCCTCGTGGGTCCAGTCGACGCGCCGGTCCCTGCCGCATCGCACCCGCACCCGATAGCGTTTATCGCGACTATGCCAAAGCACGCCAGGGTATGGTGAATGGCTCATGCTTTCTTACCACCCATCGGGTTTCATGACTCGACACCCACTTGACGGCGCTCGCGAGTTGCCGATATAATGCCAGCAGTTTTGGACCTCGCCTCGCGTTCCCCTGCGGGGGCTTGGAAGACTGTGTCGAATGCACAGCAGGCCGTGTCGTCTTCGGGCGAGGCGGCCTTTTTCTTTTGGGGGTTCGAACGT
>SDBU01002367.1_pt1 | contig 25183 bp, 29 predicted proteins | sample 2277071 | NCBI WGS metagenome assembly SDBU01 (sample SAMN10397929, study PRJNA504765) | marine sediment metagenome | isolation source: marine sediment core GS08_GC12, 126 cmbsf | place: Arctic Ocean: Gakkel Ridge, Loki's castle | collected 2008
TGGCAAGCATAGCCTTTACTTCTGAGTGTAGATTGGGGGCGTGGGTGCCGATTAGAATGTAGTCGATTAAGCCACACCCCAAGCGATTGTTAGCGCCTTCCAGCACCAATAATTCGCTTCCTTGGGTATCGATATGCAATATGTCAACGCAGGGCATGTTGTATCTAGTGGCCAGCCAATCCACGGGATATTCTTGGATTAAGCTACTCTTTCCAAAAATCACATTAGATAGCCCGAGTAACGTACTGCCGATTGCCCTTCCCTTGAAAGTACCCTTGAAACTCATACTGCCACCACAATGTGTTTTTGATATAAACCCCGTATTGAATCGGCAGAAGCCACCGTTGTTAGACACAGCGCCATGTATGGCCCTTGCCGATAGGTGGTTACACTTAAAATTCCTTTGCATTTCTTCATAAAACCTTTTATCGCCTTCAACCCCAATGGCAAAGTAAGTCCCAGCACTAACCGGTATAATCTTCTTTGTAATCACCCCAGCCAGAGCCATACACCATTCGCCCCAACCAGCTCCGGCTTCAATTAAGTTTATGTGTGGCTTTTTAATATCTGCCAAGATGCTCAAGAATAAATCAACCTCAAACTCTCGCTCAGATATACAGCCTTTGCTTTCGGCTATCTGGGATTCTCTTTTCAAGGCTAACTTAACCGCATCCGGGCAACCAAATCTTTGATAGCCGTACCAGGCTTCCCGGGGATTATGTGCTAATTCGTAGTGGGTTAGTTTCACTTATCCCCCTTATCCTTTGGGGCGGCTAATTCTAAATGCCAATACCAAATACCGTCTTTCTTAATAGCAGTTTGTCTCATAACAAGATGCCCTCTAAATACTTCACCAGCATACATAGAGTCGTTAGGGCGCACACGGTAAATTGTCCCGTCTTCCTCATAGTTGTACGGGACGTGAAGATATTGGCAGTTGGGAGCAATTAAACCATCGTCGGTATAAACTTTAGGGGCTTTCTGAATGCCAATAAGTTGACCTTTTAATTTCTTAGACACAAATTCACTTTCCGTGGAATATCGCATATCTCCAAAATCGTGTGAGGTTTCTTGCCCCCAGTCAAATTTTGCCCAATCAAAACCACGACCAGGATAACCTAAGACCGTTGAATTGTGCTTGCTGACTTTATATTCTTTTTTCAAATCTCCACTCCAAAAACATAAATCCACAGGGCTTCGAGCCCTAAGAGTACCAAGGCAATCAGTGTTATTTTAAGCCAGAGTTTCATACATTTACCTTGATAAACCTACTGACAATATCCCACAACCCTACCGGCAAGTAGAATATTCTCAGGGGATCTAGGCTGGTGACATAAACATATTGGTGCTTGTGCCAAACCCGGATGTAGCCAAAGATGTCTAGCCGGCGTTGGGATTTTTCCCTCTTTACCGTTATCGCCTCAAGCCAATCTTTGTAACTGTAATAAGTGCGGATGGATAAGTCCTGGGGAGTGCCTTCTTTGTTTTCAAGCATCGCCTTGATAACTGGTGTCCAGTGGCATTTAGCATGTCGAGCCTTGATAATCTCAACTTGTTGTGCATTCATATCAGAAACAAAAACATTGGCTTGCCATATAATATTCCCCGCATCGCATCTTTCAACCATTCGATGGAATGTGAATCCACTTTTTTCTTCCCCATTCAGATATGCCATTTTAGTGGCACCCCGGCCGGCATATTCCGGCAAGTAACTATCGTGATAATTAACCACATAGCCAAGAACATCAAGCAATTCTTTGCTGAATTTATAAGGTGTGCCGATGCAGATTGCGCCATCCAGGTTTAGGGTTTTAAAAATTCTTATTTCTTTTCGATTGTTTATTTTCCCATCAGGATAATCTTTTTGCCAACTACGCCAAAATATATCTCTAAAATCCCCGTAGTGGTCCCAAACAACCGGATTGCCAAATAACTTCCCGAGAAGATAGCGGAAAGCGGACCAACCACAACTTTGCCCCGCCAACATATGAAGTAATCCGCTTTCACCACTATTCACCACGGCTACAACCTCAACCCTTTTATCGGTTTTCAGATATTCAGCCAAGCCCTTGCAAAGAATACTGCAAGTGCGGGAAGCTGAATCACCGAAGATGGCTATTCTGAATGGCTTTTCTCTCCGCCTTAGGAGTACTTTCATTACGGCTTCCCTAATTTCCTTCCTGCTTCTAGTGCCTACTTCCGGTGGTGTTTTTATTGTTCTGGTTTTCATACCAATCCTTCTCTTGATATTTTTCTTATGATTCACAGTGAGAAAATGCCCCTTAATCTCTCTCGGCTACTTTCCATATCTTGTAATCTACTCTAGGATCTGGCTCTAAATAGAATATATCGTTTCCTATCATCACCATATTTATCATGTGCGTTCCAGCTTCTACTATCTGAAGCGACATTAGATAGCCTTGTGCGTGCGCTCTGTCTCTTAAATAAGTGGCGTAATCATCACAGTCCAAGCCAGTTTCATACCCAGGGTTCTTAAGGTCAACCTTATCTGTAAATCTACGAGGCGCCTGGTTGTCCATATACCATTCTTCTAAGACTTCCACGCTCTCAAATTCCCTGAGTTCTATAGGCACTTCTTTGATAACCTCTACGGGAACCTCCACGATTACCCCTACATAGACAGGCACTTCTTGGAAAACAGGATAAGGTGTTTTTACCTCCACAACATCAATGGCCCGGGGCACTTCAACATACTTAACTACAGGCTCATCAACAGCGATGGTTACCATCAATATAACCATGAGTATCCAGGAAACCAAAAGCATCCAAGCAACCATTGTTAGCCCTCTTAGTTTATCCATTACCTTCACTCCTTTTGGGTGGCTAATCCCAAATAATAGGCCATCCTTTCACGGTAATCTCCTTAGCTTCTTTGTACGGAGGGGCTAATCCTATCCATATTGGGGTATCTATCGGCTTATGCAACCTATTCCCTTTTCCCCCATATACAGGCACTAATATCTGATAAATAAAGTCATACAGTAGCCAGATTGAAAGAGGAACGAAGAGTATCGCCAGAAGCAAGAACTCTTTAGGGTATAATATCCCACCGATAGCACCAGTAACCGAACCAAAAAGCAATCCCCCTTTGAATAAGGTTAGCAAACCCCAAGTCAACCAATAATTTGTCATATCCCTGTCCCTCTGAGTGTGATTTATTTAACCTTTTCATAGATTATTGAGTTGTCACTTTGAAACACCACCGGATAATCAAACTTCGGCAAAGGATATGAAGCGCGAAGGCCGGCTCCACCCCGAACACCGCGAAGGCTATCTATATATTGGCCATGCCGAGTATTCCAATCGGTAACAAAAATATAAAGCTGTTTATCAGGCAAGTTGTCAAAGGTAGGGTTGTGTCTTGCCTGGTTCTCGCGTAATCTCTGCATCCCCAAATATGCGCTGACAAGGTGCCAGCCGTTATAATCCCCAACCACCATAGTATCACCCTTGCCGTACCGCTCAAGCCACTCCACGGCCATTACATCGCTTCTAACGTATGTTCCTATAACCCCGGTGCGCTCTGCACTAAGACCTACGGAATAAGGAGTATCGATTTCATTTATGCGGTTAGACTTAGCGAGTTCAAATACCAGCCCGGAAGTAAATGCGAAATAAATTACTATCAGGGCAACCAGGATGGCTTCCTTTCTGAAAAGCACCACAACCCCTATAACAAACATTGGTGCCAGGAAGAAAAGGGCAAAGTGGTAGAACCGTGTAATGTTGATGATATTGCTAAACTCCGGCACGAAAACGCACATGCTCAATAGCAGGTAGCTGGCCCAGATAGCCGCCACAAACTCAGCGGTGAATTTATATCGTCGGTGAATAAATAATAACGCCACGCCACCAACCAAAATAAGGAACTGAGTAAGGAATTGCACAATACGAAAAGCCTTACCGGAGATAGATGCCTCGGCGAAATCCATACCGATACCAGCCTTCACCAACACTTCCTGGCGCTCGAATACATTGCCTTTAGTCGCCACCCCTTGGGGATTAGTTGGGTTCAAAACATTTATATCAAAGTCCGTAATGGTATCAGAAGCCGTGTTCGAAATAATCCTTCCGTATGTTGGCACCACTTTTGCCATCACCTTAACGATAACGCCCTGATCGGCTATAGAGTAATAGATGAAGCCGGAAGCACTCAATAGAATGATAACCACCGGCAACACATAGGCTGGCATGGCTTTCAACCGCAGGATATTCCACTTAGGGATAAATCTCACCACCGCAATCCCAATCAAGAAGGCCAGCAGGGCAATCCCCACCGTGTAGTGAGCTAACATAGCTGTTATGCTGAATATCGTAATTAAAAATATCTGAGTGAGCGGAACTTTGTTTCGTGGTATCTGCACAACCACCACTATCGCCAGCGCCATAAATAATTCAGCCACCATCGACTTCCCGATTTGCACTAGCTCAAGGGTGGTGATTGGCACTATCATAAAGAACAGGGCGGCGTAGAATCCGTAACGCTCCCCTATCATCTGTTTGTAAATGAAGTAAAGCACGACTGGGGTAAAGGCAAAGATGAAAGGCAGGATGGATTTGTAAATCCAGACAATATCGATATAGAGTAACCTCGATATAGTTGGCACGATGGCACCGACAACAATCGATGTGCTGCTCTGGGTCCCATAGTGCCTTGCTAAATCCCAAGTGCCTTCACCGAGGATAACCCGGGAAGCGTAATACTCACCGTGCATATCAGAGCCGATTACATGAGCTCCGAACATACTGGCCTGCCACATCAGCGCAAGGGATACGGCGAATAGATAAATGGGGAGGGTCCTTTGAATCTTCTTGAAGTAAACCAAGCCCAGCACCGCCAAAGTAGCGGCGATAGCCAGAAAAGCCCCGGCCTGGAGGCGATACAGCGATGCCACGGCCACGAAGGAATTAAGGGCTATGGTGAATATTATTGCTATCTTCCAGTTATTCATTTTAACAACTCTGGGTTCTCATATATGTTGCCGATGACTTCACCATCCTCATCAATCATGTCACTTAATGGTTCGTTATAGGTTGGTGCTTTAAGACCCCAGCAAAGCATTTCATTATCCCAGAATACAATTTCATTAAATGCCCTGCTTTCTTCGCTGATGAATTGAACTATATCCCCCTCATAAATCCCCTTGCCGTTCTTATCCTTTAAGCCGGTGTATTGCATAAGTTCAAAGCTAGGAGATATTTCATTCCAATTCCACTCATGGCATCTATAAGAAAATTTTCCGATTTCATCACCAACTGAGTTGATTGCGAAGTCACTAATAAAATGATTCTCAGTTTTATCCCAAGCCCTGAATTTAATCTCTCTCATTTCATTCCCCCCTCAACTAAATATCTCCCATATTCTCCACTTGATTGTGCTGAATAACACACCCAGCCCATGCCTGATGGGGTTCATTGTTGAATTTTCCTTCAACTTTTTATGGTATGTGCAATTCACCGGAACTGATTGAACCCTATAGCCATATTTTCTCGCCTTTATGAGAAACTCAGTAATGCAACCAAAACCACTTTCGGTTGTCTTTATGGTTTGGGCAACTTCGGCGGTAAAAGCCCTGAAGCCACACTGAGCATCGGTCAGTTGATGCCTTTCCCCCAGATTATACGCTAGCCCAATTACCCAGTTCCCAAATCTACGGTACTGCGGCATAGTGTGATTTCCAGTCCGGATTCCCACAACGATATCGCAATTACTTACTTTAATGGTATCAAGTAAATTGGGGATTTCAGTGGGGTCGTGCTGTCCATCACCATCCAAGGTAACTATGAAATCCGGGTTAATTTGAAGGGCACAGGCAATGCCGACGTTGGTCGCCGCTCCCATACCTCGCTTTTTACAATGCACAACATAAGCGCCAGCCTTCATCGCCGCTAACTTAGTAAAATCCCGGGAGATATTATCAACCACAATTACCATATCGACGAACTGTAATGTTGTCTTCACCACCCGTTGGATGGTTTTAGCGGTATTGTAGCAGGGGATTACGGCGATGGTTTTAGTCATAAAGATTCCTTAAACGAACCCGCTATTATATATTCCGCGGGTAATCCAAGCATATTGCAATATCTGAATGATGCGGCTTGCTGCCTGTTCGCCTATATTAAGCTTCCCGGCAAGTATTTTCGTATTATCAACCACCTGCTTTTGTGATTTCACAGAAACAGGAGTGTATCGCCCAAGTTTATCTCGTTGCAATCTATTGGCTGGATTTATTCTCTCCTTAGCGGCCTTCCTTTTATTTTCCCACTCGGCCACTTCAATGGAGTATTCACCACGCAAATAAATCGATATATTGCGCCGCGCAATCTGATTCCTTTTTATCCATATTTTGGCTTCATCTTTATCCTTGAAATGCTTGTTAATTATTCTATAGTCAGTGATATTGTGCTTCGTTATAATATCGTAGCGATTGTGGCCATCAACGATGTAGCCATTCCAAAGTACGAGCGCATCCCTCACCCCTTCTTCAAGAATACTCTCTTCAAGCATTTTCTTTTCTGAGACATCAAGATCCGGAATAAGGCTTCTAAATTCCTGGTTGATTAAAAGCTCCACTTACTCCCCCTTTCTTTTTGGGAGGTATATCCCAGTAAGGTGTTTTACATCCGGCGCACCTTAACGGGCGCCCTGACCTACTTGCCCACTCAAAGCCACATCGACAGCATTTGTGGACATACAAACTCCGGCACTTTATAGTATGTTTCATAATAGATTTATTGTACACCATAAGTTGATGTTTGTGAAGCCTTTGCCATAAAATAATTTGAAATTCCATAAACGCGCCGAGATTTAGCTACGAATTTTGAGCTTTTTACTTTTTTAGCCTTAATTCTGCCCAAAACGAATATCACGTTTGCACAACACCTTTTCGCCCCTTTTCGCCCTTTAGCCTCAGGATAGCACTCGCTAGCGCTTGCTAGCAATTGATATCAGTTGCGAACTCCTATCATAATCCTAATCCTAATCCTAATCCTAATCCTTAATACCCCCTACCCCCTTTAAAAAGGGGGTTTTCTATACTTTCTTTACAAAATGGAAAAAGTGTGGTAGCGTTGAAATTATGGTAACGGCAAAAAGTATGATGACATTTAAGTGGTGTCCTGGTTGTGAAGCTGAACATCCCCTTTCCCACTTTCAAAGTAGAGGGACTCGTATAAATTCGGGGGGTGCAGTCACCCCCCGAAAGACTAAATTTTGCAAGGATTGCCTTAGTAAGAAACAAGCAACTCAAATATTTAAAAAGAAAGCGATTGATTGGATTAGGCGACACGCCAATAAACTCAATGTAAGCGTTGAGCAATTTCACGAATGGGGGTTGACCACCAATTATATTGAGTGGTTGCTAATGCGAGAATGGACGCTTTATCTTGCCGGTTTCCATTATTGCCCCAACTGCTACCCCAGTTCAGAAGATATCAAGAAAAGGAAGTGTTTTGTCCACACGATTTCAGATGTAAATGGCAACACAATTGAAGTCCCAGCGGTTCCCGGCGACCTTTCCATTGATATAATTGATATAGATAGATTCCGAAGAACTGGGATTTTGACACGTTCTAATGTTAGGGTTATTTGCAATACCGCGAATAATGCTAAAGGCAGTAAAGACCCGACACAGCACGATATAGAGGTTGAGCAATATAATAGAGATGCCCAAGCAATAAAAAGGGGCCTTCAAATCGGGCTTAACAATATCCCAAGAACAAAAGAAAAGGAAACCCCTGAACTTCAACCAACACTCTTTTAATGGAGTTTAAATGAAAATAGCGGTAGTATTTCTCGGTATATTTATCCTGGCTATTGCCCTTCCCGCAGTAACATCCTCGTTATTTGATTTCCGCACCGATAGCCTGGAAGAAGAATTTGCCATTGCCACCGGTGGGGCCGTTACGACCACCGCCGTTGTTCTCGCCAATGATTTGTGGGAAGATAGCGTTGCCCGAGCTGCTGTTACCTCGAATGACACCACCGAAGTTCCCACCACCAGTGCTTATAACGCCACTATACGGGAATTAACCATAGCGAATCTCAACCCCAACACCGGCCACCTTCTAACCGTAACGTATGCGACACCCGGCTTGGAAGCCTTTGCCGGAGCTGAAGAAGGTGTTACCAAGATACCGCTGGCAGTAGTGGTATCGGTGATTATCTTGCCGCTGGCTTTAATTGCTGGGTTTTTTATTAGACGGTAGTGCGTACGCCCCTTATGCCGGGGCTTGGCATAGGCGCAAATCTTAAAAAAGGAGGTATAATCGAATGACAGGCAGCTTAATTACCCAGATCGTGATAGCCGCCGTAGCCTTTATCATGATCGGTGTGGCCATGGCCTTTGCCCCTGAGATACTAACCGGCTTTGAAGCCATCCGCACCGACCCCAGCACTGGCAACTACACCGCCCTATCCACGGTCATCCTCTTCGGTCCCACCATGATCATCCTGGGCTTCATCATCGCTGTTGCCCTGGTGGGCTTCATGGGGATCAAGGCCATCGGCACCAAGGGCTAACACCGGCGCCGCCTGAGTGTGGGGCTGGTATTTCGGTATCAGCTTCACACTCAGGGACCTTTGAAAGGAAAAGTAAATGGCAAGTTTACAAATATTCAGCCAAACAAAAGCAAGGAAACCGCGCACAACCAAACACGTTTCCTTTAGAACTAAAGGTGGCAATGTTTCATTTAAGGCAAAAGTCAGGCCGCGCAGAAGATAATAGTAGGAGATAATCAATGGGAATGTTCGCACCGCAGAAACAAGTTGTTATCACGATCGGGCATGATAGAAAATTAAAGCGATGCACCAAGCCGGTATTTGGTGAATGGCTTTTTGATGAAGGCAATATGGTTGCCTGGTTCACACTCCGGAAGCTATATCCTGTATTCAGTTTTCTTAAAGGTAAAATGGGGCTTATACTCGACAGCCGCTATGCTTTACCACTTAACCCATACCACGATTATACCCTTGAAGAAATTAAGGATTTAACCAGCCTTGATACCAGGGCCGATCAGGCTTTGAATGTGGCAATGGGCCAAGCAGAGAAGGAAGGCAAGCAACACGTTTTCGCATGGGGCTTGATGGCCGTTGTTGCCGCCCTCGTTTTCATGGTGGTGGTTCTGGCGTTGCTCGTAGCTTCAGGAAGGATTTAAAATGATACTTCAACCAGAACAACTTATGGCGATATTTTTCACAATGATGCCCGTGATGATGATAGCGGGTATCGCCCTTTATGTCATGGCCAATTGGTATGAGATAAAAGCCACCCGGAAGACAAATTGCCTTATATGGCGGCACCCGGATAATACCGTTGATTCATTGTCTAGGCTGGAATTTATAAAGTGGGATGAAGCTCCTGGCGGATATTGGCCCTATAAATCATTCTTCTTTTTATCGGAGAAATTAATCAAGTGGTGTTATGAAGTATTGGAGGTTGATAAAGACAACAAACCGATATTAAAAGATGGTGAAAAAACCTTCAAAATAGAACCCTTTTTACCCGATGCCCATATTAATTATACTGGTATTACTTGTGGGGAATTAGCCGATGCGCTTGATTGGCGTCCGGCGAAACGGTTGCTCCAACAGAAAGCCCCAATGTTGCAGAAGATGGCTCAAGGCGGTGTAATCATCATGGGATTAGCTGCCCTGTTTGGGATAATGGCGTTACTCGATATGCTTGGGAAAGGTGGGTAGAAATGCAGGATAATGGCGGTGGTGAAACCGGCGCATTCGATAAAACCCTTGTAAGCGGTTTATCGCAACCGAACATAGCTTCGGAACTTATAGGCCAAGATGATGATATCCGTAAATTATTCCTCACGTTATCCCACTTTATGGATACCAACGAAGCTAACGATTTTGCCATCTGTCTTCATAAATGTGATAAACATGGGCTTACCAAGAAAAAGCAATTATTCCTTTACATGATAAATGCCCGGGTGGGCGTTAAGGGCTACCGTTCAGCCCAGATAGTGGATGTCCTAACCCAGATTCAGCGCATGGAAGATACCAAGATGCAGGAGAAATTAGATGGTAAGCGACAACGGGGAGTCAAAACCCCAAACATTTAGAAAACAAATACATACCGAAATCCCGACAATATACGAACATCAACTTCGTGCCGGCTACCCGGCTACGCAGAAAGTTACTCGTGGTATCAGCCTCTACGATTCGTACATCATTGCCATTACCGGTCCGCGCGGTGGAATCAAATCTGGCACCCTCGCGTATTGCTGCATGAAGTTCCTTGCCGAAGGATTAAAGGTGTTTACCAACCAGCCAGTGAAGTTCTACTGCAAAAGGCGTGATGGCGCAGTCGATTTACTGGAATCAGAAGAACTGGATTTCGATAAACTTTTTACTCATTCAGGGGACTTCCGTGGTGGCTTAGTAGCCATCGATGAATACCAGCAATGGGATAGGTCAACCCGCGCGATGACAACCCAACATCAGGTGCTTATGGGTATGTGGGAGCAAATTCGTAAACTAGACATGAACTTCTACTATGTAGCCAAGCGCATCGAACTTGTGCCAGGTGATATAGCGTGGGAAACCGATATCGAAATAAACTGTTCTGATATTACCCCCTTCCCTAAAAGTGGGGAAATATGCCTGTGGCAGATGAAGGATTTATCCGGGCTCTGGACACGCCGTATGTTCGATCCGCGCAACCCAATATTTCACAAACACCGCTTTTACCATCGCGCTATATGGGGCGCATATGGCACTATGAAAACCTTCGACTTCTACGATGCCATGAAGGGCGTTAAGGTGGATTTGACCAAGCGCCATATCACTGATGGGGAGTCACGGAAGGAATTGAATTTACCGCATCTGGCCGTATTGGCGCAGCAGATGTTCAGCCGGGAAGATAGCTACCGGCCGATTGAATTGTGGGAAGGGCTTGGCGTTGAGAGTAATACCGATAAGAGGAAAGTAAGAACCTACCTAGAGGGTGAGATAGGGATGGTAGAGAAAGGCAGTATGGGGCGGCGCTCGTATATGCTGTCAGAGTAGGTATAGTAGTAGGACAATCCCGCCCGTTCTAAAAAGAAGGGAACCAAAATTCCTTATAAGAAATAGAATAATCATAAAATAAAATGTAATTGGAGGCTGAAATGGCAACAAAGAAACAAGCGAGGGCTGGAATTAAGGGTGGAGATATAACGAAATTAAAATTGAAATCAAACCAAATTGTTGTTTTTGGTAGCGACAGAGAGGAATTACAGGAAAGAGTAGATAAACTACCACCGCGCTTTGATATAGTGAAGTTTGGTACTTTTCGGAAGCCTGTAAAACATATTGCGTTAGCTACGGACAGAAAATAAAACAGGCGATAGAAAAACAACGTATTTAAAATGAAAAAGCACATACCTATCCTGGTAATAATCCTTTTGACAGCCCTTCTCGTCTATCCTGTGGGGTGCTTGGCTACAGACCCGTTGCCGGCAACCCTTTTTACCAGGGATATATTGCCGGGTGATGATACAACCCATAATATTCCTTCCGGAACTACTTTTGATATCGGTTCTGAAGATTTACCTTATGGCACCGGTTACTTCGATAACCTTATTGTAAATGAGCAAATAACAACTGAGCGTATTACCTATTCTGAAGTTTATTTCCTCGATATACCAGTACCAGCCACAGCAGTAAAATTAAGTGGAGTTAAACCGCCGCAACTTACTTTATATAAAGGTGGGTTAGTTCTTGAGTTTGAGGATAAGGCTGCCCCAAATGAGCAGATTATTTACTTTGATTTGCAAATACCTGATGGATGGAAACAAGGAACGGAAATACATGTGCATATTCATTGGATACCTGATACCGATACTGCCGGCCTTGATAGGACAGTCGGTTGGCGCTTGACCACTTCCTGGGCTAATTTAGGTGAGGATTTTCCCACTGAGACAACTTCCGATAAAACCGCAACTATAAACAACCAGGTTGATCAGCATATTCGAACACCCCTTGTTACCCTTAGTGATACCAGTAAACTAAGCAGCTCAATGGTTATTGCCAGTTTGATGCGGTTATCGGATACCGATACCTTCACCGGCAGCGCTTACTTGACTGAAATAGATTTCCATTATGAAGTTGAAATGCCAGGCGCTGCGGAACATATGACTATGGATTAGGAGACAATATGATATACGGCCAGATAATATTTGTGACTTTACTCTTGATACTGGCATTCTGGCGGCGGGATATATTCTTTTACCTTATTTGCACGCCGGTGCTTATTACAACAGGGTTGCAATGGTACGATGTCTTTCATAATGCCGCCGGGCTTACCATGAGTTTAGCCCTGATAGCCACGGGGCTTTACTGTATGTATCTGGCAATAGTAAATCTGTTGGAAAGGTAGGGGGTAAATGGCGAAAAATTCAAAGGAAGTCAAACCAACCAAAACCGAGATACCCAATAGCGTTAGTGAATTATTGGTTATTGATAAGATTCAAGGCATTATTACTGACTTCACGGCTGAAGATATTGTCAATACTACAAAATTGGTGATTATATTTGAGGATAAAGCCGGTAGTGTTTGGGTTCGGCATTCGTGTAATGAAATGAACCTTTTTAAACTTGTAGCATTGGCGTGGAGAGCAGTCTTGAATGATGATAATTGCGAGGGCGGGTAATGGGCGGTAAAAGGCTTATATGGTCCGAAACAGCGAAGCACCGGTGGCACCTTTGCATAGGGAAGAAGCGTCGGCTGGATAAGATTTATGATAAAATAGAAATTGAAAGGCGGGTGCCTGAGCTGGTTTGCGAGGGTAAGGAAAATGAAAAATTGGTTTAAACGCCATAAGTTAATACGATTCACCTTAATATTTCTCCTTGTAGTGCTTTTGGTAAGTTCGTTTCTGCCAAATTCTTCGGTATTTGGTGAAATCGCTGGTCTTGCGTATTGGCCTTGTCTATTTTTGTATTGGTTAAAAATCAGAAAACCAAAGAAGGTAAGTAATGGGTAGAGGATCAGCAGAAGGATTTGAATTTTTAGAGGCACCGGCCCAGACCGAAGCACCGGCACAAACCGAGGCATCGCCTGGGCCGGAAGAGGACCCATTTGGTTTCGCAGGGGGTACAGGATTTCCACCGCCACCGCCACCACCGGTATCAGTAGCACCGCCTCGGGGTGGCGTTGGTCCGCGGGTAGTAACAACCGCAGTAGGTGTGAAGCCTGGTGAAAGGCGGTTAGTTGAACCGGGTGTTACTCTTGAAGAAGTGCCACCGCCACCGCCGGCACCAGCCCCAACACCTGAACCAAAGATTCGGAAGGTGGGGCTAGAGCCAATACCACCAACAAGGATGCTCACAAGGGAATTACAGCGCATATTGGCGGCTGAAATAGAGGATACGGGGTCAGTCGCTTTGGCGATAAAAGAAATACAGCGCCAGTTCAAACTTCCAAAGGAAACGGCGCGCCAACTTGCCACTGAGATCGAGGATAAAGGTTCGGTTGAGTTGGCGGTAAAGGAGATTAACCGCCAAGTTAGAGAAGCCGCTAAGTTACCTCGGCGGCCTATTACAGAAGCAGAAGCCTTTGACCTATTAGCTGAAAAGCCACCGCCAAAGGTGCCTACGGTTGGGCTAGAACCACTACCGCCAGCGCCAGTGGTAGATAAAAGTTTCTTGGATAGGGTTAAAACCTTCCTGAATCTGGATGCCGAAGATGTAGCCAAAGCGAGAGAGGCATTTGGTGAAGCGAAGGAAAAAGAGGGCATTAAAAAACTACTCGGCACTTTCCAGCTATCTGATATATGGAAAACCCCGGCTGACATTTCACCAAAGAATCAAAAGCTGTCCGATGATTTATTCGCCCTGTCTCGTAAAATCAACGCCTTGCCGCTTAAAGAACAGTGGGTAGAAACCGCCAAGCTCGAAAGCAAGATGGGCTCCAAAGCCTTTGGTGATGCTGCGGCCAATGTTTTGCCTGAGGTCAGGTCAAGAATGAAAGCGGTAGGTGAGGACTTACCGGGGCCTTTGAGAATCGCGGTTGAAACACTCGGCGGTGTAGCGGTAGGTGCTTTTGTAGTTGCGCCGATTTATACAGGTGCTTTTGTGAATACGGTGGCCAGAACGCCGTTTGAGCCTAACAAGGGCCAATATGCAAAAGAAGTTGTAAAGGGCATTGGGCAATTCGTTGTCAGTATACCGCCGATGATAGCCGCTAATCCTGCCTTTGTAAGCGGGGAGTTAGTTGGAGTGTTCGTTTTAGGCCCAGCAGGGGCGGTAAAAATCTTAAAAACCCAAGGCGTTAAACTTGATCCGGGCTTTATACCAAAGCGCGGTATGGCTATCGAGTATTCAGTAGTAAGGCCACCAACAAAGATAGCCGGGCCTAAAGTGATCACCAATGCCGTGAATAAGGGCTTGACCGAGGCGCTTAGAAGCAAAACCGGTGAAGCCGTGGTAAATATTGGTGATGGCAGCTTAAAGCTAAAGATAAAGTCAACGCCGGTATCAGAAACGGTAGGACCGGCGCTGTACCACGCCACGCCGCAGATAAGCGCCCAACTACTGAAGGGTAAGATAAAGGGTGATCTCTACACTTCCCCTCAATTAGCGCCCAGATTCGCGGATAGTAGTGGTTCAGGGGCACCTAATAGCAACCCGGCTGTGCTGATGATATTCACCAAAACGAAAGGTACGGCATGGCAACCTTCTAATGTTATTTGGAAGTCAACGAAAGAACTTGAGGCTATCTTCCCTGGCGGCGCTAAACTTCAAAGGGTAACTAACCTCAGAAGTCGCCTATTGGGGGCCAAGGCCGGTGAATTTGTAACTACCCACAACGGCAAGGTGATACCGGTTTATCGGTTTGCCGAGCCGGGGGTAACGGTGCCGAAGTTTGGGCTATCTGAACTGGCAGCCATCAGGATACGAACAGTGAAAGCCACACTGTCCGATATCGCCCGGGGCAAAAAGGGCTTTGAAGTAATCAAGGTTGAAAGTTTGCCAGAACTGACGGCTAGGATAAAGGCTCAGGTTGCGATTAAAACCAGGAAGGGTGTTAAACTTGAAAAAGCCGTTGATAGCGTTATGCGGCGTGAGATACAACGCGTATATGGCAGGAACGCCAGAGGCTTTGAGCGCCTGTTTCGTAGGGATTCGCAGGGCTTTGAAGGTGAATATCTGGCTAACCTTGCCAGGGAATTTGAATCACAGCGACTTGTTGGTGCCAGAGAACGCGATGTAGCCATTGAAGCCGCCAGAGCGCGCCTGGTAAGTGAGGGTGAAATAGCACCGCCCACCCGGGCTGAAGTTGAAAGGGAAGCTGAGAGAAGGCGCGCTGAAGAGGAAGCACCACCGCCCCGGCGTATTGCGGAAGAACCGCCAATAGTAAGGGAACTGAGAGAGCCCCCACCGCCGCTGCGCGAAGAGGTGCCACCACCTCCGCCGAGGGAAGAATTACCGCCGCCAGAAGAACCACCGCGTCGGCCACCAGAAGAACCGCCACGCCCTCCACCGGAGCGGCCACCGGAGCGGCCACCAGAGCGGCCACCTGAAAGGCCACCCGAGGTACCGCCGCGTGAACCGCCTCGAGTACCACCCAGACCGCCACCACCAAGAGTGCCACCGCCACCCATGGTGCCACCGCCCAAAGCACCACCACGGCGGCCACCGCCAACACTGGCAAAACCAAAGCTGGAAGATTTAACACCCAAAGAACTGGAAGGTGCAGAAACCTGGAAGCAGGGTTTTGGCTGGTGGGTTATTCTCGCTGATGGCCGGTCGCTCTTCACCCTTAAAAGGCCGGAAGGCGTTAGGATAATTGACCCATTCGATAAACGGCCTAAAAACACCATTCAGGTAATCAAGGGAAAGCCGTCAGGCCGGACCATAACGGCTGATATGGGCATCATCGACGTCAAGATAGATAGCGCCGGCAAACCAAAGCGTGATAGCAAGGATATTACATTCAAGCGTGATGTGGGGCAGCGTACTACCAGCCAGATTAAACTTGGCACTCAGAGGGGTGGGCGCCGTATTCCTGATTTAACCGGTATGGGGGCACTTAATCAGCGCCTTGAAACTTTAAACCAGGCACAGCCACCGAAAAGGAAACGAAGGCGCAAGGTTCAAGAATCCTTTGGGGGTGCTTTTTAAAATGGTAGCCGGGCTAAAGACTAGGACCAAAGTTAAAGGAATATTCGGGATTGAAACTGAAGCCTTTGGTGCCGATCCTTCCGAAATAGACAAAGTATTCTTATTCAGATATCGTGTTCTTGATCTCGATGATGTTATTCCATCCCACAATGATAATTTAACACCGAATGAGAATTACCCGGCTGAATTACAACCGCGCCTTCGGGATAGGGCGGCAAGCCGCATACAAATCAACAATATCGCTTCCAGGCTTAATCCCAAGGCACTTATTCAAGATTCCGGCTTCATTGATACTGGCCCAATGATTATTGGTGATGATTTGGTGGTGGAAAGCGGCAATGGCCGGATATTAGCACTCCGAAAAGCCTCACAGGACTTCCCAGAACAATACAGTAAATACACCACTATGCTTGAAGCCATGGCAGACAAGCTTGGGATTGATAAGGGTGAATTAAAGAATATTAATAATCCAGTTTTAGTAAGGGAAAGAATATCACAGGTTGATCGAGTGAAGTTTGCAGCCGAAGCCAACGCCGGTGCCGTTATGTCGTTGTCGCCCTTTGAGCAAGCACTGCAAGATGCGGGTCGATTATCTCCAAACGTAATTAGCACCTTGGAAGTAGGAGAAGAACAAACTATTGATCAGGCTCTACGGATGCGCTCAAACGATCACATAATCAAACACTTTGTTGGTAATATTCCGGCGAATGAAAGGGCATCTATTGCCGATGAAAAAGGCGCTATAAATCAAAAAGGAATTGAACGCTTGAAATTGGCAATCTTCGCTAAAACTTACACAGGGGATGCTGGTAAGCGGTTAGTGCGTATATTCGGTGAATCGGCTGATCCCGTGGTTAAATCGATTGAAAACGCCATGTTTGCTAGCTTGCCCGATATGGCAAAAGCCGAAGGGCTAATCGATGCCAAACAAAGGGAAGCGGGTTTAAGTATAGCCCCTGATATGGCAGAAGTTATTGATACCTTTGCTAGTCTCAAGGTAACTGGATTGACGATAAAAGATTATCTGGCGCAACAGGCATTGTTTGAGGAAAGGCTTACACCGTTTCAAAGGATGTTGCTAGAGCATCTTGACGATATAGCCCGGAAACCAAAACTGGTTAGGGAAATGCTACGAAACACCGCAGAAAAAATAGTTGATGCGCCGCCAAAGGGGCAAATAAGTCTACTGGGATTAAAACCATTAACAAAGGAGGAAATGGTAAATGCCGTTATCAACAAACAAAGAGATGAAATTGGAAAACCAGCCTTTCAAGTTGCCGCCGTTGCGCCCATTAGTGAGGAATTGGAGAAACCCGACGCCATCGGAATTGAAAGCGCTGGCAGATTGGGACAGGGAGTGGGGGCCAGAACTGGACAGGATTCAGGCTTGGCAGCGAGAACATCAGTCCAAGTTGGAATCCCAGGGCTAGGCAAAGAAACAGCGCAAGTCAAGTTCCTTGAAGAATTTGGCGGTGCGCCCGGGGTTGCCGGGATAAAAGAAACGCTTATTGATGTGGAAGCAGAGAAGGCTAGAGAAGCCGCCAAGCCACTTCCTGGACAAATAGCGCTTGAGGAAGCAAAGCCTGATCTAACTTTAACTACGGAGGTTGCCATGCCCTTTAGAGTAAATAAAAGCGATATTCCAAGAAATGTGGCTGAGCGCGCCTTTGCCTTCTCAAGTTTTACACCGGAGAAAAGGGCGGATTCAGTGCAAGAGGATTATGTTAGCCATATGGAATCCGTTTATGATTCACTTGAGAAAATAGCTAAAACAGACGAACAGAAAGCAATACTGAAAGAAGAATTTGGTAGATATCAGGCTAATTATATTTCAAAGCAGATAGCCGTATTAAATGCCCAAAGTCGCACCGCTAGCCCGATGATAACCGGCCCTTCAAAGTTCCCAACAGCACGAAACCAAAAAGCCCTGAATGCTGAGCAAAACAGGCGCAATGAATTACTGGAATTTGATAAAAAGTCGCAACGCGCCATGATTAAGAAGATTGACCCAACCCGATTTGGCATATCTTCCGATCGTGCCGATGCTACAAACTTACTCCAGGGAAAGATTGATAAGGCTGAAAAAGTGCAAGCCACAATGACAGAAGCGAATAAGATTGTTCGGGATAAAAAGCTAAGTAAAGAACAAAAGATTGAGAAGTTACAGACTATTGAAGGAATAGGCAAATCTGCCGCCGAAGGTTTAATGGAACCGGATTTCGTAGGGCGCTTAGGTTTTGCTTCTTTTCAATTAACGAATAACAACGCCAATATTAAGCGCATGAAGGAAAGAATTGAACAATTAGAGAAAAGCCGTGGCCAAGATACGTTAGAAATTACATTTGAAAATGGCAAAGTGATTGATAATGTCGAGGATAACCGTTTGCAGATATTCTTTGATGGTAAACCCGACCGTGAAACTATCGGCAAATTAAAGAGTAACGGTTTCCGGTGGACACCGAGTATTGGCGCATGGCAAAGATTCAGAAGCGAAGGTGCTAAATTTGCTTTACAACGCGCCATTGGTGTTGAGTTTAAAAAACCCGTTGTTTTAGAACCACCACCGCCAGCGCCAGCGCCGATTGAACCAACCTTAAAAAGTGCCGTTGAACCACCCCAACCAGAACCCAAGGCTGAAGTTAAACCAGAAGCTAAACCAACCCTGCCTGAAGAGCCAAAGAAGAAAGTTGCCGTTATATCAATTGACGCTCAACCAACAATGGCTGAATTACTCAAGGCACATTCAGAACGTGGCCCACAGTCCCAAATGCTGGATAAAGGACAAACCCACCAAATAACTATTACCGCCGATAATCCAAGGGCTAAGAGTTGGCTTAAGGATCAAGGCCGTATGGATATTATCGGCATCGATGCACCAAATAGAATAAAACGGCCAACTATAAAAACGCCAAGGATGAAAAGGCCCAAGAATGTTTTGAAGAGCAAGCGTAGTGGTAAGATATTCAGAACTAAGATGAAAGGCGGCACCGCCTTATCTAGGCGACCGCTAAAGGCAGTTCGGGGGTAAATTATGGCAAGGGTATTAATTCGTAGAAGAAGAAGTAAGCCAAGAAAAAGGCAACGCTCATTCAACAGGGTATCGCATTATTTCCATAACTTTGAGCATGACCCGCAGGGCCGTACTCATTGTAGGAGTAATGGGCAACATCCCTACCAAATTGAACATCTGAATGGCCAGCACGTTATCACAAGGCATATTGCCGTTGGTCATGGCCGGGGTGGCAAACCGCAAGCATTCGTTTTTAAAAGAAAAAGAGGCAAAGGGTTCGATTTGGAATCCGGCGTGAGAGTTGATAAAGCGCCTAAGAGGTAGGCATGATAGTACATCCAAAAGAATGGCAAAAAGTAGGTCAGCCGATAAAACTCTCCGATATTGAAAGCGCTATGAGACAGTCAGTAGCCGATATCAACTGTGATTGTTTGTCATTCTCGGGTGGAGTAGATAGTTGTTTATTGCTTCACTTTATGCTTGAGTTAGGGCGGAAGGTTAGGGTTTTTAATGTTGCTTGTCAGTCTGATCACCCTGATATTGAATATTCTCGAATGGCCATCAAATACTTCGAGCGAAAGTTCGGAGTGAAGCTAACGGGGATGTGGAGGGTGCTGAATAATGTGCATGGGGATGATTTAGTTAAGGCGTTTTATTCTACCCTGCGGCAGCACACCGATTCTATAATCGCCGGTGACGGCATCGATGAATTCATGTGTGGCTATTATGGGCATCAAAAAGAACTTGATGAATTCACATACTATGACTATTTAAGGCGATTGCAAGTAGAACATTTAATTCCTTTGAATGAAAACTCCGGGAGCGTCAAAGTATATTTGCCCTATCTGGATGAAAGAGTTACTTCACTTCTGTGGCAGATACCATTAAGTGAAAAGGTAGATAGCGAATGTCGCAAGAAGTTAATGGTGCAATTGGCACAAGGCAAAGTCCCTGATGAAATAATTAAGAGGCGAAAGTATGGTTTTGCTACACAATACGAAAACCAAATACGAGAAGCCATCGCTATTTAAAGTAAAAAGGATGATTTTCCCCACAGAGATACTTCAAGCAGAGGGTAAACGTGTTGTGTGTAAACAATGTTCATCTTGCCATGGATGTAGGTAATCTATGCAATGGGCAATCATATTAACTGCAATCGCTGGAGCCGTATTCATATTCCTTTGTGGATGGGAATTATCCAAATCTAAAGAACGCCTTGCCTTTCCTGAGATTAAAAACTGGCAGATAGTCGCCAGCCTAGTCGTTATAATCGCCATCGGTTTATTCATCCGCAGTTATTATTCAATCCCCAATGTCTTTCAAAACGGCTCTATTCTATTTCTTGAATCCGATGCCTACTACCACATGGGCGCGGTAGATAACATCTTCAAGAAACTCGGCATCACGCCTGTATTCACCATCATCTTTCAGGAACTACAAGGGTATCGCCTTATGGCGCTTATTATAACTGGCCTATCGTGGATCGTAGGGCTTGGCAATCCTTCACAGTACCAGATAGACACCGTGGGGGCGTTACTACCGCCGGTGGCCAGTGTGCTTGTTATTATAGCCACATACTTCTTGACCTCAAAACTATTCAACAAATACATTGCCCTGACCGCTTGCCTATTCGTAGCCATAATCCCGAGCGAGTTTCTTCACCGCAGTTTGGTTGGCTTCACCGATCAGCACGTTTTTGAAGTGCTGTTCAGTGTGGGTGTGGCACTATTCTTGGTGATGGCATCGAAGGCTGATGGCAAGCGCCAACTCATATACTATGCCCTTGCCGGAGTATCGCTATTTCTCTTTATGGTGAACTGGGAAGGCGGCTTGTTCATGGTATTCGTGGTGCTGGTTTACTGGTTGGTTCAGTGCGCCATACTGTTTGTTGTGAGGAAAGAAAACTACATGGGATTTACCGTTAGGATAACTATCGTGCTGTTGGTGGCCAATTTACTTTCGTTCTCCTTTCATCCACGCTATATCTTGGCTATTTATATGGCAGTAGCCACATTCATGCCGCTAGTGGTAACTTCAATATATTGGTTCTATCATCACAAGCACCCGGTTCCAGCCACGATATTGCTATCCGCAGTAATATTACCGCTGTTCGTGATTACCAGTAGTGCAATATATTTATTTGTGGCGGCACGGATGGCTTTTATTTCGGAAGAAGTTTATAGTTATTATAATCCAAGCCTTGTGATGTGGGCCTTCCTGATGGTGGCAAACTTCTTCACCCCCGATATGATTATCAGTGAGGCCCAACCCTTGGCTTTCCCCAATGGTGTATTCAGCCTTGGGATAGCTTGGGCTAATTTCCAATGGCTTTTCTTCCTGCAGTTTGCCGCGCTTGGATTCGTGATAGGTAAATACCGCCGATATCTGGACCATTCTACGCTGGTGTTTATCGTTTGGGCTGCAGTGATGTTTGTAGCTGCGATGTGCCTTAGAAGGTATGCCTATTATCTCACCATATCGATTGCAATTCTGGGCGCGGTATTCCTCTATCATTTATTCATCAATCTAAATCTAAAGAGAGTGACTACTTATGTCGGGTATTCTTGTGTGATATTATTCATGGCTTGGATGATGGCGGTACCGGCGGTGAAGGTATCGGCCCTGCATCGTGGGCAGATATCGGTTGATTGGCAACAGTCACTGGATTGGTTGAAGGCACAACCGGCATCTAAAGTAACCGCTTGGGGGGATTACGGCCACTGGATAAGGCGCATAGCTGATAAGGAAGTGCGCTATACTGCCGGCACTACTGGCGCAGATGTGGCGAGGTTTTTTGTTTCAGAGGGGGGAAATACTATTTACAATGGAACCGGTTATGTGATTGTAGATCGTGAATTGGTAAACGGTAAGTTCCACGCTGCCATAAGTGGAGCCGGATTAGAGCGTGGGGATTTCTACGACACCTACTTTTATTTGGGAACATTCGATGGTGGTAAACCTGAACTTAGGCCGCTAGTTTTATTCCACCCGCGCTACTATGAGAGTTTGGCGGTGAGGCTGTTTTACTTCAACCAGGGTGATTATACTCCGCCTGATGTGCCGGTGTATTATTACGAGTGGCGTACTATGGGGGGCCGGAATCTTAAGGTCATAACCAGCGTGAAGCGCTATAGCACAGTGGGAGAAGCGCAACTGGCTATTGATAGAAGTGGTATCGAAGGCGTTATCGCCAGTGAATACCCCTCATTCTCCCCAGTCCCGCTTTCTTTCCCAGATGAATTAAAGGTGGTTTACAGCACGGAATCGGTGAAGATTGCGAAGGTATCGTTGACAAAATAGCCATAAGGGTTTATCGTTAAAAGTTATAAGGGTTTGTGATGGTAAAGAGAATTAGTAAAAGGGAGAAGCAGCGTATGAATACAACAAGGCAGCGCCATGGCCAAGACGCGTTTAAACAATTTGGCCGCAAAGGTGGCCGGGGAAATAAAAAAGGAAGGAGGTAAACAAATGCCTACAAGAAAGCAAATGAGGGCTGGAATTAAGGGAACGGCATTAGCTTTTACGGCTCGTAAGGCTAAAATTATTCGCAACATAGCGGAAGGTGCCGGCTTAACTGTTAAAAGTTCTGGCACTACTGTCGCGAATCGCAAAATAGTTATTACAAGCGGCAAATTCAGAGAACAGTAGAGTAGTCGCCATGAATAAACTAACCAGAATAGGGGCAATACTGGCGGTGTTTATAGTGATGTTCCTTATGGCATCGCCAGTATTGGCCGCCGATCCCCCGGACAGCATTAGCATCGATGTCAGGTACGTCAACCGCAACCTGATTGAAGATGGCGATCTGCTTTTTTATGCCATCTATGACATTGATTATACGCTACTGCCGGATGAAGATATCGACGAGATATTCATCTTCCGTTTGGTAGATACCGATGGCGTCACTGAGTTAGGTTCTAACGAGGCGTTTCCCTTCCAGAATCAAGGTTTCGGCAAAGGACTCATATCGTTTTATTTCAATGCCACCGATGCCGCCGCCCTTGTTTTTGGCTCATCTTATTATATTCGAGTGCAGGGCAAGCCGGGATTCTTTGCCACGCCACCCGATGAATTATTTATCCTAGATGCCAGCGATTGGACCACCCTAACCACACAGGCTGAAAACCGCTTGGAAACCAGAAACAACATTATTGCCATATCAAGGACACTTGAATCTGATTGGCTCACGGTTGATTTATTAATCCAGATAGATATTGGCACCGTGCTTAATGTTGATGGCGAAGAATATTACCGCAATTCAATATTCGGCATCCAAGCCATGGTGCCTTCGCTTTTTGAAACTCAAGTAAATGATCCTGATTACACCGAGCGCACTTGGAATACCACACAGCAGACCACCTACGAAGAAAGGTGGACCAACACCACCATAGGCGGCGGTATCCAGGGATTGAGTGATGTGTGGTCGCTTGATTTCAATATGGTCGCATCGCTACCATTGCTTATAGGTAGCATATTGGCTATTATTGCCGCTGGCAAGATGAACGGCAAGCCCGAGGCTGGATTTCTTTGTGTGGTGGCATTGGTTATCTTAGGTGGCTTTATGGGTTGGACCCCTTTTGCCTTAATAGCAGTGGCCAGCGCACTATGCTTCCTTTACATAGCGATGGCATTAATTGGAAGGATACCGACGTAGTATGAAAAGGCTCCTAAACTATCTATTGCTCTTTGTGCTGGTGCTTTCGGCGCTTTTGCCTATTAACGTCGCATTGGCTTCAAATACCACTTTAGCGGAATACATAGGCACAATCCGTATCACCAACAACGGAACCACAGCCACCAATGTTTTCACCGTGTTTAATCTTACCACTCAAGATTTAATCGATGGAGATTTCGTATTTCAGAATGTTACCAACAGTTCGATGCTTACCAATGGCGGTGCCGATACCGGTTATATGCCGGCCCCGGGTGCGACCAATGCTTGGGCGGTATATGTACCTTCGATAATTGCAAAGGGTGTTCTTGACTATAAGCTACACTTGGGCGGCGCTCAGGATATGGATGGTGCTTTGGCTTATTTCCCTGCCATTGCTGGCATGACCACACTTGACAGTGGCACCCTAGAACCCGGAAGTAATAACTTTACCATTGAGCAAATAGGCTTCTTTAATACCACGGCTGGCACAGATATGAACTTGGTGGAAAAAGAGGATGCTGTTGTTACTACCGTTTCGGATACAAGCGAAATTACCACTGGTATCTATGGCACCACTACTGACTTTCAATTCCACAATACCGGTGACGATGGGTGGCTTTTATTTGCCAACGCTGGAACTGCAGGTGCACAGACTTTTACCACCGCCCAACGACATTATATTACCCATGTTCGTGTTGAATTACAGGAAATAGTAGGCACAACAGGTACCTTGGTTATAGCTTTGAGAGCTACGGATGGTGCAGGTGCACCGACGGGTGCAGATTTAGTTTTTGATACTATTGATGCCAACAGTATAGCTGGCGCACCTGGGGCATGGTATCAATTTGATTTCACTCCCTTTCGCTTAGAGGCTGAGACAACTTATGCGATTGTTGCTCATAGCGATACTGGTGATCCACTCACTAACTTTGTTGAATGGCGAACACAGGCTGTCGGTACTTATCCTGGCGGTCAGGCTTATTTACCCATAGCCACGCCAAGGGCTTGGGATGGCATGTTTGAAGAGTGGGGCTATCACTTTGCCGAGGCCACAGGTGTAAGTTCCGGTGAATACACAATCAAAACAGGCATATACGATGCCCCCACTTCTCTTGATGAATATGCAGCCAATGCCAATGTCGGGGTATCGGTAGGCAACGGCATAATCCCCGCCATGGTGCTTGAGAAGCAGACGCTTTTAGCCGCAAACAATACGGTAACATTCTCCAATATTGATACTTTGGTTAGCCAGTGGGATACGATGGCCGGTGTTACCTCCAGGCACTTGGTTGTGCTGGTTAATGGTGCTAGTGATAGTGTGGCGGATCAAGACCAATTTGGTTTTCGTTTTAATGGTAGTGTTGGGGCTGATTATAAT
>SDBU01002368.1_pt1 | contig 25182 bp, 24 predicted proteins | sample 2277071 | NCBI WGS metagenome assembly SDBU01 (sample SAMN10397929, study PRJNA504765) | marine sediment metagenome | isolation source: marine sediment core GS08_GC12, 126 cmbsf | place: Arctic Ocean: Gakkel Ridge, Loki's castle | collected 2008
GTGCTCGGCGAGCAACCTGCCTACAGGCAGTGCAAGGCGGGATGAATAAATTTAAGGTTAATATTTTTCATCAACCTTTTTAATTTTTAAGTCTCAAAAACTTCACTAAAAGCGGTTTCTTCAGCCAAAACCTCAATTAACCTCACTAATTTTTCTGCTTTGCCTTTAACGTCTTCTTTAGAAATAGGTATTACCCCCTCTGCTAATCGAGCAAATTCCGCGCTGCTTAAAACTTCAATCCCACTCATTACTTCTATTACCTTTTTTCTATCCTCTTCATTATAAGCGCCCCCGCATCCAACAGCTGCGCCAACTATTTTGCCTCCCACTTTTACTGGGCAAACCATAGCAGCGAAATTCACATGACAATTAATAAGAAGAGTGTCTTGTACTTTTCCAGAAGTAAAAGCAGAAACCGCGCCCTTATAACAATTCATGCATCCCTCTGCGCCTTCTTTGGTTGTTTGAATTTTTTTACAAATTTCCCAATAAGGACCAATGGAAATAATCGGTTCTCCTTTACTATTAATTAAAATAGTAGTCATCCCTATTTCTTTTGAAAAATCTTCTTGAATGCGATTAAGATTTTTAAGAAACTCTTGAGCTTCTTTTGAATATTCTTTTTTAGCCATTTATATTGTAATTATGAAACTTACCAACCCCTTAGAATATTTTTTAATATTATAAGATTGTTAATAAATTTACATAAAGTTAACTATTAATTTTCTCCGACCTTTAATGTATTTTAATTCATTATAAACCTTTTATCAAAATGTTTCCATAAGTAAATTTTCTACGTCCTACCTCGCTACCATAGAAATACAAACCGCTTCTCTTGTTTGTATTTCTACTTACTTCATTTAAAGTTTAAAAAAAACTGGTTAAAAAACCAGTAACTACCCCTTGAATTTAGAATATACCGGCCTGACAGGCCGAAAACTTAGAATCCAAATTCCATGTTCCATCTTTTTAAATATCAAGGTTTCTTTGAGAAATAGTAGTTTGAAGAATAATCTCTGCCTTCTCTGCGTCCCTACTATTCTTACTTTCCATCTCCATATAAACTGTTACTCTTGGCTGGGAATCATCTGTCATATCGTCGCCAACAACATTAAACTCAAACTTCCTTATATTTAAATTACTAGAGGTTAGCTCTTGGGCAATAACAGGCAGGTTCCCTTTTGTATTATCGCTAGATTTTTTTATCTTTAACTGGCCAGAATCTAAATAAATTTCCTGACATATATTATCAGGACCAATAAACCTAATGGTATTGTCTACTGAATTATCATAAGTAAAGCCACCATTAAGGCAAATGCCGAGCTCGTCTCTTATTGCCATTCGCAGATTACGACTTAAATATTCCATTCTACCACTACTACTTTCTAAAACTTCCTGGGTGTTTAAAAGCTTTGTCTGAATTTTCATAGCATAATTAAAAACCCCTAAAATTGCTGCTAAAGCTATAGAAAAAATAGAAACAGAAACCAGCACCTCTATAAGGGTAAATCCCTTTTTGGGGTGTTTTTTCATTAATTTAATAAAATAAATTAACATACGATCAAACTGTTAATTTTTCTCTTCCTTTTTTTCTTCTACTGGATAAAATCCTTTTACCAGCTTTTGTTTTATTTCTTATTAAAAACCCGTGGGTTCTTTTTCTCTTCCTTTTTTTGGGTTGATAGGTGATACTCATATTATTATCTTTTAATATTGTTTGTATTATTATACAATAGTATATTTTAATGAATAATACAAATTATTAATCACCCTGGGTCTATTTTTTTAATGGCTGGTTATATTTTGAACATTTAAATAATTTGCACAAGTTATCCACAGGTTGATAACAAAATTATTTTTTTGTGTTTGTTTTGTTTTTTATTCTGGAAATGATATAATAGAAAAGTTAAATAAAAAAGTTAAATAAAAAAAATTCCACCTTTTTGGCGGATAAAAGTTTATGACAAAAGAAGAATTATGGCAAGCAGTGCTTGCTCAAATTCAATTTAATATCTCCCCAGCAAACTTTGCCACCTGGTTTAAAAATACTAAAATATTAGTTAAAAAAGAACGGCAATTAGTGATTTCAGTGCCTAATAATTTCTCAAAAGAATGGCTGGAAAATAAATATGATAAGCTTATTTTAAAAATTCTACGCGGTTTAGATGAAGAAATCAGAGAAATTAAGTATGAAGTTGCTAAAGCTGCTTTAAAGGTAAAAGACCCTGTTTTTCAAATAGATCCTTATCAAACTGACGGCCAATTAGAATTTCAGGAATTAAAAATTAATAAAAACACTAATCTTAATCCCCGTTATTCTTTTACAAATTTTATAGTTGGACCTTTTAATGAATTGCCCCATGCCGCTATTATGGCTATTACTAAAGACCCAGGGAAAAATTACAACCCCTTATTTGTTTATGGCGGAGTTGGTTTAGGTAAAACCCATTTAATCCAGGCAGCTGGTAATGAAATTAATAATATCTTTCCTAAAAAGAAAATTAAATATATTCCTTCGGAAAAATTTATTTCCGGGGTAGTAAATTCTATTAGGAGCCATGAAATTGAAAATTTTAAAGAAGAATATAAAAAATTAGATGTTTTAATTATTGATGATGTCCAATTTTTAGCTGGAAAAGAAAAAACCCAAGAAGAGTTTTTCCATATATTTAATACCTTATATGAAAAAAACAAACAAATGATTATTTCTTCTGATAGGCCGCCAAAATCTTTACCTTCAATAGTGGAACGATTAAAGTCGCGTTTTGAAGGAGGGATGATTGCTGATATTGGGATACCAGACACAGAAACAAGAATAGCAATTTTAAAAGTTAAATCTAAGGAAAAGGGGTTAAATCTAAATAATGAAATATTGAATTATATTGCTGATAATATTAAAAATAATATTCGCGAGTTAGAAGGCGCCTTAAATAGGCTATATGCCTATCAAAAATTTAATAACAAAGACATTGATCTCATAACAACTAAAAAAATTCTTAAAAACGTAGTCTTAGCTCCAATAAAGCCAGTTACTGTAAAAGAGGTAATTCAAACCGTGGCTGATTTTTATGATTTAAAAGAAAAAGACATATTTATAGCCACTAGAAGAAGAGAAATTGTTAAACCAAGACAAGTAGCAATGTACTTATTAAGAAGTATGTTAAATTGTTCTTTTCCTTTTATTGGAAGAAAGTTTAAAGGAAAAGACCACACCACTACTATTCACGCCTATTGGAAAATTACTAAAGAGATAGAAAAAGATGAAGTATTTAGCGAAGAAATAAACCTTATTAAACAACGATTGTGCAGTTAATAAACTGGGGATACATAAAAGGACAAAACACGGGTAAAAATAAAAAATCAAATAAAAAAATAATATCTCTAAAAAATCAACTAATAATTAAATGTTTATTAACAATTTTTTCCACACTTTATTCAAGATTAAATTACGAATAAACTATAGAAAAAATTAGCTACATAATAATAACAATGAAATTAATAATTTTAAAAGATAATATTAAGAAAGGTTTGGAAATTGTGGAAAGGGTAACTGGGAAAAATTTAACACTTCCAATTTTAAATAATATTTTAATTTCCACAGAAAAAAACCTTTTAAAGATTTCTGGAACAGATTTAGAAATAGGAATAAAATATTGGAGTTTATGTAAAACTGAAAAAGAAGGAGAAATAGTTGTTCCAGCTAAATTTATGACTACTTTTATTAATTCTTTATTGGAAGAAAAAATAAACTTAGAGGTAAAAAATAAAATATTATATATCGAGGGGGAAAATTATAAAGCAAAAATCAAAACTGAATCAGGTCAAGAATTTCCAATAATTCCTAAAATAGAAACGGAAAACTTTATTACTTTAGATAGTAATTTATTTACTCAGGGGCTTTCTCAGGTGGTAGAATTTACTACCTCAAATCAGGCAACACCAGAGCGATCAGGAGTTTATTTTAATTTTCAAAAAAATAAATTAAATTTAGTGGCTACTGATGGATTTAGATTAGCAGAAAAAATAATACCCTTAAAAAAAGAAATAAATAATGAATATTCTTTTATTTTACCCCAAAAAACAACTCACACTCTTATTAATATTTTTTCTGAAAAACAAGAAGAGATAAAAATATATATGTCCCCTAATCAGGTTCAGTTTGAGACATTTTTTCCAGAGATTCCTCATCCAGAAAAACAGGTTATTTCCCGTTTAATCGACGGAGATTACCCAAATTATAAGGAGATTATGCCAAAAAATTATGAGACTGAGGTTATTGTGTCTAAGGATAAATTTTTAAACCAAATTAAAACAGCCTCTTTATTTAGCGGGAAAGTAAACCAAATTAAAATAAAAGTTGATCCTAAAGAACAAAAAATAGAGGCTTTTTCTCAAAGCTCGGAATTAGGAGAGAATCGTTCTTATTTAGATGGTAAAATAACTGGCAAAGAGATGAGCGTATCTTTTAACTGGAAATATTTATTAGACGGGCTTTCTCATATTAAAAGTTCAGAGGTGATTATTGGTTTAAGTAAAGAAAGAGGCCCTGATAAAGAAAAAGGGCCTGCAGTGATTAAACCAAAGGGAGATGAAAGTTATCTTTATATTGTAATGCCCATTAGTGATATATTAGACGCAGAAGATCCTTCTAATTCTAGTCCAAGAGGTTCTAATATAAATATTAAAGAAGTAGAGGATTAAGGTCTAGAATCTAAAAGAGGTAGAGATTTTATCATAAATTCATTCCAAATCGGGGCAGCTAAAGTAAATCCACCTTGATCCATTAAAGTATTATCATTATTTCCTGCCCAAACACCAGCCACCAAATTAGAGCTATAGCCAATAGTCCAAGCATCTTTAAACTCTTGAGTAGTTCCTGTTTTTGCTGATACTTGGTATCCTGGGATATATAAACGGGATTTTTTAGGAAACATTGGGGTTCTTGCATCGTCGTCAGACAAAATATCATTTAAAATTTGAGTTTCTTTAATACCTAACACCCTTTTCGGTGTTTTTTTATTTTTTTCAAGAATATTCCCCTGGCTATCCTCTATCTTAATAATGCTTACTGGAGAGACTTTTAATCCTTCAGTAGCAAAAACTCCATAAGCAGAAGTTATTTCTAATAATTTAACTTCCCAGCCTCCTAATACAATAGAGGGGCCGTAAGGAGGAGTTAAGGTAGTAATCCCTAATTTTTTAGCTGTTTCAATAGTTTCATCTAACCCAGCCAAATTTAATAAAACCTTTACTGCTGGTACATTTATAGATTGGGCTAATGCCCTTCTTAATGTGATTGTTCCTCTAAATTTATTGTCATAATTTTGAGGGATGTATTCCTTCTCTCCCCAGATACCAAAGTTTGTTTCTTCGTCTACTATTTCTGTTTCATCATCATATCCCTTTTGAAAAGCAGTGATATAAGCAAAGGGCTTAAAAGCAGATCCTGGCTGTCTTCCTATGCCATGAGTTACTACATTAACCTGGGGCTCAAATTGGCAGTTTTTTCCTGGAATACATCCTTCAGGAAAAGACTCTCCAAAATAATCCCTAGAACCTACCATGGCTAGTATCTCTCCATTATTAGGATTAATAGCCACCAGGGCGGCATTGTGGCTGTTGTAGGCCTTATTTTTCTTTGTACTGGCCTCGACTGCCTGCTCAGCTATTTGTTGAAGTTCCCAATCTAAAGAAGTATAAACCTTTAGTCCTTTTTCTTTTAAAAATTCTTCCCCATATTTATTTTCTAAATATGTTTTAATATAGCCAATTGTAAAATGAGGAGCTTTAACAGTTACTATATTAGGGGCGAAAATTATTTCTTCTTGTTTAGCATTTTTTGCCTCTTCTTCAGTTATATATCCTATGTCTTTCATTCTATTTATAATAATATCTTTATATTCCATTAAATCTTGTTTATTTTTACCATAAGGAGAAAGAGAACTAGGGGCGCGGATTAAAGAGGCTAAAATTGCTGATTCAGCTATTGAAATATCTGAAACTGATTTTTTAAAAAAAGTTTGACTGGCTGCCTCTACTCCATAAGCGTTATTCCCAAAAGGAACCTGATTAATATACCAATATAGAATTTGATCTTTAGAATGCTTTCTTTCTAACTCAATTGTTAAAATAATTTCCCTAATTTTTCTTTCAACGGTTTTTGTTCGGGTTAAAAAAGTTGATCTAATCAGTTGTTGAGTAATAGTAGACCCTCCTCGACTTCCTGTTCCGCTTATTACTCCTATTTGGAAGTTCATTAATATAGCCCGAGCCGTTCCTTTAAAATCAATCCCATGGTGGTTATAAAAATTTTTATCTTCAGCTGCTATAACCGCCTGTTTTAAGTGTTCAGGGACTGTCTCAAGACTGACGATCGTTCTTTTTTCTTCGCCATATATATTATAGAGAAGAACTTCTCCTGTTTTGTCATAAATCTTAGTTGATTCAGTAATTTGTTTTTCAGTGAATTTTTCTGGTCTCGGAAGCTCTTTGGCATAATAAACAAATAAAAAAACAACCCCTAAACAAAGAATTGAAAAGCAAAAAAGAGAAAGCTTTAAAAAAAACCTTAATTTTCGGTTTTTAAATGATAATGTTTTTTTAATTTTTTGTTTAAAAAAACTAAAAGATTTATATGTTTGTCTGTGGAATTTTCTTTGAGCCATATTATATTCATTTTATCAGGATTTAAAAAAATATCCAAAAAACCCCGTTTTCAGGGGTTTTTGGATATTTTTTAGAGTCCTTGTTCTCCACCTCCTTCAGCAGGTGTTTCTCCACCTCCTTCAGCAGGTGTTTCTCCACCTCCTTCAGCGTCATCGTCAGTAGATTTAGCGTCATCGTCAGTAGATTTAGCGTCATCGTCAGTATCAGGGTCAGCAGGTGTTTCTTCATCTTCACTAGTGAAAGGACTATCAAGTTCTTCGTAAATCATAGAATTATTTTATTTTAATTTATTACTCCTAAGGGAGTTGCGAAATTTTATTGATTTTTTAATTTTCGACCTTTCGGTTTTATGTCCTAATAGAGAAATTTCAACTCGCTCTACGAATAGAAGGACTCTTTTAAAAAGTCCTTTGTTGAAATTTTTCTATATGGTATATCCTAATTATATTTTTTTATGAATAGTTGTCAACCCCAAAATAACATATAACACATAACATATAACACATAACAGGTTTTTGATTAATTTTATCTTTAAAAGTTAGAAATTAAAAATTAGAAATTATTTTAATTAATTCGCCGTGCATTTAATTTCTAAATAAATAACCATTATATTTATTAATTACTAATCATTATATTTCTACCAAAGATTAAGTGTAGGGATTCGCTCCGGTGCGCTTAAAACATTAAGTATTTAGTCGTTTAAGTTATCCACAGGTTGATTAATTTTCTTGTGTGTTATAATAAAAGCGTGAAAATATAAAACCTTTACTTTTGTTTGATATAAAAAGTAAAGGGAAAGGTCGATGAAAGAAAATAAATTTCATTAACTAATAAAATTTTATGAACAAAAAAGGTTTTACGTTAATTGAATTATTAGTTGTAATTTCCATTATTGGAATTTTAGCTTCAATTGTTTTGGTTTCAATGACCGGAGCAAGAGCTAGCGCAAGAGACGCTGAAAGGCAGAGCGATATAAGGAGTATTGGTATTGCCATGGAAGCAAGCTATACTTCAGCAATTATTCCAGCATACCCATTAAGCGACGATATGCCTGCTGATATTGGTGCTTGGCTTAGGATTGTTCCGGTTGATCCTACTAATTCAGGAACTTTAGTGTATGGATGGCTAGAAAATTGTGGCGGAGATGGTGATTGTACTGACGGCGATGAAGTGGATCAACAATTTTGTGTTTTTGCTCAATCAGAAACTAATCTTGGGAACTATTATACCTTCTCTCACCTTGGGCCTAATATGGCAGTGGACGGTATACCTACTGTTCTTTTAACTTGTGCTCCTGCTCCTCCTGCTCCATGATCCTAGATTACCAGTAAGATATAAAAAATCCTTTATTGTTTCTTATAATAATAGGGGATTTTTTTGTATTGAAAATCTGTTATAATGGATAAATAATGATCCCAATTTATTTTTTTTATTCAGCAATATTTAAAAAAGGACAAGACCCGACGTCGTCCGTTTTTATAGGCAATAAGGGATTTTTTGTATTTTAAATCTATTTATAATAAATTAGAAAAGGACAAGACCCGACGTCGTCCGTTTTTACAGGCAATAAGGGATTTTTTGTATTTTAAATCTATTTATAATAAATTAGAAAAGGACAAGACCCGACGTCGTACATTTTTTTATTTTGGTTTTATACTATAATCTACTATAATAAGGGATAGATAGCATTAATCTTTTTTATTATATGCCTTATAGACGTCAACCATTAGTGAATAATGAAATCTATCATATTGTGACGCGAAGGATTGAAAATGAATTACTTTTTAAAGATATAAACGATTATTACCGCGGTATTTTTTCTATTTATGAATTTAATAATTTTGATCCAGTGAGTATTTTTAAAAGGCGTCGTCAAATTCAATTTATAAAAAATAAATTTAGAAAAAAAGGACAAGACCCGACGTCGTCCGTTTTTATTCCTGATAATCGAAATAAGTTGGTAGAAATTTTAGCTTTTTGTTTTATGCCAAATCATATTCATTTATTGGTTAGGCAACTAAAAGACAATGGGATTAGTATGTATTTAAAGAAAGTTGAAGGAGGATACGCTAAATATTTCAAAGAAAAGTATAAAATAAAACGTAGAGGATACTTTTTTCAAGATAGATTTACCTCTGTCCATATTAAAGATGATAACCAGCTAATGGCAGTGTTTGTTTATATCTACACTAATCCCCTATCTCTTATAGAACCAAAATGGAAAGAAGTAGGGATTAAAGACTCAATCAAAGCGATTAAATTTTTAGAAAAAAGTTTTAAATGGTCAAGTTATCAAGATTTTCTTGCGAAACCGAATTTTGCTTCAGTCACTGAAAGAGATTTTATGTTTAAATTTATGGGTGGCGAACAAGGCTGTCGAAACGCTATTAATGGTTGGATAAAACATAAAGGCGAAATTAAAAATTTTTCTGAAATCGCTTTAGAATAAAAAAAGGACAAGACCCGACGTCGTCCGCTTCTATTTTGCTATGATTTTTTATTATTCAATAATATTTATTTTTGGTTTAGTTATAGGCAGTTTTTTAAACTGTGTTATTTATAGATTAGAAAAAGAAGAAAGCTTTTTAAAAGGCCGGTCTTATTGCCCGCATTGTAAACATCAATTATCTTGGCAGGATTTAATCCCTGTTTTAAGTTTTTTTATTTTAAAAGGCAAATGCCGCTATTGTGGAAAACCTATTTCCTATCAATATCCTTTAGTGGAGATTGGGACTGGGATATTATTTCTTTTAATTTTTAATTTTTTTGGCTTTGCCAAATCCTGCGAAGCAGGACAAATTTCAATTTCCAGTTTTGAGATTTTAAATTTGTCTTACTTATTATTAATAAGCTCATTGTTAATAATAATTTTTGTTTATGATTTTAAGCACTATATTATCCCAGATAGAGTGGTTTTTCCGGCTATTGCCATAGTATTTTTTTATCAATTATTTACAAATTGGAATTTAGGGTTTAATTGGAATTTGGAATTAGGAATTTGGAGCTTTATAGCTTCTGCCTTTTTAGCTTCAGGATTTTTTTTAAGTATTATTTTAATTTCTCGGGGAGCTTGGATGGGACTAGGTGATGTAAAACTGGCTTTTCTAATGGGTCTTTTACTTGGTTTCCCAAATATTATTGTGGCTCTCTTCCTCGCTTTCCTGATTGGTGCTATAATAGGAATAGGATTGATAATTTCAAAAAAGAAAACTGTTAAAAGCGAAGTTCCATTTGGCCCGTTTTTAGTAATAGGAACATTTATTGCAATGTTCTGGGGAGAAAAAATAATAAGTCATTATTTTTTCCTTTTTTAATATTTTAATTTTGTTTATATGATTCAATCCTCGAGCCATAGATTCAAAGAGAAGGGTTTTAATCTTATAGAATTATTAGTAGTCATAAGTATTATTACCATCATTACGGGTATTATTCTTGTTAATTATAAAAGTGGAGAAGATTTTTTTGCCTTAAAAAGAAGCGCCAATAAAGTGGCTCAGGATATAAGGATAGCTCAACAGATGTCAATGTCAGCAAAGCAAATTAATTGTGGGGTAGATCTTGGTACGATTGTTCCCCTAGGAGGCTATGCTTTATCCTTTACAGAAAACGAAACGAGTTATCAAACAATACCTGATTGTGATGGAAGTAATTCATTAACAGCTTCATTGGGTCCGGCAGGAGAAAGTGAAGAAGATTTTGGTATTCAGAATCTATTAGAATCAGGAATTATAATTAAAGATGTAGACCTAGGAACATCATTATATTTTAATTTTATTCCCCCAATTCCTAAAGTTTGTATAGCAGGCGGGGATTGTTTAGTTGATGAAGCCTTCATAACTCTTTGTATTTCTAAGCAGTGTAATCCTGGAGACCCAGTCATTAATATAATAATTAATAACGCTGGTTTGATTGAACAAGAATGAAGATATAATTCTAATTTCATAAAATTAAAATAATGTAATATGATTTTTATAAAAAAATCAAAACATTTAAATGAAGGTTTCCAAACCCGGGGGCGAAAGCGCGGGGTTCCAACCCTAAATTTATTCGCTCGCTCGGAAACGCCAAAGAATTTTGTCGTTCCCCTCTCTTCGCTCACAAATAAAGGATTTACTCTTATAGAGGTTATAATAACGCTTTTTCTTCTTTTTGTTGGGATAAGCGGTTCTTTTTTATTAATTTATAGATTATTAACTATGTCGGAGATAAATAACTCCCGTTTAATTGCGGCTAATCTGGCCCAGGAAGGAGTTGAAATTGTAAAAAATATTAGAGATTCTAATTGGATTGAGGAGATTGATTGGGATGCTGGTTTAGAAAATGATGGAGATTATGAAGTAGCATACGATAGCGTTGGATTAGATCTTTGCTCTGCGACTTGTTTTACTGACCACGATATTAATAATTTGTGGCCTTTAAATATACACCCTGCTAGCAACTTTTATGATTACGTCTCTGATGGATCAGAAATAGAAACAAAGTTTAAAAGAATGATTACTATCTCTCATCCTGGAGATTGTGATGATAATTGTGTAAAAGCTACAGTAGCCGTATATTGGCAAGATCGATGGGGGGATTTTGAATTTATTATTGAAGAAGATATATATAATTGGGATTATTAAGAAACGTGTTACCAAAACAAAATCGCCTTAAAAAGAAAACGGATTTTGAAATGATTTTCAAAGACGGTAAAGGGTATAAAGAAGCTTTTTTATTTTTAAAGACAAAAAGCAATGATTTAGAATTGAGTAGATTTGGTTTTGCAGTGGGGATAAAGATTTCTAAAAAAGCTGTAGTCCGCAATAAAATAAAAAGATGGTTAAGAGAAGCAATCAGAAAAAATTTATCAGAAGTAAAAAAAGGATTTGATATAGTAGTTGGGGCTAGTCCAGGGATAGAAGATAAAGATTTTCATGATATTAAAAGAGCTGTTGACAAGCTCTTAAAACGAGCAAAACTTCTTAACCCTTAGTTCATCTTTTATGCGATAAGAATAACTGCGGGTTGATTATTTTTTTATAATCCTTTATCCTTAGGGGTATTCCACACCCCCATACTATGTTCAATTTTTTAGCTTTAAAATTTATTAGATTTTATCAGAATTTTATTTCACCATACATGGGAAGCCATTGCCGGTTTTATCCAAGCTGTTCAGAATATTGTTATTTGGCAATTCAAAAATTCGGGTTTATTAAAGGTTGTTTAAAAGGATTAAAAAGAATATCAAAATGCCACGCCTTTAATCCCGGAGGAGTGGATTTACCATATTAAATTAAAAATTTATGTTTGAAGGAATTAGCGCTTTTTTTAATATAATCATATATCAGCCATTATTTAATGCACTGATTTTTTTATACGAACATTTACCAATAATGGATTTTGGAGTGGCAGTGATTGCTTTAACAGTTTTAATAAGATTAGTATTATATCCTTTAGGGACCCAGGGGATAAAAGCCCAAAAAGCACTATCAGAGATTCAACCTAAAATGAAGGAGATTCAGGAAAAATATAAAAATGATAGAGAAAAACAAGGGAAAGAAATGATGCTTCTTTATAAAAAGGAAAAGATTAATCCGCTCGCTGGATGTTTGCCTATATTAATACAACTTCCTATTATTATTGGTATTTATCAGGTTTTTAGAGTTTTTCAAGATGGGCTTAGCGCAACAGAACTTGAAGTGCTATATTCTTTTATTCCTTCCCCAGAAATAATCGGTAATCCTAGTTTTTTAGGGATAATAGACTTAGCTAGTTCCAATATCTATTTAGCATTTATAGCTGGAATTTTGCAATTTTTTCAAATGAAAATGATGCTTTCTAATCAGCAATTAACAGGTAGCAACCAAGTTTCTAAAGATAAGAAACAAGATCAAATGTCTCAATTTTCTAATATGATGCAGAAACAAATGCTTTATTTCTTTCCTGTTTTTACGGTTGTAATCCTATGGACATTGCCTTCAGCTATTGGTTTATACTGGATAACCTTTACTTTATTTGCTATTATCCAACAGTATCTTACTTTTAGATCAATGAATAAACTAGTAAAACCAGCAGAAGCAATTACTTAAATTGTCTTGAAAAAATTTTAAAAACTATTATTATATATTCTAATGATGAGTAAAGAGAATTTAAATCAAATAAAAAAAATCACCAGCGAGTTTTTTGAAAAGGCTGGTTTTGAAACTGAGATAGAGGTTAAAGAGGGAGAAAATTCAATTATTCATATTGATTTATCAACCAACGAACCTCAAATTTTAATTGGAGAAAGAGGCCGAACTTTAGCTGAAATCCAGCGCTTATTAAGTGTTATGTTAAAAAGGCAAATCTATTCAACTGGATCAGAACAATCCCCTTTCTATATTGATGTGGATATTCAGGATTATAAAAAGAAAAAGAAGGAGTATCTAAAGGAATTAGCCCAGTCAATTGCTGACGAGGTAGCTTTGTCTAAGGAAGAGAAAATCCTTCCTTCAATGCCGGCTTATGAAAGAAGAATTATTCATTTAGAATTAGAAGGAAGAAATGATGTTTCATCAGAAAGTATTGGCGAAGAACCAGAAAGAAAAATAATAATAAAAAGCAATCCTTAAGAATTAAAATTAATTAAAAAACAGGCCTTGCAAGGCCTGTTTTTTAATTAGAAAGGAAGTATAATAATCGTCCGTACTCTTTTACCTCCAAAAGCAACAGAATAAGGATCGTAAACATCTGTGCCCTTTAAGGTCTCTTCACAGTTATCTTCTGGCCTTTCAAAAAGTTGGCAATCTCCAGATCCTTCGGGGCCACGATAATCTTTAGTTGTTAAGAGAACCTTATAATCGCCAATGATTTTAAAAGATTGGAAGACTTCGCTCTCGTTCAATATATTTTTCTCTTCAATTACCCTCATTAAGGGTATATTGTCAATTTGAGAACCAGTAAACGAGATAGATGATCCTTCACATCCAGCTTGTGTATAAAATGTAACAGCGTCTTCGATTGGTCTTGGTTTGTCGTAAATGGTTTTAAAATAATAAATAGAAGAAAGCTTTTGATTCCCAATTTTTGGGTAATACCACTGCCACTCGCTTACATCTACATTATCTAAATTTTTTATCTCAATATCATTTAATTCGTAGCTTAATACAATACCGCAACTCCCTCTAAAATTTGGTTCAGTAAATAAAATTGCATTACCTAAAATTGATGCAGAGCGTTTAATTTTCAGTGATTTAGCTTTATCGTTCCACGATGAAAGGTCTTTTACGCTACCGTTAGTGAAAAAAGGCGGTTGGTCTGCTATGCCAAAGTCGGTTTTTTCATAAACATAGATGCCTGGTTTATTCCATAAAAAGAAAATAGAATTTTTTGAAGAAAAAGGTATCTCCAAATCACCTCCAAAATTTTTAATTTCAATCGGTGTTCCCTTCATTCCTTTTTCCGTATAAGCAAATACTGATGTTAATTCATCTGGACCGCTTAAAAACCGCATATATGAGCTGTCAAAATCTTTAATTTCAGAAACACTATCTCTATAAATTCTTGTATATCCCTCGCTATCTATTAAACAAATTCCAAAGTTTTGTCCTACTGATGGTAATGGTTCAATAGTAGCTATGCCTATAAGGTCTAAAAATAAATAAGAAGATAATAAGAGCGCCAATCCGAGCAAGGCATTAAATATTCTAGAGCGCGCTAATTGTAATTTTCCTGGGTCTCCAAGAGATACTAAATAGCTAATCCCTCCATATACTAAAATCGCAAAAGCTAATAAACCGCCTATCATTAAGGCAAAGCTAAAAATATAGGATATGAATTCTGGGAGGCCGCTTTTGATAGTAGGCGCGTTAGTGTCGCCTATATTAGGATAGTCAACCTCAAGACCTGTGGATTTGGGGTTATTACAGCGGAATTCGTCAGCTGATATAAAATTATTGTAACTGAAAATTATTAAAACTGCTAACAGGATTATTAAAGCGATTTTGTGTTTTTTATTAATCATATTAATTTGACAGGCAGCAGAAATAATTATCCATTAATTCTTTTCTTGCTTCCCTGCATTCATTGCTAAAAACATTAGCAGTAATTTTACAAATTGGTTTAACTTTTTCGCTAATATAAGGATAGCAATAAGGATAACGGGATAGAAGTGGAGAAAAGTCTTGGAAATAACCGGAAGTATCAAGTGTTCTAAGGACATAGATATTAAACAACGCTGTTTCACAGCTTAAAATTTTATTTTTTGCTTTTGGATCTTTAAGAATACATTTTCCTAATTCTAATTTTTCTCTGGCATTGATAAATTTGTTTAAAATTTTCCATCTATTAAGATTATCTTCCAGAGATTCTAAATCAATATCTTCTTCATCTTCTTCGCTTTCTAAGTCAATAAGCCCAACCATATTTTTTATCTTAATATTACTTCCAGAAATTTTATTATAGATTTCTTTAACTTCATTATAATAATTAAGAGCAGTATTAGAATAGCTTGCTATTTCATTATAAATGTTGTTAATATCTCCCATTGGGCAAGGGTCACTGCCAGAACATTCGCCCGGACAGGTGAGAGAATAAAAAGCGCTGCAGACTAAGCGCCTATGGTCGCCTCCGCCAATGTAATGGCAATCACATTCCCCTGAGGCATAGCATGAAGAATAGCAATTACAAGGCACATTTACAGAATTGTCAACGCAGTTGTTAGAATTATCAGAACCAGGGCCGGTTAAGCCGACTAATTCATTCACTTTTTCTATTTGTAAATCTATTTCAGCTTCTTCTAAAACAACTTCATCTATTTGCGTTAATCCCTCGTTATAAATATTTTCCATTTCATTAATTATTTCTTGAGAGAATAACTCTGCTTCGTCAACTGCTTCGCCAATAGGAATTTTTCCTATTTCAAAACCATCTTTTATATTTGCATCTACAACACAAGTCTCTTTAGCATAAATTTCTTTATTTTCCTTATTATCAAGAGAAAAATTTAAAAACCCTAAAACAAGAAAGGAGACGAGAAGCAATATAATATATTTTTTATCAATATTTTTCATTATTCTTCTTTTATTTCTTTTTCAAAAAAGTAAAAAGTGGCTGGTTCATCATCATTATTATAAATATTACATAATTTTCCTTCAGCATTTAATCCATATTCCACACAGATTCCTTCTTCAACTTCAGGTTTGATGCAGTTAAATCCACGGCAGTAATTAGTAATTTGAAATCCCTCAAAAGATAATTTTTGTGTTATTTCGGTTTTTTGTTTTAAATATAATTCAGCTAAGGTTATTTTTTCTTTATAACGGCCTAATTCTTCAGCATCTTTTAAATAGTTTAAATCCTTTGTTAATTCTTTTTTTAATTCATCATTAGGGCTTAGATTATTTATTCGTAAAAGCGCTTCCTCTAAAGTTAGGAAAGTTGAAGTGATATTAGGGTCCATAAGCTCATCGTAATAATACAGGTCTTTTAATGGATCTGCTCCATAAACAAGGGATCGAATTTCGTCCTTTTTTTTGTTAATATTTTCTATTATAAGAGGGATAATATTATTTCTTAAATTTTCCATTTTATCCCTGTTTGGAGCGCAGGGATCTCCAGAACAACTGCAGTTGGAAATAGAATTTTTACAACCACACCCCCTGCAACTTTTAATACAATTAGCGCAAGAGCACTGATCCGCATAATCTTTTAGTTCTTCAGATTTTTCTTTTAATCCTTTTGATAAATCTTTTAGTTCTTCAGATAAGGATTTCAAATTTTCAGACTTTGCCTTAACTGCTCCGAATAATTTTTTTATACAATTTAATCGATCATGATTTTCTAACACATCTATTTTGTCAGGGGTAATTTCGTCTAAATCAGCCATATTCCCGTCTTCGTCATAATCATAACAATCAGTGTTTTTAGCTAAAACATTTTCAATTAAAATTCCCATCGGAAGTTCTTGGTAGACCGAAATCGTTCCTGGTGGAGGCGGCGGAGGCGGCGGAGGATCAGGCCAGTTTATTTCTGGCCAATTAAGCTCATTAAATTCTAAAATAACAAGATTTGGATTAATAGTAGTTAAAATTAAATAGGCGCTAAGTAAAAGAAGTATTCCAATTATCGCATTAAATATTTTTGATTTGGCTTCATTAATTTTTATTGGATTGCCGCTAGAAGTTAAGTAAATAAATCCGCTATACACCAAAATAGCAAAAGCTAATAAACCGCCTATTACTATGGCAAGATTAAATAGATATATTATATAGCTCGGCAGAGTGCTTGTTTCATTTGGGGTTTCAGCTCCTTTTAAATCAATATATTCAATTTCTTGAGCTAATCCTGTTCCAGTGAATAAAACAAAAGTCAAGCAAAAAATCGCTAAAAAGAATATTATTTTTTTCTTTGATACGATATTAGCCATTATATTAATCTCTAAGTTCTAATAGAACAAAAATAGTCCAAAAAGGTAGCGCGCCTACCACAGGGATTAATTCTCCAAGGGTAGCTAAGCCGAATTTACCAAATTTCATCCCTTTTTTTAGTCCTTTAGCAGCTTTTTTTAATTTTCTTTTTTGGTCAACTCTTTCCCCGATTTCTTGTTTTATTCCTTCAGTTCCCTGTCCCCTAAATAACATCCAGGCGCCAAAGAAAAGAATTCCCACAATATCAGGGATAAAAGAGAGAATCACGCCAATCCCAAGAACAGGAATTAAAATTGCACAAAGTATCCCTGCTATGTCTAATAAAACTGCTACACTAATAACCAAAATTGCTTCTGGGCTAAAATAATCTGACATTAATTTATAATTTACTTAATTAATTTTTTAGCTTCTCTAATTTTTAAAATTTCTTCTGGGTTAGTAGTGATAATTTGCTCTTCAGTGTAAGAGGCCACTACCCTTATAGCTACATGTTTTAACCCGGCAAAGAATAATCCCTCTCCCACAGTTGATTCTAAGAGCATGTATTTTTCTTCTTCAGTTAAATTAAAGGTTTTTTTGACTAACTCAATAGTGGCCGGGCTTTGTTTCATTAGTAGTTGCATTGAAGAATTAGTAATAATTGGTTGGCCATAACTTGATTTCAAAAAATCAGCCACATCTTGGGTAATAGTGGTTACCCCGAGATAGTATTTTCTAGATCTTTTACAAATGCCATATAAAAATGAGGCGCCGTCTTCTGATTTCATCATTAACCAGGCCTCGTCAACAATAAATAATCTTTTTTTAAGTTTAGATCGAACAGTGTTCCAGATATATCTCGTTACCATAAACATTGCCATAGGCCGCAGTTCTTCCTCCATATCTCTTATTCCAAAAACAACTAATTTATTGTCCATAGAAATATTAGACGGCTGGTTAAAGAATTTAGAATAAGTCCCTTGAGTGAATTTTTTTAATCTTTGAACAAGCATTTCAGATCCTTCCATTGTTTCTAATACAGCTTCTAAGTCCTGCATCAGAGGCAGATTTTTATTCCATAATTGAGGATCAGTTTTCGGAGTAATGTCTTTAGCAGCATAGGTTTCGCTTAAAGCTCGGTCAATTATTGCGTCTTCTTCAGGGCTTAATCCTTTTAACATAATTCTTAACAATCCTACTAGATTTATAATATTGGCGCGCAGAACATCTTCCGGGCTTTCATCTTCTCTTGGTATAGGTAGTTCAAATGGATTAATGTGATTAGGAGAAGACAAAGAGATATTAAAAAAAGAACCGCTGACACTGTCAGATAAAAACTTATATTCATTTTCCGGATCAAGGATGATAACATCTGTGCCTAGCATTAAAGAACGAAGAATTTCTAGCTTTACGGCAAATGATTTTCCAGAACCAGATTTAGCAAAAATTACGCTATTAGCATTTTCTAAACTGAATCTATCAAACAAAACCAGAGAATTATTGTGCTGGTTAATGCCATATAAGATTCCTTGACTGGAAGAAAGGTCAAAAGACACAAAAGGGAAAATACTAGACAGGGTGTCAGTATTCATAGAACTGTGAATTGATATTTGGTCTAAACCATAAGGAGAGGTAGAAATAAATCCTTGTTTTTGCTGGTAGAGAGAAGGCTTTATATAAATAAGGCGTGACTCTAAAATAGAGCGCAAATCAGTTTCTATACTCCTTAATTCCTTTCTATCGTTTCCATAAATGGTAATATAGAGACCGAATTGGAACATTTTTTCCTGAGCTGTTTGCAAGCGATCTCTTAAAGACTCAATATCGCTATGAGCTATCTCTAAGGTTGGGTCTCGGACCAGGCCTCTTTCTTCTTTATCCATAATTTCGGCTTCAATTTCAGCTATTCTTTTTCTTAAGCTATTTAAGGTTTTTTCAACATTTTCCGGATGAATAAAAAAAGAAATATCTAGGGGATAGTCCGAGTTTATAATCGGTGAAAGCCAGCCAGTATTTAAATACCTTGGATAAGAAAAAACAAAGAACGATTTAGCTAAATACTCGCCTATCTTTAAATCATTTTGGTTTATTTCAATAGAAGAAGGCGCAATAATATCTGTTATTTTTAATTTATCTGAATCAAAAAGTTTCTCCGGCGTTTCCGTCCTTTTTTTAAAAAATGGTATTTTTGGTATTTTCATAAAAATTTGTTTACTTAATAAATTCTGGAGGGATTTCTGGATAATAACCTGTCTCAGCCCGCTGAGGGTGATGAAGGGACCAGAATAATTCAATTATTTCAGTACTATTCAATGACACGGCTTTTAATCCACATCGTCTTAATCCTAATGATACGAATTCTAATCTCTGTTTTGTTTGTGATTTGCCTCTCTGAAATTCCTCCTCTGTTAAAGTGGGTATTTTTAGCAGTTCCTTTTTTTCTTTCTGGTTTTTGTTTGTTTGTATTTTTTGGCCTTCGAATAAATTAAAAGGGACTACCACGAAAAAAGATTTACTCATAATAGTTCCTTTTTCTACCAAGCTTTTTACAAATTCTATATATTCAGTAGTTTGAATTTTTAATAGTTCGTTCTCTTGTTCTTTTTCTATTTTTTTTAATCCATCAAGATAGCCAGTGATATTTAAGCGTCGGGACTGAACTATTATTTGGGTACTGAAATCTAGAGAATTTAAGAAGTTTTGAAATTGATAGATTGTTGCTTTTTGTTCCTCTTCTGATTTTAGAGCGAAATTAATAGAAGAAACCATTAATATTCCTCTCAGGGTTTTATTTTTTAAAATAATTATTCCTTCCTTAATTTTATCAATTTCTAAAAATTTTTGGGTAGTTATTTTTGGCATAATAATATAATTATTGTCCGGATTCCATTTTACTAGATAAATCTTTTAATTTACTTTTAGTAACCGTAGGCAAAGGTTTTGCTTTTTTTTCAGCTTCCTCATCTAATTTTTTTTCAGGCATCCTTGTAGTTATTTGGGAGCTGATAGTTTTTCTTTTCCAGAGATATAATTTAGGAGAAATATTGTAAAAGATAAAGTTTTTTAATATAAAAGTTATGGGTTGGCCTTCTATTTTTAATAAAATTAAAGCCAATACTATTCCCATAACAACTATAGATATTCCATAAAAAATAGAAGGGGATAGAGGTGGAACGATTTGCGGTTTTAAAAAAAATAAAATCGCTGCTGGTACAACCAAAAACAAGATGTCTTGGAAGCTAAAAACCCAAATTAGTTTGGCTTTTCTATTTATAAATTTTGGTACAACAAAACGCATTGCTTTTTCTATTATTTTAACATAGAAATATAAAAATAGACAATTAAACTTTTATCCCCAAGGCTGTTACTTTAACTTGCCAGTCGCTCAGATCTCTGTTAATATTGATTAATATAAGAAATTAAAATCCCGGACCTCTGTGCCCGGGATTAAAACCCTTTGTTTGAATATTATGGCTAATTTAGTCTTATATCGAAAATATAGGCCGCGCGTTTTTTCAGAAATTGTCGGACAAGAGCATGTAGTGCGAACCATTACCAATGCCATTGCTGCTAATTTACTTTCTCATGCTTATTTATTTACCGGGCCTCGGGGGAGCGGAAAAACTACAATTGCCCGGATTTTAGCTAAGGCAGTTAATTGTGAAAATAGAAAAGAAAAAGATTATGAACCTTGTAATAAATGTTCTTCTTGTTTAGAAATTATGAAAGGCAATTCCATGGATTTAATTGAGATTGACGCGGCTTCTCATAGAGGCATTGACGAAATGAGAGATTTAAGAGACGGCATTAAATTTGTGCCTACTAAATCAAGATACCGAGTATTTATAATCGATGAAAGCCACCAATTAACCAAGGAAGCGGCTAATGCTTTGTTAAAAACTTTGGAAGAGCCTCCAGCTCACACTATTTTTATTTTAGCCACCACAGAAATTCATAAGATGATTCCTACGATTATTTCTCGGTGTCAGAGGTTTGATTTTCGAAGATTAACCATAGAAGAGATAGTAAAAAAATTAGAAATTGTTGCTAAACAGGAAAAAGTAAAAATTGAGAAACCAGCCTTAGAACTTATTGCTATGAATTCCGGAGGCGCAGTAAGAGACGCCGAAGGATTTTTAGATCAGGCCCTAACCTTTTCTGGCAATAGTAAGAAAGAAATAAAAGCAGAGGATATTAAAGATTTATTAGGTTTAGTAGAGGTTAATATAGTAAGCCAATTTTTTGATTTAATTTATAAAAAGCAGACCCCAGAGGCATTAATATTTCTTAATGAAATAGTAGATAAAGGAAGTGATATTCATGAATTTGCTAAAGCATTGCTTAATTATCTGCGCCAGGGCTTGATTTTAAAAATAATTGATGTAAAAGATAATAAGAATCCTCTTATTAGTGGTTTGACTAAGGAAGAATATGAAAAACTTCAAGAACAGGTAGCTGGCTTGAAAGAAGAGGACATTCGGCAGATTATTGATGTTTTTATGGAGGCAGAGAATAAAATAAAATACGCCTCTATCTCTCAAATGCCTTTAGAATTAGCAGTAATTGAAGCTATTACTATTTTAAAATAAGGATTATATAAATATTAAGATTATTTGTAAAAATTGCCGGGTCGTCTAATGGTAGGACAACAGCCCTTGGAGCTGTCTATTTAGGTTCGAGTCCTAGCCCGGCAGCAAAGAAAAAATCTCTCATTCGGGAGTGTTTTGTTTGTTGCAAAAACAAAATCTCAACGAACCTTTAATCTCATCTTACCAAATCTCATTCATCAGTCCAAAAAGAGAAATTTACACTGATAAAATTTGCCCTGACTTATTGTATCCTCGGGGCTCGGACGCTCTCTCCGTTATCTCTCCGTTCGCATCCTCGCCCCTCGGGAGTGGTATTTGTATTTATAGTGTAAAAAATAGGGGTTAAAAGGGGGGAAAAAGAGAAAGGGAGAGAGAAAAAAAATGAAGGAAAATTGCTTTTGCGAAAATCTCGTTTTCGCAAAATTTTGGCGAACATAAAGCATTGCAATATCTCCGAAAAAAAGTTAGATTGAAGCAAAGAAGGCTGGCGAAAACAAACTAGACCAAATTAAAAAATAAAAATTCGGGAAGAGAATTATTATTAATATTTGAAATAAATAATTTTTTAAATGTAGTATGGAAATACTAAAATCAATCAAAATAGTAAACTACCGTTCCGTTCTTGATGAAGAAATAAAATTAGATAATATGCTGGCCTTTATTGGTGCCAATGAATCAGGCAAGAGTAATATTTTGAATGCGATAAATCATCTTGCGAAAGAAAAACAATTTGAGTCATTCAAACAAGAGGAATTAAATTTGTGTATCGGCAACCATAAAAATAATCATATAGAGCTTGAATATGAAGTTGTATTGCATAAACATCTGATTCCTAGATTAGCTGTTCATATACCAGAATTGCTAGGAAAAACAGTATTATTAAAAAAGAAAGGGAGTGTTGGAGAGGAACCTTCGTGGTCAATTAAAGTTAGCCATGTTTCTAATATAGGGAATATGGTTTTTATTAAAAAGAAAACAAAATTTAAGGAACAATTAGCTAAGAGTAATTTTTCAACAGAGCAGATTAATCGATTAACTGAGGACAAATATTTTTTTAGTAGCCATGATACAAATCTTACAAAGAGACCTTTTTTTAATTTAAAAAAAGATGGCGTTATTGAAGTTTTTAAAAATAATAAAAAACAGAAAAAAATAGAAGATTTGCTCTTGGATGAACTATGCAATAATATTAAGATTTATTTTTGGAAATATGATGTGAAAAATTATTTAGAAGAGAATATTAGATTAGAAGAATTTTGCAAGAAGCCAAGATCTAATAGATCAGTATATGGTGTTTTTAAAATAGCCAAAGATGAAGGTGCTTTTGATTTTCATTTAAATGCTGGTGATTTAACAAGTAATTTATTAAATACTTCTGGCGTATCAAGGAAAAACCTTTTAAATGAAATTTCCAAATTTTTTAATAAAATTTTTAAAAAATCTTGGAAAACATATTTTGGAAAAAGTACACTCAATCTCATTATTAATTATGAGGACAACAATCTCAGTTTTAGGTTTAATGATGGGATAGAATGTCCTCCAGAATATAGAAGTGATGGATTAAAATGGTTTCTTACGTTCTTGATTAATTTTCAATCCAAGCAAAAAGATTTGTCTAATTATATTTTAATAATGGATGAACCTGGAGGACTGCTTCATCCGCAGGGACAAAAAGATGCATTAGAATTTTTATTAAAATTGTCTAAAAAGAACCAAATTTTTTATAGCACACACCAAACATTCATGATAGATAAAAATAATCCCCAAAGTGTAAGAATACTTGACAGGAAGAAAAAAGACACAAAGTTAGATTTTTGGCCTACGCTAGTTCATGAAATTAAAAACAATTATACGCATATATTGAGAGATTCCCTTTTAAGGGAGTCCCTAGGATTTACTTTGTCTGATATATCTCCAATAAATGAGAAAAATATTCTTGTTGAAGGAACATTTGATAGGAGTGTGATTCAACTATGCAATGATCATTATAAAATAATAGACATGAATTTTTATTCTGTAATCGATTGCGGTAAAGCAAGTAATATCCAATTTCAAGCTGAGCAGTATATAAATAGTGGTTTAAAGGTTTTATGTCTTTACGATAACGATTCAGTTGGCAAGCAATCTTATGATAATAATAAAAAAGTTAATAACGACTGTAAGAAGTTAATAAGTGATGAACAAGGAAAAACTATGGAAGATATCCTTCCGAAAAATGTATTTGAAGAAGCTTTTAAAAAGTTAACAAAGGATAAGGAGTATAAACAGTTGTTTAATAATAAAACTATTGTTACTGAATAACCTTTTATTGAAAAAACTTTTTATAAAAAATTATCAGAATCTACAGACAAAGAAAAGAAACTGGAGATCAAGCATGTTCTTGAAGATTTAATGGTAGATTATATTAAAAATAATTTTAAAGAATCAGAATATGAAAACATTAAGGGATTGTTAAAACATATTAAAAATGTTTTAGAAGGTTAGGTGTTGTAGGGCTGATAAACATCGAAGTTTTTAAACAAAAGTCAAACCATTTAGGTTTTTAGAGCCGAATAGGCGATAATAAATTATACCCCTAACTTGGCGTTCTAGAACGCCAACCCAACGCCAACTTTTTCAACCAATTTTCCTTCATTTTCCCCCCTTTCTCTTTTTTCCTTTTTCCCCTCTTAACCCCTATTTTACACTATAAATATACATACCACTTCCGAGGGGCTCGGACGCTCACTCCGTTATCTCTCCGTTCGCATTTTCGCCCCTCGGGAGTGGTAGTCGTATTTGTAAAATAGGGGTTTTAATAAAAGATAAAACATATGAAAAACGTTGAAGTTGAAATCCAAGTTATAATTAAAAACCCAGAAAAAATTGGAGCAAGATTAAACGAAGTGGGAAAGTTTGTTAAATCTCGCAAACAAATTGATAAATACTTTGTGACTCCGCAGAGAGATTTTTTTGCTAAAGATATGCCAGACGAGTATTTAAGGGTAAGATATGAAGAAGGCAAAAATCATCTGAACTATTCTTTTTTGCATTTTAGCGAGGAGGGCTGGTTAAGGTCAACAGATGAATACGAAACCCCTGTTGACAAACCAGAGGTTGTTGAAGAAATCTTTGAGAAAATTGGATTAACTCTTAAGGTTACAGTTAAAAAGATCAGAAAATACTTTGATTGTGGTGATTTTGAGGTAACCTTAGACCAAATTGAAGATTTGGGTGATTTTATGGAAGTTGAAGCAAAAAAGGATTTTGGTGGCGTAGATAAAACCAGGAAAGCCTGTTCTGACTTTCTGAATAGCTTGAATGTAGAATACGAGATTCAAAAGGAAATGGGTTACCCAAGAATGTTATACAAAAAATTAAACAGAGCTTAGATCCGGTATATAAATATACTCATTTGACCTTTGAAATACAGTTCTAACGTTGTCCACGATGCCCAGCTTAGTTGACATATACTTAGTTAGCCTTCCGAGAATTCTATTCCAAAGTGCAACATTTTTCTTCTTAATTAAATATTTCATAAGGGGTTGAATAGTTTAATCTTTTACGCGGTCTGTTATTTAACA
>SDBU01002369.1_pt1 | contig 25176 bp, 34 predicted proteins | sample 2277071 | NCBI WGS metagenome assembly SDBU01 (sample SAMN10397929, study PRJNA504765) | marine sediment metagenome | isolation source: marine sediment core GS08_GC12, 126 cmbsf | place: Arctic Ocean: Gakkel Ridge, Loki's castle | collected 2008
GTATAGGATTATTCTACATTTTTTGTTGTAGGATGTCTATTGACAAATCATTGTTCGTGTTGTAATATTGGGTGTCTCTTCGAGCTTGATGTCCTAAACTCAAACAGAGAATGGGCCCCAAGCCGTGGTCTATTGCTCAAGGGTTCAGATAGAAATGTTTGAGCCTCCCATATTTGGAAGGGAGAGGGGTGGTTATGGGGCAAAGTTATCTATGATTGAAGTACGGTCTAGTGAATATATGCATGTTAGATATTTTAAGTTTGTACAATCTCTTGAAGCAACCTTACCGAGGTTTCTTTGAGTGATTTTTTATAGTTTAAAGATTTAATGCTATTTTTAGGAAAAGGAGGTAACTAATATATGGGAATAAACCGAAGGGATTTCCTAAAAGCCTCAGGGGCTGGACTTGGAGGGCTCTTTCTTTATGGAGTTTTCAATGATGACGCCATCATGGCCAGAACCCTGGAGAAAGAACCTCTCAAAAAAAGCATCGGAGAGGTTCCTACTATCTGCCCCTATGATGCCTCGGGCTGCGGCTTCATCGTTGCTGCAGAAGGTGGCGAGGTCGTCAACATTGAGGGCGATCCAGACCACCCGATAAACCGGGGGGCGGCATGCTCTAAAGGTGCCAGCCTGTCCCAGCTGCACAACAACGAACGCCGCCTGTCCAAGGTTCTCTGGCGAAGACCGGGCGCCTCGGATTGGGAGGAGCTGTCCTGGGACTCTGCCCTTAACAAGATTGCCAGGAAGATAAAGGACACCCGCGATGCCAACTGGATTGAGACCAATGCCAGGGGCAATCTTGTCAGGCGTACTGAAGCCATTGCTTCGGTTGGGGGCGCCGCTCACGACAACGAAGAGTGCTACCTGCTGGTAAAGATGCTGAGGGCACTCGGTCTGGTCTATATCGAGCACCAAGCCCGTATATGACATTCCTCTACTGTCGCCAGTTTGGCGGAAACGTTCGGCCGAGGAGCCATGACCAATCACTGGAATGATATTGCCAACAGTGATTGTATAATTGCCATTGGCTCCAATCCCGCTGAAAATCACCCTGCCTCCTTCGGGCACATAACCCAGGCAATGGAAAGAGGTGCCAAGCTAATCAGCGTTGACCCGAGGTTCACTCGAACTTCGGCCAGAGCGGATATCTATGCACCTATGCGTTCAGGTACTGACGTCGCCTTCATCGGCGGTATGATTAAGTATGTTATCGATGACATGGAGCAGAATCCCGATAACTACAACATGACCTATGTCATCGAATACACCAATGCACCCTACCTGATTAACCCGGATTTCAAAGGTTCAGCAGACCTGGATGGACTATTCTCCGGCTATAACGCCGAATCTAGATCATACGACAAGTCTACCTGGACCTATCAATTGGATGAAAGTGGCATACCGAAAAGGGATAAGACATTAAAGAACCCGAACTGTGTCTTCCGGCTGCTCAAGAAACAGTTTGACCGTTACGATCCGGGCACAGTTTCCAGTGTTACCGGCACCCCGAAAGAAACACTACTGGAGATCTACGACATCTATTCAGCTACCGGTAAACCCGCTAAGGCCGGTACCATCATGTATGCCATGGGAACAACGCAGCACACCAACGGCACACAGATGATTCGCTCCTATGCCATCCTGCAGCTACTTCTGGCCAATGTCGGTGTTGCCGGTGGTGGCATTAATGCCCTGCGCGGAGAATCGAATGTCCAGGGTTCTACCGATATGTGCCTGCTGTGGCACATACTACCAGGCTACTTAAAACAGCCAGACGACACGGAAGTGACTCTGTCGCAGCATTTGAAGGCTAAGGGGCCAACCCACGACCCCAAGAGTGCCAACTGGTGGGGCTATTATATTCCCGTTGATGAGCCCGATGATCCCTGGAAGAGCAATTACTCCAAGTATGTAGTCAGTTTGCTCAAGGCCTGGTATGGCGATAGCGCTACCGCAGGCAACGAATTTGCCTACCATAATCTGCCCAAGGTTGATAAGGGAGTTAATTACTCGTGGATTCCCATCTTTCAAAATATGTTTGCCGGTGATGTCAAAGGCCTGATGGCCTGGGGGCAGAACCCGGCTGTCAGTGGCCCCAACACCAACATGACCAGAGCGGCATTAGCCAAGTTAGATTGGCTGGTATGCGTAGATTTGTGGGAGACAGAGACAGCCGCTTTCTGGAAACCAGAAGCCGGTGTCAACCCGGCAGATATCCAGACCGAGGTCTTCTTACTGCCGGCAGTGTGTTCCTACGAGAAAGAAGGCAGTGTTACCAACAGTGGTCGTTGGATGCAGTGGCGTTACAAGGCGGTAGATGGCCCGGGTGATTCCCTGCCCGACCTGGATATTCTTAATGACCTTATGTCGCGAATCAGGGGGCTCTATCAGGCAGAAGGCGGCCCCAATACCAAATCCATCATCGATCTCACCTGGAATTACGGCACTCACCCCGACCCCAGAGAAGTTGCCAAGGAAGTAAATGGCTATGACCTTACCACCGGCAAGCTGATGGCTTCCTTCGGTGCTCTAAAGAATGATGGGACTACCACTTCCGGCAACTGGCTATACTGCAACAGCTATGTTGAACCCGACCTTGAACCTGATGCTCCCATCCCCGGTAATCGGGCAAGTCGCCGCATCACTGACGATGGCCCCTATAACATCGGCCTCCATTCAAAGTGGGCATGGTGCTGGCCGGTAAACCGTCGCATCATCTACAACAGGGCTTCAGTTGATCTTGCCGGTCAGCCATGGGACGATGAGCATCCGGTTATCAAATTTACCGGCGATGTCGAGGGTGGCAAATACGTTACAAAAGTATGGTCCGGAGATGTTCCTGATGGCGGCTGGTACCCCATGAAGAATCCCGATGGCACCGACCGCGCAGATACCAAATATCCCTTCATCATGAAAGCTGAAGGCCATTCCCGTATTTTTGGTGCCGGGCGAGTTGACGGGCCTTTCCCTGAACACTACGAACCCTGGGAAAGCCCGGTGAGCAATCTCCTCTCCGGAACCCAGAATGATCCTGCCTTTAAGATATGGGCCGGCCCCATGGACCACAAAGGCTCCCCGGCGGATTATCCCTTTGTCTGTACTACTTTCAGACTGGTTGAGCACTGGCAGGCAGGTCAGATGACCAGGAATCTTCCCTGGATAGTGGAACTCCAGCCCGAAGCCTTTGTTGAGATTAGTGAAGAACTTGCCGAAGAGAAGGACATTGAAAACGGCGAGTTTGTTATCGTCAGTTCTGCCAGGGGTAGCGTGCGGGTAAAAGCCATGGTAACCAAGCGCCTCAAACCGATGCCGGTAAACGGTAAGACAATACACGAAGTTGCCCTGCCCTGGCACTGGGGATTTAAGGGTTTGTCTACCGGTGATAGCGCCAATATACTCACTCCCAATGTCGGGGATGCAAATACCATGATACCCGAATTTAAGGCATTTCTTGTTAACATCAACAAGGCCTAGGCGAGAGATTACTATTGGAGGTAAAGATGGCAGAAAAAGCAATTTTATACGATGCCACCAAATGCACAGCTTGCCGTGGTTGTCAGGTGGCTTGCAAGCAATGGAATGAACATGAAGGGGAAGAAACAGAAAATCGCGGCAGCTATGAAAACCCGCCCCGTCTCTCCCCGGAAACCTGGGTCAGGATTGGGTTTAAAGAGGTAGAGAGGAGTGGCAGACTGAGCTGGCTTTTCACCCGGTATGCCTGCATGCACTGCACTGATGCCAGTTGCGCCATAGTTTGCCCCACGAATGCAATCGTTCAAACATCAGAGGGTTTCGTTCACATTGATCAGGAATGGTGCATCGGCTGCGGCAACTGTGTTCAGGCTTGCCCCTTCGGCGTGCCTCATAAAGACGAGAGTGTCGGTACTGCCAAGAAGTGCAGCTTCTGCACCAGTGTTGGGCTCAATCGCTTAGAAGAGGGGCTGGAGACTGCCTGTGTCAAGAGCTGCCCACCGGATGCGCTAGTACTTGGCGACCGGGACGAAATCATAAGCAGGGGACAGCAGAAAGTCGCTCAATTAAAGGCGAAGGGCTATAGTAGAGCCTACCTTTACGGCGAAAACGAGCTCGGTGGCCTCCATGTTCTATACGTCCTCGACGATGTCCCCAGTGTTTATGGCCTGCCCGAATCGCCACGAGTCTCATCGGCTGGCATCATAGAGAAGTGGCTATCAGGCCTTGCCACTGCCGGTATCGTTGCCGCGTTACCTCTCTACTTTGTTCTTAAGCGGAGCCGGCAGCTCGCAGAGACCCAGACTATATCAGAGGGAGGTGCATAATGGCACTGGGTGAAATGGCCTGGCAATGGCCTATTTGGATTGATTTGTGGGCGGCTGGAATGGCAGGGGGTGTCTACCTGGTAGCCTTTCTGGCTTATCGCTTCAGCGGTGGCAAATATAAGAACACGTTTCGCCTTGCCGTCTATGCCGGCGTTCCCCTGGCTGTAATCGGCGTATTACTGCTCATTATCGACCTTGGCACTCCCATCTGGTTCTGGCATCTATTCACTTCCTTTGACCCGATAGCCGTGATGTCCATGGGAACCTGGATATTGATGATTTGGATACCAATAGTTTTACTAATGGTGGCTTTATGGTGGCTCGAGCGCCGTGCCAGCGTCCAGGCAGCGGCCACCATGGAAAAGATAGCCGGGTTTTTGGGGTGGATCGGTGCAATACTGGCTGCTCTGTTGATGACATACACCGGTGTTCTACTATCGGCAACCACTCAGCCCATTTGGGCAACGACACCTCTTTTTCCCGCTTTGTTTGTCGCATCGGCTGTCAGTACGGGAGTAGCCTGGCTGATTTTCCAGATCTTTATCGTGAACCGAATGAACAGGAGTAGCTCGCCCGGACTGCATAGATTCATTGACCTGCTCTTCGGATCAAGTGATTGGAAAATATCCAGTAACACCGTTGTCCTCCTGGCCAAGACTTTGGCACTGGTAACCGTCTTGCAGATAGTCGTCCTTGCCGGCTATGCAATCTGGCTCGGTGTATCATCCGTGCTGGGCGCCAGTGACGCTTTAGCCTTGCTCACCACCGGGTCTCTGGCAATACCTTTCTGGGTTGGTATAGTCCTGGTTGGGCTTCTGGTGCCATTATTGCTGCTGTTAACAAAATGGGGTAAGGAGCTAGAGGTCAAGGGGGTAACGGCTATCATTGTCACCTCGGCGTCGCTTACCCTGATAGGAGGCCTCGTACTCAGGGCAGTTATGGTAGTCGGTGGTCAGCTATAATTACAGGGGTTAAGTTTGACTGACCAGTTCGATAGAGTAACTAGTAGTCAAGTTCTAAAGAAGCTGGAGGAATGGCAGAGAAGAGAAGCTATCTCCTCCAGCTTCCTGGATTTCTATAAAGAGTTGCTAAATATCCACACCTGGATTGAAACAATTCTTGAAAAGCCGCAGCCCCGATTGAATACAGGAGTAGTCAAGAAGAAACTACTGAAGGGTTTACCCCTGCTATCCTTCGAAGAATTTGAAGTTGACTGGTCTCTGGTAGACCGGGTATTTAAGAAGGTAGTCACTGTTTTTTCTGAGTATCCCCGGGTTGTGGATCGAGTTCCGGCAAAGCTGGTGAAGCAATCTCCGAAATTGTTAAAAGATGTAGCCCGGATTTGGCTGGCTGGCGCAGATTTACCTGTAGAGATACAGAGCAGTCACGCCGAACAAGATGTCATAGAGGCAGTGGTGCACGGAACTCTAAAACCCTTTCTTGTCAATTACTCTAATGTCCTGGCTGGCAGGGTAGATCAAAACCTGTGGAGAAAATGTTACTGCCCTGTATGTGGGGGAATTCCTGACTTCGGATTCCTGGAGAAAGGGGTTGGAGAAAGATGGCTGTTATGCTCCCGGTGTGATGCTTACTGGCTATTTCAACGATTAGAATGTCCGTTCTGTCATAATAACAACCATAATTTGCTATCTTACTTCAGTTATGATAGTGGCAGGTACCGTCTTTATGTCTGTGATAATTGCCATAGCTATATCAAGGTCATCGATTCAAGACAGACTGACAAAAATATAATTTTGCCATTCGAGCGTTTAGTGACCTATAGCATGGATTATCAGGCATTAGATAAGGGGTACAAACCAGGCTACATTAATGCTGTAGCCATATCTGCAGCCTCGCCCCGGAAATCCTCCGGATAAGACATCACTAACATTTGCCAGTAAAAGGCACAGACCTGTATCTATAATCTACTAATTTACCTGGTAGCCCGCACTGGAAGCATTCCGGACTTTTGTTTGAAAAAAGGCGCTAATGCCAGAGCTCTAGTATGTGATTAGAACGAGCTTTGCGTCTTACTCCTGCCTGCTGAAAGACCAGATAGCCAGCAACATAACGATGATGCCGAAAACGGCGACAATCAGGATGTCTTCGGCGATGCTCATGGTGTGTCCGAATACGGTAACACCGAAGACAAAGTCACCCGTGCTGACGGCAGCTCCTCCATTTAGAAAAAGCTGGCGGATGGCGTCAACGCCGTAGGTCAGCGGGTTTATTTTGGAGAGGACTTCAAGCCACGCGGGCACGTTGTTGACCGGGAAAAAGATGCCGGATAAAAATATCAGGGGGAAGATAATGAGCTGTACGATTAACTGGAATCCCTGCTGAGAGCGCATCCGTGAAGCGACCAGGATGCCCAGCCCGGAAAGCGATAGGGATACGATAATAAGTATCGGCACCAGTTTTATAACCAGCAGCGGGTTCAAGGAAACACCGACTATCGGTGACAGTATCAGCAGGATGAAGCCCTGTGCCACGGCTACCGTGGCGGCACCAGCCGCCTTGCCGAGCACGATGCCGCCGCGGCTCAAGGGGGCAACCAGGACCTCTTTTAAGAAACCAAACTCGCGGTCCCAGACTACGGACAGGCCGGACATTACCGAATTCATCAGTACTGTCATGGCGATAATACCGGGGTACATGAACTGGATGAAGTCGACCCCGGGCGTTATCGCCCCGATAATGCGATTAAAGCCGGCACCAAAAATAACCAGGAACAGAAGGGGCATGGCAAATGAAGATACAATACGGGAACGCTCCTGGACGAAACGCAGCAGCTCTCGATAAGCTATGACCCACAAGCCCCGGAATACTGCCGTCATGTTTATCGGTGTCCCCTCATCATGGCTTTCATCTGCTCCCGTAAGCCGACTTCCTGTTCCCGTATGGTGCGGCCGGTCAGTTTAATGAATACATCATCCAGGGTGGGTCGGCGTACGCTGATAGACAGCAGATGGCTGTTAAAGCTGCGAATGAAGTCGGGGAGAAATGTTTCACCGTGGGGAACGTTGAAGGTGACCAGGCCATTTTCTATCGCCGGTTCGAGCTGGTATCTTTCTGTAAGCTCGGCGATAGCGGCTTCAGTATTTTCTGCCTTTAGAGATACCAGGTCTCCGCCGACACCATCCTTGAGCTTATCCGGCGAGTCCAGGGCAACAATCCGGCCATAGTCAATGATGGCAATGCGGTCGCAGTTTTCGGCTTCGTCCATGTAGTGGGTGGTCAGGAATATGGTCAGTTCCTCCCGCTGGCGCAGGGCCAGAATGTAATCCCAGATGCGGCGGCGCGTCTGGGGATCGAGGCCCAGGGTTGGCTCGTCCAGGAAAAGAACTTTGGGGTGGTGCAGCAGACCTCTGGCAATCTCCAGCCGTCGTTTCATTCCCCCGGAGTAAGTGCGCACCCTGTTCTTACGGCGGTCCCAGAGCTCAACCAGTTTCAGGAGCTCCCGCATGCGCTTCAGCCGGATATCTCTGGGAATACCATAGGCATAGGCATGGAAGTTTAGATTCTGCTCTGCGGTAAGGTATTCGTCCAGGGTAGGGTCTTGAAAGACGAGGCCGATAGAGCGCCGCACCTGGGTGCGTTGTTTAATTACATCGTATCCGTTGACCAGCGCCCGGCCGCCGGTGGGGCGCAGCAGGGTGCAGAGTATATTGATGGTGGTTGTCTTACCGGCCCCATTTGGCCCCAGGAAGCCGAATATCTCGCCTCCGTTCACCTTAAAAGAAACTCGGTCAACTGCGGTCAGCTGGCCGAAATTCTTTGACAGCTCCTCAACCTCGACGATGTCCGTTCTGTCTGCCATCTACTGCGTCTCTAGTTTTTTAGTATAGCATTGTAATTTGCTGGCCACAAATTCATTTTAGCACCGGGTAATGCGGGAGGGTTCCTCCGGGGGTCTACTGGTTGATTTTCCGGCCTTGTTCCTTGTCCTAGGGATTGATCAGGCTGATCAGTTTCTGCCCCGGTTGTGGTGTTGGCGGATTATCGGTGGTAAAAACGGTTAGATTGTTGTTCTGGTCAACCAGGAACAGGGGAACAGCGGCTTCGCCGTAATGTGCCTTGAAGGCGTCAAAGTCAAAATCTTCGGTCAGGCTGGTTGTTTTGATGACAGCGCCGGCGGAAAAACGCTCACTCAGGCAGGAGTAGGTTATTCCAGAGCCGAAGAGGAGGCGACCGCGCAGGTGATGCGAGGTGGCTTCTCTGTCACCTTTGTCCTCGCCGTCGATGGGCAGCTGGTAAACAGCAACCCGGCCGAAAATGTTGGCGAACTGAAGGACGGCCAGTGAGTTGAACTCATCATCTGAGGTCAGAGCAATCAGGCGGCCGATTGCCGCCCAGCTCTATCTCATCCCGGGCATATTGGGAGAGCATATTGGCGTAGAAGGTGTCCAGGCCGGCCATGCGGGCTGTTGAGATATGGGCCCGGTTGGCATCGGCTACCAGTACATTGAAGCCCTCCTTCTTGAGTGACAGGGCGATGTCTCGCGCCCAGGCATGGCCCCCGATGATGAGTGCGCCCTGTGGGTTGGGCTGGGCTATTTTTAACCGCTGTGCCAGGGGTGCTGCCGTCAGACCATAGATAGCCACCGTGACGACGATTACCATGAAGGTCAGTGGAATAAGTAGCTCGGCCTGGGGATAGCCGGCCTCTGCCAGGCGCAGGGCAAAAACGGAGGCCACCGCGGCGGCAACGATGCCGCGAGGGGCCAGGCAGGAGAGGAATGTTCGCTCTGGCCAGCTGACCTTTGACCTGGCTGTTGACACCAGTACAGATAGGGGGCGGGCTGCCAGCATCAATACCAGCAGGAACCCCAGGCTGCCGATGCTGGCAATCTGAGACAGGCTGTTCATCTCAATACGTGCTGCCAGCAGGATGAAAAGACTGGATATCAGAAGCACCCGAAGGTTTTCCTTGAATTCCATTATGTGCCTGATGCTGACTACATTCTGGTTGGCCAGGAGAATACCCATAACAGTTGCTGCCAGGAGGCCGGAGTCTGCCTGTATAAGATTTGAGGCGGTAAAGATGCCGATAACCACCGCCAGGGTGACGGCACTGTGGAGGAAGTCTGGTATTCGATATGACCTGAGTAGCATGATTATGACAATGGCTCCGGCGGCGCCGATAACACCCCCGACCAGGATGGTACGCAGCAGGTTGATGATGACAGAGGTGGCCGCCTCCTGGGGGCCGCCGGTGCTGGCGATGATAGCACCAAAGACCAGGACAGCCAGCACGGCACCGATAGGATCAATGGTGATGCCCTCCCACTTGAGTATCGAGCCAACCTGACCGGGCTGGGGCGCAGATGTCGCAGCAGGGGCAGGATAACCGTAGGCCCGGTGACCACCAGGATAGCTCCGAGAAGTATGGATAGCGAGAGGTCCAGGTCGAGCAGGATATAAGCGGCACCGGCACCTATCAGCCAGGTGATTAGAACCCCCAGCGTTATCAGCTTGAAGACAACACCACCAACCCGGCGAAGCTCGGCAAGCCTGAGATTCAGGCTGCCCTCAAAGAGGATTATGGCCACCGAGAGGGAGACGATAGGCAGCAGCAGGTCGCCGAATAGCTCATCGGGGTTGAGCAGGGTGGTAACCGGTCCGGCAATAAAGCCAAAGACAAGTAATAGTAAGATTGAGGGTAGTTTTAACCGCCAGGCCAGCCATTGTGCCCGATGCCCAGGATGATGATACTGGCCAGGCCGATTAGAATTTTATCCATAGTAAGTTCAAGCTGCCCCGAATTGCGGGTAAGCCGTTATTGGCCCACATTGTAGCATGTGCCATTGGGGGTGGGAAGAAGCGGCATCTCATCCGTCAATAATGGCAACGACAGGCAGATGGTCGGAGGCATTGCTGTAAGGCACCTGTACTTCGCTAACCTCCAGGTCGGAGGAGACCCAGATGTAGTCTATGCGCACAGATGGATTATAGGAGGGGAATGTACTGGGTGGTGAGTCAATGCCGGCCATAGCATCGATGAGGCCGGCCTGCCGCATCATCTGGATTTCGGGGTCGTCAGGTTGGGCGTTAAAGTCCCCCAGGATGATGGTGCTGGCTGCACCGTACCAGAAGTCGATAACGGCCTGGGACTGTAGCTGGCGGATAGCAGAGCCATCCTCGGTATGGTGGAAGTGGGTGGCGATAATTTGCAGGTTTCCAGGGCTACCCAGGTCAATCAGTACCCGCGTAAAACCGCGCTCAAGAGACAGGTCGGCTGGAGGCAGTTTGTGGTTGGTGCCTTCTATTATTGGGTAGCGGCTTAGGATGGCATTGCCCCAGAGGTGGTCTGCCGTTGGCCCCCAGACGTAGGGCATTTCCAGCCGCCGGGATAGCCAGCTGAGCATGTCCAGCCGGCCGCTTATCAGCCAGCCGCGGGAAACCTCCTGCAGGGCGACTATATCCGGCTGGCTGTCCTCTATCACCCTGGCCAGGGCCTCCATATCAAGGCGGCCATCGGTATTGAAGCCGTTGTGCAGGTTGTAGGTCATTATTTTCACCGGGAAATTGTTGCCGGGGGTCGCCTCTGGTAGCTGCCAGGTAGCGATGCCGACCAGGGGCAGTATCAGGAGGAGAGCTCCCAGCCCCGGAGCCAGCCAGGCCCGGTGGTGTACTTCAAGCCCGTGGCGCAGTCCGGTTGATGACACCAGTGCCGAGATGGCAATTATCAGTGCGGCCAGGGGCACCAGGATGGTGTTGCTGAAGGGGAGGGATATCTGATAGACGGCATAGTATCCAAGAAGAAAGACCACCAGCAGTATCATGCCCAGGCCGTTACTCAGTGTGATGCCGAAGAAACTGGGACAGGGCGCTTTATGGCTGGCGCTAATCAGAACCATAACCAGTAGCAGAGTGAGGAATATCTGGCCACCAAGGAGCGATACCGCCGCCAGCCAGGACTGGGGATGGGGTGCGGCCAGGGAAACTATCAGCGCTATACCATAGAGCAGGGCCAGGAGCCACTGGTTGCTGACCTCTCTCTTTAGCAGCCATATGGCTGCGGCCAGGGCGGCCAGCTGTGTCACCAGAATCCAGCCGAAGGCAAAAGGCGGCGGCCAGCTGGTGAGCGCTGCCAGCCGGGCGATATTCTGTAAAACTACCAGTTGCAGGAAAAGAAAGGGCCCGATTACCAGCCAGGCCAGCGATTCCCGCCCAAAGCTGCCGGCAGTCTTCAGCCGGTCTATGTCCTTGTCAGTTTCCCTGGTGGCCAGCAGCAGCCACTGCGCCAGCACCAGGGCCAGTATTACCAGCAGCGGCACCAGTCCTGGCTGCCAGACAGGGTCGTAGGTGGCGAAGGCGCCGTGCAGCGCCGTGTCCAGTATTAGCCCGCTGATAAACCCCAGGGCGAAGTGCCCCATGGCGGTCCCACCCTGGAGGCGTACCCTCTGCAGGTAGACGGGAAGGAAAAGAAGAAAAAACACCATTCCGGCCATGGCCAGACCGAGGGTGACCAGCGGCTCACCCCACCACAGCTGTATTACCAGCCGGAATAGCCCCAGGCCGCCGGCGGTTATTATTATTGTTCGGCGGTAGCCCAGCAGGCGGAGCAATCTACCGGAGAAGAAGGCGAGCAGGAAAACGGCCAGCGCGATAGCCCCCAGCTGTATCGAGCCCAGGCCGATGCGGTCGCCCAGTGTCCAGGTCAGTCCAGGGATTAGCAGCCTCAGCACCTGCAGGCCGAAAGAAACCGTTAGCGCCGGCAGTAGAAGCTCATTAACAACTGGCCGTAACCTAAGCCATACTGTGGGCCTGGATGCCCTGGTTGTGGTGGCTTGAGCGCTGTGCCCTGTGTTCTGGGCAATCATATTTATAGCTGATAATGATAAGGCTCTCTTGGCCAGGTGTCAATAATAGCAGATGCCGGATGCTAGCGGAGAGGGTATCACTGACCAGCCCGGGCAATAAAACCCCCCGGGACTATGCCGGCCATTATCGCTTGGTGTACTGAGGTGCCTTACGAGCCCGCTTGAGGCCGGGTTTCTTCCTCTCTTTGGCCCGTGAGTCTCTGGTAAGAAGTTCGTCGCCGCGCAGCAGGGGCCTGAACTTTTCATTGGCTTTAAGCAAGGCACGGGAGATGCCGTGGGCGATGGCATCACACTGCCCGGTGGTACCGCCACCGGCCACCTTGATTATGGCGTCATATTTGCCCTGTGTTTCGGTTACCTGGAGCGGCTTAATGATAGTCTGGCGGTACTTAAGGCGAGTGAACCGTTCCTCATAGGGAACACCATTAACCGTGATTGAGCCGCTGCCGGGCAGCAATTTTACCTGAGCTACCGCGGTTTTGCGTTTGCCTGTGCCTTGATAGTAAGCTTGTTTTTTCAAGGTTGCACTCTCCACAACTTAAACCGGCTTATTTGCCTTTGTCTGGGCCAGGTGGGGATGGGCATCACCGGCGTATACTCTGAGTTTCTTTAGCATGCTGCTGCCCAGGCGGTTCTTGGGCAGCATGCCCTTGACGGCGTGCTCGATTACTCGGGTTGGGTTTGCTTTGAGCATCTCTTCTAGAGTGATGCTTTTAAAACCGCCGGGATAGCCCGAGTGACGATAGTATAGCTTTTGCTTGGGCTTGTTGCCGCTAACCAGGATTTTCTCGGCGTTGACAACGACAACAAAATCACCCGTGTCCAGGTGGCGGCTGAACATCGGCTTGTGCTTTCCCATCAGCAGGCGGGCAACATCGGTGGCCAGTCTGCCAAGAATCCTGTCCTTGGCGTCAACAACGTGCCAGTCACGGATGATTTCAGAAGCCTTTACGCTGTATGTTTTCATTGTCTCTCTTCTTCAAAAGGGTAATTATAGTTTACTTTCATAAGACACAGACCGCTAGCTGGGGCTGAGGGCCCGGCTATGCCGGGCTTTCTGGCATCCATTATACTATGAAACTCGTCGGGAGTCATCTTTCCCAGGCCAACCCTGATGAGGGCGCCTATCGTGTTGCGCACCTGGTGGGGCAGGAAGGAGTTAGCCGTCATCTTGAAAACAACCACTTCGCCTTCTCTCTCCACCATAGCTTGATATACTCGCCGCCGGGTGCTCCTAAGCTTGCTCTCTAGACTGCTGGCAAAGGAAGCGAAGTCATGCTCGCCGACAAGGGATTGGGCTACCCGATTCATGGCAGCTGTATCCAGCGCGGCGGTGACCAGGTGGTAAAAGCCGGCTCTTAGAGGTGATGGTGTCCGGCTGTTCAGTATGGAGTAGTGATACTCGCGGCTGATGGCCTGGCGTCGGGCGTTGAAAGAATCAACAACCGGATAGGCCGCTTTTATGGCGATATCTGGTGGCAGGTAGTGGTTCAGTCCTTTAACAAAGGTATCCGGAGCAAGCAAAGACCCGGTTCTGAAGGTGATCACCTGCCCCCGGGCATGGACACCGGTATCGGTTCGGCTGGCGGCGTTTATCCTGGCCTTCTCCCTGGTTAGCTCGGCGATTGCTTTTTCCAGTTCGCCCTGAATGGTGGGCAGATTATCCTGGAGCTGGGATCCGTAGTAGTGACTGCCATCGTATTCCACTATCAGGCAGACGCTGGTAAGCTTATTTACCGCAACGTCTCCTTCGGGGGTTTTGTCTGGGGACGCCACCGTTTCGCCGGGGTTCCCTTCCGTTTCTATGCCAACAGCAGGAAATGTCATCACGTTACCAGCTCAAGTTTGACCATGCTGGCCCCGTCTCCTTGTCTGGGACCCAGCTTGGTGATACGGGTGTAGCCGCCAGGGCGCTCGGCAAACCTTGGGGCAAGGTCATTAAACACCTTATCGGTCACGCGCTTGTCATAGATGAAGCCCAGCACCTGGCGACGAGAGATAAGATTACCACTCTTGCCCAGGGTAATCATTTTGTCTGCCATGCCACGTATTTCCTTGGCCTTGGCCTCGGTGGTGGTAATCTTCTCATAATCCAGAAGGTTGGTAACCAGGTTGCGGAACATAGCCTTGCGGTGGCCCGAAGGGCGGCCCAGGCTTCTGCCAGCTACTTTATGCCTCATCTTTACCCTCATCTTGCCGAAAGGTGTCTTCCTGTTCGGTCAGGTCCAAATCCCCGGTAGCCCTTTTCTTTTTTGTTTCTTTGGTCGACTCTGGCTCTTCTGTATCAAAGGACAATGACAGCCCGAGCGTCTCTAGTTTTTCATCTATTTCTTGCCTGGACTTCTGGCCAAAGTTTCTAAGAGACATAAGCTCTTTTTCCGGGGTGCTGATGAGTTCGCCAACGGTGTTGATACCGCTACGTCTTAAACAGTTCATGGCCCGCACCGACAGGTCCATCTGCTCCACGGGCATATTGTAGATGTCTTCGGGGATGGATTCACGCAGTGCCTTCTTTTCCTCGTCTATCAGAGAGACCCGGCCGTAGTCAACGAAGGGTCTTAGTTGCTCTACCAGGATACCTGAACTGTGGCTAATGGCATTGGCTGGTGTTATGGTGCCATCAGTCCATATTTCCAGGTACAGGCGCTCGCGGCTGGTCTCCTGGCCGATGTGCACTGGCTCGATGGTGAAATTGACTTTGAGCATCGGGGTGAAGATAGCATCCACTGGAATTGTGCCCACCGGCAGGTTGTCGCTGGAACCGGCTGACCTGTAGCCGGTGCCCAACTCAACATTGAACTCTACATAAAGTTTGGCCTTGGGTGAATCCAGTGTCAGCAGATGAAGCTCGGGATTGACGATTTCAAAGTCAATTGACGGCGCAATATCCCCGGCAAGGACTTCGCCCGGGCCTGTTTTCTCCAGGAACAGCTTGCCCGGCTGCCCGGATAGTGCTCTTATCTTGGTTGCCTTAACGTTGAGCAAAAACTCAATGACGTCCTCTTTGACGTGAGGGATGGATGAAAACTCGTGCTGGATGCCATCAATATGCACCTGAGTTATCGCTGCTCCGGGCAGGTAGCTGAGTAGCACCCGTCTCATGGTGTTGCCCAGCGTGGTTCCAAAGCCCTTTTCAAGGGGCTCGGCCAAAAAGCGCCCGTAGTTATCGCTACTGTCAATCAATTCTATCTTGGATATGGCTAACACAGACAAAGACTACCTCCTTACCATCAACCTACCGCGAATACCATTCAACAACGGAAGCCGTATTAAATTTGCTATCGACGTCGTCAGGAGTGGGCAGAGAAAGAATCTGGCCAACGAGCTTCTTCTTGTCGAGGCTCAGCCAGGGGAGAATAGTCCTGCCCTCAATGGTGCTGGCCAGCTGTTTGAAATACTCGCTCTGGGTGCTTGTTTCACGCCAGCTAATAGCGTCTCCCTCTTTGACCATATAGGACGGTATATCGGTCTTGTGGTCGTTGACCATGATGTGTCCATGCCGGACAAGCTGACGTGCCTGAGCCCGGGAATCAGCAAAGCCCAGGCGATAGACAACGTTGTCCAGCCTTCTCTCCAGCAGGACGAGCAGATTCTCGCCGGTAATGCCCGGCTGCCTTTCAGCCTGGGCAAAAAAGCGCCGAAACTGTCTCTCCATGAGGCCGTAGCTAAAGCGGACCTTTTGCTTTTCTCGGAGCTGTATGCCGCGGTCGGAAATGCGGCGCCGGCGGCCTAGCTGCGGCCCGGGTGGTTTCGGTCGCTTTTCGAAAGTGCATTTAGTGATGCACTTGCTCCCTTTTAGCATTAACTTGTCACCATTACGGCGGCATAACCGGCAGAGTGCACCTGTATATCTGGCCATATTCCTTAGACACGCCTCCTTTTCGGTGGCCGACAGCCATTATGTGGGGCAGGGGTTATGTCCCTGATACTGGTTACGTAGAGGCCCGAGCTTTGAAGGGCGCGGATGGCTGCCTCACGACCGCTGCCTGGCCCTTTAACATAAACCTCCACCTGTTTCAGTCCGTGCTCTATTGCTTTTCGAGCCGCATTACTGCCTGCCAGCTGGGCGGCGTAGGGGGTGCCCTTACGCGAACCCTTGAATCCAGATGTCCCCGAACTGGCCCAGGCAATGACATTGCCTTCGGGATCGGTCAGGGTGACCATGGTGTTGTTGAAGGTGGCCTGGATATAGGCCCTGCCTGCCGGAATTGACTTACGCTCTCTCTTTTTCGCCTTGGTCCTTTTCTTTTGTGGCATTCAACTCTCCTACATATTACTTCTTGGCCATTCCGCGCCTTTGGCCTCTGCCGGCTACTGTCTTGCGGGAACCGCGCTTGGTGCGGGCATTGGTTCGTGTCCGCTGTCCTCTGACTGGCAGGCTACGGCGGTGCCGAAGGCCGCGGTAGCTGCCAATATCAATAAGCCGTTTAATATTCAGGTTAACCTCTTTTCTCAGCTCACCCTCGACCCGGAACTCCCGGTCGATAACCTCACGGAGACGGTTAACCTCATCTTCAGTTAGCTTGTCAACGCTGGTATCAGGCTTGATTCCGGTGCGCTCCAGTATTCTCCGGCTCCGGCTGGGCCCGATGCCATAGATATATTGGAGAGAGAACAAAACCTGCTTTTCTCTGGGTATATCCACCCCGGCGATACGTGCCATTCGTTCCTCCTAGCAGCTTTTTGCTAGCCCTGCCTCTGCTTATGCTTCGGGTTGGGGCAGATGTTTCTCACCACCCCCCGCCGCTTGACTATCTTGCATTTGTCACAGATAACCTTGACCGATGCTCTGACTTTCATCATTATATCCTTTTAATCTCGTTCCATCCAGTACCGGTTACTTAAACCGGTAGGTAATCCGGCCCCGGCTGAGGTCGTAGGGGGACAGTTCAATCAGCACCCGGTCACCGGGCAGGACCCTGATATAGTGCACCCTTATTTTACCCGAGATATGCGCCAGCACCAGATGTCCGTTGGCCAGCTGGACGCGGAAGGTAGCATTGGGCAGAGCCTCGACTACCTTTCCCTCGACCTCAATTGCTTCCTTCTTAGCCATTTACGTCTTCTTTATAAGGCAGTTAGTACCTCGGGCGTGCCGCTGGTGATGGCGATGGTGTGCTCAAAGTGTGCCGAAAGGCTGCCGTCGCCGGTAAGCACAACCCACTTATCGGCACCAAGCCGGGTATGCCAGTCACCTATGTTTAACATTGGCTCCAGGGCTAGCGTCATCCCTTTTCTAAGCAATGGGCCTTCACCCGGGTGACCGAAGTTAGGTATCTGGGGGGATTCGTGCATGTTTCGCCCAATGCCGTGGCCGGTATATTCACGCACCACCGAGTATTCCCGGGACTCGGCATAGTGCTGGATGGCAGCCGATATATCCCCCAGTCTGTTACCGGGGCGGGCGGCGTCGATGCCGGCGCCAAGAGCACCCCGGGCAGTGGCCACCAGCTCCTTGGCCTGCTGGCTGGCATTGCCTAAAGCTACCGTAATGGCGGCATCGCCCTGAAAACCGTCGAATACTGCTCCCAGGTCAAGGGAGACAATGTCGCCATCGTTAACAACCCGCTCTCCCGGTATGCCGTGCACTATCTCGTCGTTTATCGACACGCAGAGGCTGGCCGGGAACCCCCGGTAGCCTTTAAAAGACGGCCTTGCTCCCAGCCGGGCCATCTCCTCGGCGGCGATGACATCCAGTTCCCTGGTCTTCATGCCCGGTCTTACTTTTGTTTTAAGTATCTCCAAAACTGTTGCTACAATGCGGCCTGCTTTTCGCATTGCCGCTATCTCCCGTTCCGATTTTATAATAATGCTCATTGAGCGATAAATTGGCGCTCTCCGAGGGCGCTGATTATATTATTGGCAACGCTGTCCACCCTGCCACTCCCATCTACCTCAAGCAGCTTTCCCTGTTGCCTGTAGTATTCGATGAGGGGTGCCGTCTCACTAAAATAGACCCTGAGCCTCTTTCTGACAGTCTCCGGCTGGTCATCGGGCCGCTGGTAGAGCCGGCCGCCACACCGGTCGCATTGGTTGCTGACCCTGGGTGGAGTGTGTGGGCCGTAGGGTGTCTGGCAGTTGCGGCAAATCCAGCGTTTGCTCAACCGCTGCACCAGTTCATCTTCAGCGACCTTGATATATACCACCTGGTCGATGGCCTTATTCTGCTTCTTTAGCGCCCCGTCCAGCGCCTTGGCCTGCTCTAGGTTTCTGGGAAAGCCATCAAAAATGACTCTGGTCTGGGCTAAGACAGCCAGGCGTTCCATTATTAAACCAACCGTTATCTCATCGGGCACCAGTACTCCCTTGACCATGTATTTCTTGACTTTTTTACCTAAATCATTGCCGACCTCAATCGCCTGGCGAAACAGGTCACCGGTGGCAATGTGTGCTAACCCAAGCTCATTAGCTATCTTAGCTGCCTGTGTTCCTTTGCCGGCGCCGGGCGCCCCCAGAAAAACAATATACACCTTTTAACTCCTATTTCAAGCGGAAAAAGCCGCACTAGCTGCCTCTATTTGAGAAAGCCCTCATAGCGCCTCATGGCTAGCTGGGCCTCCAGTTGTTTCATGGTATCCAGGACGACACCGACTACAATCAGCATGCCGAAGCTGGATAGCTGTACCACCTGGACACTGGTGATCTCACGGGCGAAGAAGGGTATTATGGCTACAAAGCCCAGGAAGAGGGCGCCTCCCCAGGTGATGCGGCCGATAACCCCGCTGAGGAAGGAAGCCGTCTGTTTGCCCGGCCTGATGCCCGGGATAAAACCACCCTGCCTCTGCAAAACGCCGGGCAGGTCCTGCTGCTCGAAGATTACCTTGGTGTAGAAGAAGGCGAAGCCGACAACAAACAGGAAAAATATCACCCAGTAGACAAGCCCCAGGGGTAGAGCGGTCTGGGGGCTGAAGACATTCTGAATGGCATTGGCGAAGTTGGGGTCCATGCTTGCTGGATTGGCAAAGTAGCTGGCAACAATCCCGGGAAAGATTACCAGCGCCATGGCGAAAATAAGCGGGATCATGCCGGCGGTGTTGACCCGCAGCGGTATATGGGTTGAGCCCGCCTGGCGGTACATGCGGCCGCCGCGAAAGATGCTTTTGGCATACTGAACCGGGATGCGCCGGTGGGCTTCGGTAAAGATGACGATGAGCACGGTGGTGGCCAGGCCGATAACGATGAAAACGACCAGGCCAAGCATCTGGCCCTGTCCACCGGCGAGGAGTCCGCGGCCGATGATTTCTGGCAGACCGGCGACGATACCGGCGAAGATGATGATGGATATGCCGTTGCCGATACCGTATTGGGTAATCTGCTCGCCGAGCCAGACGAGGAACATGGTGCCGGCAATCATCGACAGGATTATGGCAATTGTTGCTAGCGCTTCCGTGGAGGCCACCGCTCCTTCCCGCTGGAGGAGAGCCAGTTGTCCGAAGGCGGCCAGACCGGCCAGGGGTATTACCAGCCAGTGGGTGATGAGGTTGATCCGGTTTCGGCCGGCTTCTCCCTCCTGGGACAGCGCTTGCAGCTTCGGGATGACCGGTGTCATTAGTGTCATGATAATGGTGGCCGTAATATAGGGGTAAACGCCCATGGCGGCTACGCTGAAGTTTCTCATGGCGCCACCGCTGAACATATCAAACATGCCCAGCAGTGCGTTTTCATCAAAGAGACTCTGGAGGGCAGCCGGGTTCACTCCCGGGGCAGGTACGTGGGCTATAAGGCGGAAAACTACCAGAATGCCAAAGGTAATCAAGATGCGGCGCCTCAGGTCCGGCAGGCTGAAGGCGTCAATCATGGCCTGAAGCAGCCGTGGTCTAGCCATGGACAACCTCCTCCGTACGCCCTCCGGCAGCCTCTATCTTGGCCTTAGCTGCCTGGGAGAATTTATTGGCCTTGACCACCAGGGGATGGTCAACTTCACCATTGGCCAGAATTTTAATCGGTTGCTTGAGAGAACTGGCCATACCGGCGGAGACCATCTTTTCCGGGGTTACCTCACTGCCGGAGTCAAAGGCGTTTAGCCTGCCCAGGGTGACGATGCTGTACTCGGTACGGAAGATGTTGGTAAAACCTCGTTTCCGCGGCAGGCGCTGGATTAGCGGTAGCTGGCCTCCCTCAAAACCGGGTCGCATCCGGTAGCCGGAGCGGGACTTTTGCCCCTTACAGCCTCTGCCGGAGTAAGAGCCGTGTCCACTGCCGTCGCCTCGGCCGACGCGCTTCCTGGCTTTCCTGGAGCCGGGTGCCGGTGATAGCTCGTCCTGCCTCACTGGCCTGCCGCCTCCACTTTAAGTAAATGTCTCACTTTTATAATCATACCCCGGACGGAGCTTGAATCCTCGCGGACGACGCTCTGGTTCAGTCGCCTCAGCCCGAGGGCTTTCAGTGTCCTCCGCTGGTCATCGGCGTAGCCGATGCTGCTTTTAGTCAAGGTGATACGGAGATTAGCCACCGGTTGCCGCCTCCTGTTTCTTTAGCTCTGGCTTGCGCCTGGCAAGCTCCTCTTTCGGGTCTTTAAGCTGGCTGAGAGCCAGTATGGTCGCCTTGGCTATATTGATGCGGTTGGACCTGCCGAGTGACTTGGACAGAATGTCCTTGATCCCGGATGCCTCGACCACTGCCCGAACGCTGCCACCGGCAATGATACCGGTGCCGGGGGCTGCCGGTTTTAGCAGCACCTTGGCAGCGCCGAACTTGACTGTGATTTCATAAGGGATGGTGTTGCCCACTGTTTGCACCTTGATCAGGTTCTTTTTGGCGACAGCACCGGCTTTATTGATGGCCTCGGGGACTTCATTGGACTTGCCAACACCGATGCCGACGTGTCCGTTGCCATCACCGGTGACCACCAGTGCACTGAAGCTGAGGCGCTTACCTCCTTTAACCACCTTGGAGACGCGATTGAGGTAAATCAGCTTGTCGTTTAGCACCAGCTCGGTGGGGTCTATTCTGCTTTTGGGAAGTTTCTTAAACACTCAAATTATCCTATTTAGAATTTCAATCCGCCCTGGCGAGCTGCCTCGGCCAGAGATTTAACCCGTCCGTGGTACTTATAGCCGCCACGGTCGAAGACAACGCTTGTTATGCCGGCACCGGAGGCCCGCTTGGCCAGCAGGGAGCCGACTACCTTTGCCTGTTCCGTTTTGTTCTTATCGGTGGTTTCGCCCCTTGTCTCCGGGTCAATGGAGGAGGCGGCAGCCAGCGTGTGTCCCTGCAAATCGTCAATAATCTGGGCATATATGTTCCCCAGGCTGCGGAAGACGCACAATCGGGGCTGGTCGGCAGTGCCGCTGACCTTGGCCCTGACCCGCAAATGACGGGCATAGCGCGCCTCTCTGGTTCTTTTGTGGGACATTATTCTCCTCCTGTGGTAGCCTTACCGGCTTTACCCGGCTTGAGACGGACGACTTCACCGGCGTATCTGATTCCCTTACCCTTGTAAGAATCCGGAGGGCGAATGGCTCTTATCTCGGCGGCCGCCTGGCCGACAACTTCTTTATCAATACCGCTGACTTTAATGCTGGTTGGCTTTTCTGCGGTCAGCGTGATGCCGGGAAGCGGCGTTATCTCCACCGGGTGGGAGTAACCGATGCGAAATACAAGATTCTCTCCCGTTTTTTCCGCCCGGTAGCCGACGCCCACTATCTCCAGGTTTTTCTCAAAACCCTGGCTAACTCCGTGTACCATATTGGCCAGAAGCGATCGCGTCAGCCCGTGAAGGGAGCGGTGCTGCTTTGAATCACTGGGCCGTGCTACAGTGAGTATGTTATCAGACAATGTAAGGGACATATCAGGGCTGAAGGTACGGCCGAGCTCACCCTTGGGCCCGGTTACGGTGACCCCGTTGCCCTTGATTTTCACCTCGACACCGGAGGGTATCTCTATTGGCATTTTCCCTACCCTAGACATTTATCGTCTCACCAGGTTTATTACCATACATAGCACAACAGCTCGCCGCCAATCCCCTGGCGCCAGGCCCTGTGGCCTGACATAACTCCCTTGGATGTGGACACAATGGCAATGCCCAGCCCACCCAGGACGCGGGGGACTTCTTTGTTATGGACATAGACCCTCAGTCCGGGCTTGCTCACCCGTTTCAGGCCGGTGATGATCGGCCGCTTGTTTTCGTCATACCTGAGGGCAATCTTGATGTGGCGGTGGGGCTGGCTGCCCATGGCCTCATAGTCATTGATGAAGCCCTCCTGCTTGAGGATTTTGGCGATATATAACTTCATTCTTGAAGTCGGTATCAGCACTGAATCATGCTGGGCCATTATCGCATTGCGTATTCGTGTCAGCATATCGGCTATTGGGTCCGAAGTCGTCATCGCCTGCCCCCCGGGTATCTGCTGCTGTCTCTGGCGTGTAATTTGCACGAAGTTATGGTCATCTGATTAAGCTCCTTTAAGCTACCAGCTTGCCTTTCTTACGCCCGGGATATGGCCGGCCAGAGCCAGCTGGCGGAAGCAGATGCGGCACAGGCCAAAGTGACGTATATAGGCACGAGGCCGGCCGCACAGCTGACATCGGTTGTGTTGCTGCACCCTGAACTTTGGTGGACGCTTCGATTTAATAATCTTTGATTTCTTAGCCACTTATTCCTCAATCCTGGCTGAAAGGCATACCCAGCATTTCCAGCAGGTGTTTGCCTTCCTCATCCGACCTTGCTGTAGTTATAATTGAAACCTCTAGTCCCCTTGCTTTGTCAATCTTATCATAATCTATTTCCGGGAAAACCGTTTGCTCCTTGAATCCCAGGGTGTAGTTGCCGTATCCGTCGAAGGAGGTGACTGGAACTCCCTGGAACTCCCGGATGCGGGGCAGAACGATGTTCATCAGCTTTTCCATAAAGTTGTACATGCGTTGTCCTCGCATGGTTACCTTTAGCCCGATGGGCATACCCGTTCGCAACTTGAAGGCGGCGACAGACTTTTTAGCCCGGGTGGTTACCGGATGCTGTCCGGAGATGGCGGTCAGGTCGTTCTCGGCGGCTTCCAGCGCTTTGGCGTTGGCAATCGCCTCGCCGACGCCGATGTTAAGTACCACCTTTTCCAAACGTGGCACCCGCATCAGGTTTTTATAGCCGTAGCGCTCCTTCAAGCCGGGAGCAATCTCTTTTTTATATTTCTCCTTCAGGTCTGGCATCTAGTCAACTACCTCCTGGCAGGACTTGCAGAAACGGACCTTCTTGCCGTCTTCTAGAAAGCGAAAGCCGACCCTGGTTGGCTGGTTACACTTGCTGCAAAAAAGCATAACGCTAGAGATGTGAATGGAAGCTTCCTGCTCTATGATGCCTGCCTGTCGTGCCTGGCCGGTGGCACGGACGTGTTTTTTGATGAAGTTGGCACCCTCAACGATTACCCGTTCTGCCCTGGGATAGACAAAACGAACCTTGCCCTTTTTGCCCTTGTCCTTGCCGGTTGTAACAATTACCGTGTCTTCTTTTCTGATATTCATAATGGAACTGCCAAGCCTTTGAAATGATTTAGCCTACAGCACCTCCGGTGCCAGCGAGATTATCTTGGTAAAGTTCTTATCTCTGAGCTCCCGGGCCACCGGGCCGAATATTCTGGTTCCCTTAGGGTTGTTCTTGTCGGTGAGAATGACAGCGGCGTTTTCATCGAATTTAATGTAGGAGCCATCGGGACGGCGGTACGGCCGGGCACATCGAACCACCACTGCCTTAACGACTTCTCCCTTTTTCACCAACGCCTCCGGGATGGCCTTCTTGACTGAAGCCACGATAGTATCACCAACGCGGGCGTACTTCTTCCGCGTGCCTCCGGGAACGTTAATGCACATAATCTGTCGGGCACCGGTGTTATCGGCTACCTTAAGTCTGGTGTAGGATTGAATCATCTGTACTTGTCCCTATCAGCTTATTTCCTCAGGTTTAATCTCGGCCACTTCTTTTCTGGTTATTATCTCAGATAGCCACCATCGTTTCTCTCTGGAGGAAGGACGACCCTCGATAATCATTACCTTATCACCCGGCTGGCAGCGGTTGTCCTTATCATGAACCTTATACCTGACCACTTTCTTAAGGGTCTTCTTGTAGAGCGGGTGACGCTTGATGCTGACGACGGCGACCACCGCTGTCTTGTCCATCTTATTACTGACTACATGACCAATCCGGGTCTTGCGCTTTGACTCCATGATTTTGGACCTACCTTATCTCCAATTCCTTTTCATGTAATACCGTCTTCAGACGGGCAATATTTTTTCTGGCTGCGGGTAGCTGCCGGTGGTTCTTGAGCTGCTTGGTGGCAGCTTTAAATCTGAGATCAAACAGCTCCCGGTGTGCCTCTTCCAGCCGCTTCTGCAACTCTTCATGGCCAAGGTCCCGGATGTCTTTTGTCTTCAACTTGCTGGCTCCTTCTTGGCCAAGTCACCGGTGACAGTCTCTCTGGCTACGAATCTGGTGCCGACAGGCAGTTTATGCGATGCCAGTCGCATGGCATCCTTGGCCAGCTCTTGATTTACACCGGCCAGTTCGAATAGAATCCGGCCCCTCCTGACCACGGCTACCCAGTGATCGGGGGCACCCTTACCGCTGCCCATTCTGGTTTCGGCAGCCTTCTTGGAAACCGATTTATCCGGAAAAATGCGTATCCATACCTTGCCACCACGGCGAAGGTGGTGCACGATAGCTCGCCGCGCCGCCTCAATTTGTCGGCTGGTTATCCAGGCTGAGTCCAGCGCCTGCAGGCCAAAATCACCAAAGGCTACTGTTGTTCCTGCCTGAGCTGTGCCCTTGCGGCGCCCCCGGTGGTTTTTGCGATACTTAACCCGTTTCGGTTGTAGCATTCGTCTTTTCTTCCTTTATTTTTCGGGCCGGTTTCTTGGCCCTGGCCGCTACGGCTTTCTTTACCGGTTTCTCCTCTTTTACCTCTTCCTTTTCGGCGGCAGCCGGTTTCTTGGCCCTGGCCGCTACGGCTTTCTTTAGCGGTTTCTCCTCTTTTACCTCTTCCTTTTCGGCGGCAGCCGGTTTCTTGGCCCTGGCCGCTACGGCTTTCTTAGCCGGCTTCTCCTCTTTTACCTCTTCCTTT
>SDBU01002370.1_pt1 | contig 25174 bp, 15 predicted proteins | sample 2277071 | NCBI WGS metagenome assembly SDBU01 (sample SAMN10397929, study PRJNA504765) | marine sediment metagenome | isolation source: marine sediment core GS08_GC12, 126 cmbsf | place: Arctic Ocean: Gakkel Ridge, Loki's castle | collected 2008
CGTCGTCGTCGGGTTCGTGGCCGGGTATCTGGCCACCGAGGTTCTCAGCCACCAGCCTGACTCCGGGAAAAGCCGCCAACTCCGACAGGCAGGAGACAGGTACCGATGCCGTCACCGCCGGCACCACCCAGTGCCGGATCATTCCGGTGGCGTTATGAGCAACCAGGAATCTTTCCAAAGCAGGCAGGTGTCGACCGGAGAACGATTTGAGATTCGACACGACAGCCTTGATGCGCGCCGAACGAGTCATAATAGCATTGCCGGCTACGCGAGACAGCTCGGTTCGTACCGGCTGGTCATCCAAAAAGACAACCACGCTGACCCGGCTGTCGGTATCACTGATTCTGTCGGTCGACAACATCGGCATCAGTGACGGCGACAGATCAGCCGAGACTGATTGAGGTAAACTCAGCAACAGCCAGGTTGCGAGCAGTATTGACGTTGTGATGCAAGGTACTTTGGGCAACATTGGTCCTTCCTCAGCAAAGTCCAATGACCCTTTGCGCAAAGGTCATGCCGCCGGGGACAGTTGATCCGGGACCGGTAAATACCTGCACAGGGTTGCCATAAACGATCCCTGGCGTCTCGTAACAGATGGTCTGACAATAGAATAACAGGCTGTCGCCGGCAGGCTACTTTACCACCCGGGATGTGCAGCAACTTTGCAGCTTCTGTCTGCTGTGATTCCTGCTGCATATAGATGAGCCCCTTTGCGCATTTTTTTCAGGCCTTTTCCCAGGCTAAAATCTATATTGCAACTATGAGTCAGAACCGTTCAGCGATGACCAGTATGATCCGTCAGTTGTGGCCGGTGCTGGCCCTGGCGATTCTGATCCGAGTTGTATTCCTGCTGCAATGCAGCGACCTGCCATATTGGGACCAACTGACCGTAGACAACAACTACCATCATCACTGGGCTCAGTCCATCGCCGACGGCAACGTTGCCGGCGATACCACCTATTTTCGAGCCCCCTTCTATGTCTATTATCTGTCCGTTCTGTACGCTGTTTTCGGAGCGTCACTATGGGTAGGTCGAATCTTTGGCCTGCTGGCAGGTCTGGGATCGATTATCATGACCTTTCTGCTGGGCAGAAAAATCCTGGGAAAGAAGGTTGGCCTCACGGCGGCGGTGATCCACAGCCTGTACCCGATCATGATCTACTTTGAAGGCGAGTTGCTGCTGGACCCGCTCTTCACCCTGTTGTTGCAAATAGCAGTCTACAGACTTATCGTCTGGCTCGAAAAACCGTCTATACCGACGGCCTTCCTGACCGGTCTCTGTTTCGGAATAGCCGCTATAACGCGTCCAACTGCCCTGGTGTTGGTACCGGTGATCGTACTGGCGGCGGCGGCAAGCGTCAAACCCCTTCGCCGGTGGCTGTCCCAGGCCGCAATCCTGCTGGTGGGCGCCGGACTGCTGATTGCTCCGATATTCGTGCGCAACCTGGCTATTGCCGATGACCCTACGCTCATTGCCTCACAGGGAGGAATCAACCTCTACATTGGCAACAACAGCGAGGCTGACGGTGTTTCTGCCGTTCTGCCGGAACCGCTGGGGTACAACTGGCAAATCCGGGAGATAACGTACCTGGCTGAACGGGAGACCGGTCGTCATCTTAAACCGGGCGAAGTCTCCACCTACTGGACCGGCAAAGCCGTTGACTGGATCCGCACCCATCCGGGACCGGCGATTACTCTGTACATGAAGAAGCTCTATCGCAACTTCTCCAACCGGGAGATTTCCAATAACCGTGACCTGGGGAATTTCTTTCAACAGGTCCCTCTTCTGAGATATAACCCTCTTTCCTTCAGTTGGCTTTTCGGCCTGGCCATAGTCGGCCTGATGGCACGGTTTTGCCATGATTCCCGAATACGATGGCTCTCGCTTATCATGGTCGTATACATCCTGGCCTCAGCGTTGTTTTTCTTCAACAGCCGCTTCCGTCTGCCGTTGCTGCCTTATTACATGGTGCTGGCAGCCATCGGGTTGTCAACCCTGATTGACCGCTTCCGAGCCCGGTGGAGATCATCGGTAGTACTGTTGCTGATTCCGGCAGTCGCGATCGGTTTCTCACAATTTAACCTGGTTCCTCTAACTTCCGGATCCTCTCCTCAGCCATTCACATCGAGAGGTTCCTATGCCCTCAGCCAGGGAGACTATCTTCAAGCTGTCTCATGGTACCGGCGCGCCCGAGCGGTTGATGCCACCTTTGCCGATATCAATCTCAATCTGGGAGCCGCATTTTTGCGTCTCGGCCAAAGCGACTCCGCCCGCCATTATTTTGAACGCGAGATTCTCTTTCACCCCGGTCGAGCCGGTGCCTACGCCAACCTGGCATCGCTTCATCTACTTGACGGCAACTATGCCGAATCGTTCCGGTGGGCAGGTCTGGCCCTGAGTCGCCGACCGTATGACGTCACCGCCAACATGATCTCCCTGAGGGCGGCCGCGTCGATGAAGGAAATCTCGGATGACAGCCTTATGCGACTGGTTGAACGTGCGACTGCAATCACCGGTGATGATATCTTCCTGCTTTACGACGCCGCCGGTCTCTTTGTCATCAGGAGTAACCTGGCGCGCGCCGAGTCACTTCTGCTGAAAGCAATCAATACGCAGCCACCCCCGATTGAAACCGATGATGAGGCCTTTCGCCATACCTTCCGCAACAGCCGACACCTGTGGGACCGGGAACGAGCCCGCAGTTATCACCAACTGGGGTATCTCTACGGCAGGCAGGGTCGATACCACGATGCAGTTCACAGCAGCCGTCTGGCCATACAGACTGATCCCGATCTTGCGGATGCCTACCTGAATCTTGTCGCCGGGCTGATCTCTCTGGGGCGGATGTCAGCAGCCGACTCTGTCCTGGCGGGCTCACGAGTCCGGTTTCCCCGACACCAGGGACTACAGCAACTTCAGATCCCGCTGCATCCATAAGAGAAAAACGGGACCGAGTTGCCTCGATCCCGTTTACAAGGTCCGTCGCTTTTACCGTAACTTAGCCTCAGGGCGCAGTTTTGGCCAGATTCTCGGATTCCATCAGCAGTTTTTTCTCCAGGGCCCGCTCGTCGCACCGCCGCCAGTACCGCTCACGAGCATCAGACGGAGAAATCATCCTGGGAGCATCGGGATAGCGCATACCATCAGCAACGGGGGATGTATACCCCTCATACAACCAGTCCAGGACGTTGTTGACAACCATCTGCATTTGCAACGAGTCAATTGCCAACGGCGTGAAGTTGAAGTGAACCGTTCTGAATGCTGTTGACGCCAGCCGGATCCCGACCGGTTTGCCTTCCATATTGTAATTCCCGCCGCGCGGGTGGTTAGCCGGCTGACCGGGCGATTCGGTGTAGAGAGATTTGTAGAGATAGAGCGGTTCCGTCAGGGTTGTCCTCATACTCCAGTCCACTTCGGGCAGCCCGGGATGCTCTGGTCTGTATCCGGTCTCACAGGGCCATCCTCTCCATTTGTAGCGTGTTTTGAGAAGATTAGTGTCAATAGTCAGATTGGGCCAGTTAATTGAATCGAGGGCGTAAGCACCGTCGAAGTCTTCGATGCGGTCAGGATCCAAACCCATTTCATAGCATTTACTGGCAGTATGGCACGCCGCCGCCAGACAGAACCAACCTGAGTATACCGTCCTGATAACACCAAAGTAATACAGATAGTCAAGCCCCGGGAAAACGTTCCAGCTTGGTGGATCTCCTGAACTGCCGAACGTAGCGGCTCTCCATGTTGCCCACACATTGACTCCGGCATCAATTGCCTTGTAGATATTATCCGAGTGAGATGTAAATTTGTGAGTGCAGATATTGTCATCATATAGGATCACAATTTTGTGCTGCAACAATACCTTCAACGGCGCTAAACCCTCAACATAGTCAGGTGTGACCCATTTCAGAATACCGGTGTCACCCAGGTATTCGTCGTCATACTCCACTCCCTGAGGCCACCGGTTAATTGACTTCCTCCAGAATGCCCTGCATGTATCCAGACTAATCGGCTTTGTCCCCGTCGTCGCACTTCCAGCGTGATCAGAAAAGTCGATTACAACCACCGCCCGTTCCTTTCTGGGTTCGATGACTGTGAAAGTGTCAAAGGCCGGCACCAGATCGGCCACGAAGGCATCATCACGGCACCTCACCCAGAATACGTAGTGTTCTTCCACCGTCTTCGTAGGCACATGATATCGGAAGACGTCAAACAAGGTCACGGAATCAGTCAATACCCAGGTAGTGTTGCGGGTGCTGTCGAAACTGCTGTTCACTAACCGGTTAAAATTGTCATTGTCTTGGAAGCCGGGATCATTAATGTAGAACTTCCTGGTGGTGTCCGCCCAGGTCGGATATTCCACCGCACCGGAGATGATGTCTGCAACAGCTATCGTGTCGCAGGTAATAGTGGCGCTGTCGCCGAAAGTCGTATCGCAATGCTCGACCGTATCCTCATAATCGTATAGGAAACCATCGATCGTCACCAGGACCGGTTTCACGAATGAATCAATCAACGCCGTAAAAAGGGAATCCGGGTATGGCCCGTACAGGCGCCATTCATATTCCAGGGGCGGCCAGTCACCCTCGGGATAGTCTATGCGGTCCGAGCCGTACCAGAACATCCTTACACCGGCTACAATACTCTCGCGAGTACCGTTGACAAAAGGCAGATAATGTTTGTACGCCTCTCGTTGCATGTATGATTCCGGGGGGTGGTCGTTTCGCGAGAACAAGCGAAAGACGATATCCGACCCCAGGCCTTCCATGTCAAAACCCTGCAGAAAAACCCACTGAGAAACAAACGAGTTCACCGGGTCATTGGGGTCGGCCGCCAGCATGATCGTATTTTCAGTATGCGGGTCAGATGCAGCCGGGTCGACATCAATTATGGTCCACTTGGAATCGTTCAGGGTATCGATATAGTCCCTCGGATCAGCAAAACCAACCTGATTTACGGTAACCACGTGGTAGCGGTAGTAGTCAATCAGTCCGTCCGGATCGTTGCCATACCAGTACACCACCGGGTTTCGAGAGAACCGCTGGCCTTCCAGTGGTATGTTGATGAACTTCACGACCGGTCTCTGATTCTGGTAGGCGTCACCCTTGAGAGTCTCGGTACAACCGGCCAGATACAGTATTGCCGCCGCGGCGGCCAGCAGCGTCAAGGCTGCTATCACCATCGTCAGTCTCATCTGTCTCATTCCTTTACGCACTATCTCTACTTTCATAATAGCCTGTCGTCCTCTCAAAACGCCATGGTCATCGTGAATCGGTGAATTTCAGTGAGCACTCCGAAATCCTGGAAAGCATAATCGAATCTCAGTTCACCTTCCTCGCTATACGGCAGCCGCAGGCCGCCGCCGGCCGTGAAACCGTCAACATTATAGTTGAAACGACCGCCGGCTCGGAGGATGAAACGGTCCATGAATATGTACTCGATGCCGGTGTTGTACTTTTCCAGATTGTCCGACGGGTGGGAACCCTCGGCAGCAAAAGTCACCAGATGATTATCGCCCTCTATCACATTGATGGCGCCACCGAACTTGAAGTTGATCGGCAGCGGAAAGGCGTTCTTGATAAACTTCATATCAGGGCCGAAGTTGGTAATCCCCATGCCGATACGGAATCCACGGAAGCCGGTGTTGAACAGCGTGCCGACATCGGCCGCCCAACCGTTGGCGGTATAGGCATGTACCTTCTCGTGCAGGTACTTCACCGTGACGCCAATGGAAAAACGATCGGTCAGATAGCGTCCGTAACTCACAGCCAGAGCCATATCGGTCCAGAGGAAGGTCTGCCCGGTAGGTATCCCGTAGTAGTCCGTCTCGTCAATCGAGCCGGAGGACAGGCCATAAACACTAATGCCCAACACACCTCCGATCGACTCCAGGGGTAAGCCCAGTGCGGCAAACCCGAAGCCGATATCAGCCGGCATCTGGACGTAGGTGAAGGCTGCCTCCCGGCCGTATAGATAGGTGAGACCAGCCGGATTGTAATAGGCCGACGAGATGTCATCGGAGACGGCCACAAAGGCTTCCGCCATCCCCATCGCCCGAGCCGAAACTCCCAATTCCAGAAACTGGGCGCCGGTAGTACCCACCTTGGCCTGTGCCCACACCGTCACCGGACAGAGCATGACCACCAGACCCAGCAATACAACCAGGCTCGTCAGGATCGGAGCCGGATATCGCCTTCCCCCGGTGGCTAAACGACTATCTTTGAAAACCATGGTATCCTCTTCTATGTATCAATGCCAATTGTCTTCTCATTAGCTACAGATTCAGTTCCAGGCCCATCCTGATCTGCCGCCCGTAATCCCAATTGGATGGATTCCTGTCATACTCTGTGCCACCGATGATAGCTCTCCCCACTGGTGGCTGAGAGGTGTCGGCCCGTCCGGTCTTATTGTACACATCGATGACATTGCGACTGTCGAATACGTTTTCAACCCAGAGGATGTAGCTGCAGTCAAGACCCACAAACTTGAAGTCCTTGGTAAGACGGACATCGAAGTTAATGATCGACGGCATCCGCATCGAGTTCCGCTGAATGTCCTCGCCACTTCCGGAAACCACGATATTCGGGTACGATGGATCGGGTGTGAACGGCCGGCCGCTCTCGATCCGGGCGATAACAGCCATAGACCAGGAATTCGGAATAGGCAGCCCGAACAGCCGCGGTTTAACCGTACTGGGCACGAACACCTGAATACTGGCATTGAGTTTATGCCGTACGTCATTATCCAGCGGCGCCTCCGACAGCGGCTCCCGTGCCACCTGAGTCGGCGACTGCCAGTCACGAGCCGCCTCTGAGGCCTTACCAAAGGCAAAGGAGTACACGTAACTTACCGAACCGTTGACATAGCCACCGCCACGTTTCTCAAGCAGAACCTCAAAGCCGCGGCTGCGGCCATAGTCACGGTTCCGGTACTGCTGATGTTCCAGCCCGCCGATACGGACATTGGATGCGTTGATCTTGTCAAACTCATCCTTGAAGTAGCCCTGAAGATCAACCGAGTAATCCTCTGACATGGCGTATTTGACACCGAAGGAATACTGGATTGTTTTCTTGTAGTCCAGATTGTAATTGCCGATGATCGTGTTGGCATCCACCGTGGCCGTGTTCCGCGCGTACATATAAGACAGCGGCGGCATCTGATAGAAGTGACCGTAGTTGAAATAAACCTTGGCTTTGTCGGAAATGGGATAGGAGAAACCCAGGCGCGGCGACAGCTTCTGACGGTCACCCAGGATGACGCCCGAACTCAGGTCGTCATTTTGCGCCACCGGCACCAGCGAGTCCGTGTCCTGAATGAAGAAATCCCAGCGCAGGCCAAGCGACGCGATCATCGAACCATACTCCAACTTATCGCGCAGATAAACCGTTCCGGCCCACGGTCTGTACTTAAACATATCTCGGAACGAACCCCGATCGGGGAATGGTCCACCATCGCTGCGGCCCGTATAAAGCACGTACGGCTCTTCAATGTGCTGGTAGACAAAATCCAGACGGCGTATCGAAGCACCCCCCTTGACCTGGTGGGCACCCATCTCCCGAAAGATTTTCAACTCGCCCCGATAGGTATCGGTCCGGTGATAGTGCCACTGGGATTCCTCGTCATAAGTCAACGGATCAAGAAAAGTACTGCTGCCGCCGGCATCGTGGCGACCGTTGCCGTTGATGTCCCGGTAAGGTTCCCCTTCGTCGTACTGGAAGTTACGAGGTTCAAACAGGCCGTTGCCGTTTCGGTCAATGTAAGGGATACCCGGTGTCCACGGATCGTTGGGACCATCACGCAGGCCGTTATAATTGTAATCCATATTTTCCGGGCAAACACATATCGTAAATTGATCGATACCTTCATCATAGATGTTGTTGCCGTTGATATCTATGAACGGTTCGCCGATTATCGAATCACCATCGATATACGGTTCTTCCGTGGCCGGCCTGATGTTCTTCTCCCGGTAGTTGTCCAGGATCCCATTACCATTCTTGTCATGAAGGAAGTCGCCTTTATCCCACACACCATTGCCGTTCAGGTCAATAAAGGCCTCACCCTCCAAGTAGTCCAGATAACCGTTGCGATTGAAGCGAAAGTCCGAAAACTCGTCCGTACCGCTCTGCACGTTTCGGTTTATCAGGTATTCCCCAAACGTATATGCCGGCCCGGTGAAGCCGGTGCCGTACTCAGCCGTGTCCGGATACAGGTTTATGATCGGCTCGGGAGGATCATACACGCCATTTTTATTGTTGGGATCATCATCGAACCACTCCCACTGTTGCTCCAGAGGGATCTGGTCATCAACCGGATCTTGACCGTGTCCCGGGTTATCGGGATCGCCCGGCTTCCGAGTGTAACTGCGTCGTGTGAAGGACAGAATCATTTCGTAGTTGGTGTTTTTTGACAGGGACTGCAGAACTTCAAGTGAAATCGTCCTCAGTTTGACTTCAGCAATTGGAGCTGTGGCGGAAGTGTATCGATAGGACCAGCCAAACATGGTGTTGCGATCTTGCGTATCCTTGTAAGACAAGATGAGCTTGAGGTTCTGCCGCGGACGGAATTTCAGGTTCACCATCCAGTGATAGCGATTCCGAAGACGCTCTGGAATCTTGATGCCCATCAGGTTGAAGAACCCCCACTCTCTATGCGTAGTGGGAGAGTCATACCGCTGGTACTGGTTGAAACCGTCAGACTTGTCGACCTCGGCATAGAAGTAATAGGTGAATTCACGGTCCTCCATGAAATTCAGCCCTAAAGCCGGCAATATCCGGCTTCTGAGAATCGGATCGGGACCATGGACGGAAAAACGCAAGTAATCTTGATTACGAGAGTACTTATTCAGATCAGGATTACCGAAGTCATCGGTGATGAACAGCATGTTCATGCGCGTGTTGTCTTTTGAACCGGTGCGGGTGGTAATCTTGATAATTCCCGACACGGCGTCACCGTACTCGGGGTCGAATCCATCCTTGATCACCGTAAGCTCCTGAATGGACCCGGAGACCAGCGACAGGTTGGCGCCGGCTTGACCGACCCCGGCCAGGGGATCATCGATCGGGACACCATCAAGAATGTAGGAGACTTCGCCGGCGCGGCCGCCACGGATGAAGATCTCACCCTCGCGACCCGTTACCACACCGGTCATCTGTTTCAGCAGATCCTGAACCGTGGTGACGGGTTGCACGTTGATCTCTTCGGCGGTCATAGTCACCTGCGAGGAGACCTCCGAGATGTTCAGCGGATCCCGTTCGGCCCGGACCACGATCTTGTCCAGTTCGGTGGCTTTCTCCTGCATCTGAACCAGCACCTCCTTGGTCTGGTCCGACTTCACCTCCACGTCAGTTACGTTCACCTCGGCATAGTGAACGTGAGTGATCTTAAGAGTGTAACTACCAGGCTCAACCTGGGTGATGAGATATTTCCCGTTGGCGTCGGTCATATCTCCACGAACCGTTCCCAGCACCATTACCGATGCGCCAAAAACAGGTTCACCCGTGTTTTTTTCTGTAATTACTCCTTTTATCTTACCGGTCGCAGCAGCCTGCAGGCCGGCCGGTAAAGCCATCACACAAGCGGCCAGAACCAGCACCCAAATCATCTGCCGTTGGCAACGTCGCATTCTTATGTCTCCTCGAAAATACAGCTATATTGTCACAAACAAATCGATATCGTATACTCAGATCGGTATCCGGTATGAGCCTGCCTCACCCTCGATAAACAGTGGCCGAAATCTGCCACGTCAGTCGGTTGACGGCCAGAAGTCTCAGCCGGGACACCTGATCATTCCCACATTTCATATCGGTTGAGCGGATCAGCATTGCAGATCCGTCTTCCCAACCTCAGTTGTCGAAGCATAATACTTCCGCTTTGCCCGGCAAGTCAAGCGGTTTTTTCCCTTCACACCTCATGATGATAGACTGCTGGGGAGCCGGCTCCGTTTAAAGAAAAGTCCGTCTGGCCAAAGGATTTTCTCGCAGATCACGCTCACGTTTTTGTACTTCCCGCAACGCATCGGCATCTAACCGCGCCACGATCACCGGAACCCCAAGGGAGACGCCCATTTCCTGTGCGAATAACACCGCCGCACGATCAAACCGCTCCCGTGTAAACGGTGCCGGCAGTGCGCAATATCTGCGTTGCACGCACCCCTGCAGAGCTCGATGCGGTGCCACACCGCCCAGTTTGATGGAGCCATGCTGTAACAGTGTCGAACGAGTGCGCCGCTGGGCGGATGCTATAATCTTGCCTGAGTCGGTAATAATCTCATGCCTGGCTACCGATTCAAAGCAGGGCGCTGTGTGCAGAACACCACATTGCGATTCGGTCGCTGATGACTGCCTGACATATTGGGAGTCAATCCCCAGCCGTTTCAGGAAACGAGTCAGAACCGCTGCGATCCACTCCGTAGTCTGCCGCAACGAGCCTTCCAGGTGACTTGTCCCCGGGTTGAGCCGATTGGTGGCCACTGCGTAGGTCAGTTCTGACGGTTCGTGAAAAATGGCCCGACCACCCGTAACCCGCCGGATAACAGTAGTGTTGCCCAGTCGGGACAGATTCAGCGCCGACTCGGCCCGCTGATTCAGCCCCAATGTTATCGTTGGAGATGCCCAGGTGTACAACCTCAGGAATACCTGGTCGGGATAAAGCGATGCCTGAGCGGCCAGCCATTCGTCGATAGCCATGTTCCGCAGGGACTCGCCCGCGAAATGCCGGTAGAATACAGCCGTTATCACCAGTTCAACTTAAGACATAAGACCGGCTGGAGCAAGCCTGCCGTAACGATGTCACCCGGGATCGGATACCTGTACCCAATCCCGTAAAAGTTCCGGAGAACTCAGATATGCTGGATATGAAATTATCCGAGACGGGGCCATGGTTGCCGCGCCGGATTAACACCGCTCAGGAAACGGAGCCTCGAATGTCGATATCGTATTGCTTGACCTTCAGCCGCAGGGTCGATTCAGGAATATTCAACACCGCGGCGGCGTGCTTTTTGATTCCGTTCTTTTCCCGCAAAGCCTTGATGATATGCTGCTTCTCAAGTCCGGCCAGATAGTCGTAGAGTGAGTACTCCTGCGAGAACTGCAAATGCTCGGTAACCTGGCTGGACACAGCCGATCCGTTGCCGTTGTCGTCGGCAGTAGCGAGCACCTTTTCAGAAAGCACACTGGAGTCGATTTCTTCACTATCACCGGCCAGCAGTACGAGTTTCTTGATCTCGTTTTCCAACTCGCGGATGTTGCCCGGCCAATCGAAAGCCGTCAGCAGCCTCATTACTTCCGCCGATACCCGACGGCCGGTGCCATTGAGAAAATGAGACACCAGAAGCGGAATATCCGCCCGCCGCTCCCGCAACGACGGTAACCGGAAAGTAAGAGCCGTCATACGATAGTACAGATCCTGACGGAACAGCCCCGCCTCCATTTGCTCTTTGAGATCCTTGTTGGTAGCCGAAATAACCCGAACATCCACTTTGCGGGACACCGTCTCACCCAGCCGGATAATTTCCTGCTGTTCCAGGACCCGCAGGATCTTAGCCTGGATACCAAGCGGCATATCCGCTATCTCATCGAGGAAGAAAGTACCGCCGTCAGCTTCTTCAAAAAGCCCGGGCTTGTCGCGGTCGGCGCCGGTGAACGCCCCCCGCTTGAAACCAAAAAGCTCCGACTCCAAAAGAGTCTCCGGCAGCGCGGCACAGTTGATGGAAATCAGTCGTTTCTCCCGCCGATCGGAATTGAAGTGTATCGCCCTGACCAGCAGATCCTTGCCGGAGCCGGTCTCACCCTCAATCGATATCGATATGTTGGAATTGACAACCTGCCGCACCCGACTCAGCATCTCCAGCAACTCCCCGCTCTGGGTGATAATGTTGGGGAAAGCCGCTTCCTCTTTCAGTTGATCCCTCAACCGACGGTTGTCTTCAGCCAACTCGCGTTTCTGAATTTCCGCCCACTTGAAGGCAATCAAATCTGAAAAACCAACAGCGAAGTTGAGGTCTTCCTGGCTGAAAGGATTCAAACCGTTGTCGTGCGAAATTCGGTCCAGATACAGGTAACAGACAGTGTCATCACCCATCTTGAACGGCACCACCACCACGCTGGCCACAACGTCCGGAATATCCGGGAACAAGTCATTGAGGAACGGGTCCCGACGGCAATCCAGAATCAGGGTCGGTTTGGTTCGGGATACTTCCTGGCCGAGAAGATTACGAAAATTCTCACAAAAACGCCTGGCCCGCTGGTCAGACATGGAGAACGAATTGATTACAGGTGTCTTCTCATCGCCCGGCACATACAATAAGGCCCGACTGCCCCCGGTTCTCCTCAGAAGAATACCCAGAATTTCTTCCATAGCGCCCGACTCGAAGTCGGACAGCTCCGCCGGAGTTATCAAGCTGCCGAAAATCTTGTATTTGTTTTCCTGCGATACCGACAACGCCACCGCCTGCTCCGAAAGCGACTGCAAGAATTTGTGTACCGCCCGTACTTTGACCTTCTCCTCCAGAGATGCAAACGCCTTCTCGGCCCGATTCAATTTTTTGAAGCCATAGGCCAGATCTCCATGCCGGCAGGCGAGAGTGCCCGACTTGAAATCGGTTTGGGCAACCCAATAATCCGCCTTCAGCTTTCTAAAGAGCCGGTGCGCCTCATCCAAAGCGGCACGAATACCCTGCTGATCTTCCTGGGGAACCGCCATACATATTTCCGCCATCGTCAGCAAGGTGCGACCAAGATCGTAAGGATCAGCAACTTCCCTGAGAATCTCGATGGCCTGACGGATGTTCTGCAGAGCATCTTCATGCTCACCGTGAGCGCTATAGACTTGCGCTATCACACGGTAAGACAGTCCAATCTCAACCTTCTCACCCAAAGCCAGTGACAATTCCAGGGCTTTCTGACCATACTTCATGGCGTCGTCGACATTGTCCAGCGCCAGTTCCGCCTCGGCCAGCCGACGCCCGGCCTGAGATACCAGTGATGATGCCGGAGCCAGCACCAGCCCCTGCTGATAAGCGTCGCTCAAAAGCGTCTTGGCACGAAACATATCGCCTCTCTCGAGGGCCAGTTCACCGGCAAATTTCAAATAGAGGATCTTCTCCCTCTTCAAACCCAGACGACTGATGATTTCCAGAGCATTATCAAGATCGCGGCGGGCCAGCATAAACCGGCGACGCCTCAGACGCAGGTACCCCAGTGACAGGAGGTTTATCACCTGCGACACCTCGTGGTTGTGCTCGGTGTTGTATTTGAGAGCTTCCGTCAGATCTTTTTCGGCTTGCTTCCATCGGCCGGTGCAGATGAGCAAAGTGCCGGTGTTGCCGAGTAACTGCGATACCTTGCGCGGGTTGTCACCCACTTTCGATACCGCTTCGGTGAGAAAACTCACCCCCGCTCGATATTCAGAGCGGATAGACGAAATTCGCGCCAGTTCGTTCAGTGAGTCAACCTGACCAACCGGATCGGACGCTCGCCGGAACGATGCCAGCGCATCACGCGCCCGTATCTCGGCGTTTTTCAGATCACCCATTGCCGAATATGACTTGGATAAAACCAGTTGCGTCCAGCCGTAGCGGCGATTGAGAGGGAAGTCGGCCAGCAACTTGGCCGCTCGTAACCCGGATTGCAGAGCTTTGCGGTAGTTACCCTCGAAGTAGCTGCCCTCCGCCCGCAACAGCAGGAACAACCCATGTTCATGTTCTTTTCCGGAAAACTCAGACTCAGACAGACCGGACAACTCCTGCAACGCGGCATTATACTGACGTTGCCGGAACAGACCCTCAAGAGAGAGCAGACGGCCATCAAAAGAGACTTGTGGCGAGGAAAGTGGCATTCTTAAGCTCTTCGTTAGCGGTTACATCATCTCATGGATCCAGCATGTTCTGCTTTCGTGTTCATCTTCTCACCGGTGACTGAAACCGCTTTGCCGCGATCGAAGTCACTACCGGTTGAGATGGCCTGCACGTTCGCTTGGTCAGCAATGACGACATCTGAAGAGAAGTTCACAAACTTCAAAAACAGATTCAACCACCACGGCGACTCCCAACCGCCCGGAGGATTGTAAGAAGTTTCCTCTTCGTCAAAGGGCCTGACCACCGTGGTGTCATCGCCGACATTCTCACCAGTGCCACCATCATCGGCATCCCATGGTAACTCATCGTCGGACATGACGGGTGCAGACAAGAAGCACGCGAAAGCGAACACCACCATCATGAGCGCTGCACCTAACTGCAAACGTTTCATGTGCTTTGCCTCCTGTTGTGTTATTTTCCGTACCGGCCGCAGCCATCCGGGTACGACAGATACCATAATTACAGGACAAAAACGTTGAAAAAACGCATATCTTGCCATTTACAGGATAGCCAATCCATACCCCTTTGTCAAGCAATATCTTAGTGTGGCGCAGATTTTGCGCCCGCATTTCCGTAACTTTACGAAATCATGGTAATTCCCCTGCCAAAACCGGTCCGTGGTGAGCACCGTTGGTCCTGTTCGGTGTGGTTGGCCGTAACCTCAAGCGTTTGCCGTAGCTATCTTAACCCGTTGTACCCCTGTGTGGTACCTCGACTCACCAGGCACAACAACAATCACGGACAGCTTGCCGGCCGCGTCATGTGGTAGATTCCGGATAGTCCCGGGAGAAGTCGTCTTCAGTCGTTTTCGAGTCTCCTGATATAGGCCGGAATTGTTCGATCGTCTTCTGAAAACAGCGGCACCCGGTTGCGGCCGCTGTTGCCGCTGCCGTTGCCGTTACCTTCTCCGGAATCGGGATTATCCTGATAATCACTGCTGTCGGCAACAACTGCCACCGGTTCGGGTTGCTCAACCTGTCTTGTCTGGGAGAAACTGGCGTCGGGAAACAATGAAATCGGCCTGGCAGCCATGGCAGCCGGCTTTTTCTCGGGAATTCTGACGGGTTTTGTCTCCGGCATGGTTGAGAAGCCGGTGGCGATAACGGTCACTCGCATCTGGTCGCTCATATTCGGATCGATAACGGCCCCAAAAATGATATTGGCATCATCTCCGGCCGCTTCGTAGACCAGTGAAGTCGCTGCATTAACGTCAAATAGCGTCATATCTTCACCGCCGGTCACGTTTATGAGTACACCCCTGGCGCCACCGATGGACACATCCTCCAGCAATGGCGAAGAGATCGCTTGTTGAGCGGCGTCAATCGCCTTTTCATCCCCCTCCCCCAGTCCGGTGCCCATCAGGGCGTTGCCTCTTTCGAGCATAACCGTGCGCACATCGGCGAAGTCGCAATTAATCAGGCCGGGGATCGTAATCAGATCGGAGATGCCTTTGGTGGCCTGGTGCAGGACATCGTCGGCGGTGGCAAAGGCAGCGTTGAGAGTTGTTTTCTTGTCGACTATTTCCAGCAGTCGTTCGTTGGGTATGGTAATCAGGGTATCAACTTTATCCCGCAGTTCCGAAAGTCCCTGGTCGGCTCGCCGGGTTCTCTGGGCTCCCTCAAACTTGAAAGGGCGAGTGACAATAGCCACCGTCAGGGCTCCGGCTTCCTTGGCAATTTCAGCTACTACCGGAGCGGCTCCGGTCCCGGTGCCGCCACCCATCCCGGCCGTGATAAAGACCAGATTGGGGGTGCCGATTTCCTGGGCTACATCCCGGCGGTTTTCCTCAATAGCCCGTTTGCCGATATCAGGGTTGGCTCCGGCCCCAAGACCGCCGGTCAGTTCCCGCCCGATCTGCACCTTTTTATCAGCCCGGTTCTGGTCGAGTACCTGAGCATCGGTGTTGACGGCAATAAACTCCACTCCCCGCAGACCGGCTTCGATCATCCGGTTGACGGCGTTACCGCCGCCGCCACCGACTCCGACGACTTTGATATTGGCATAGCCGACAAAGTCCTCGGCAAATTTGAAAGTATGCTTCTGCTCCGCCATATCCGGTTCCTCCATGAACACTTTGATATTAAAATTGTCTTGATATCCATCTCTCCAGTCGTTTCAAAAGCCGACGCGACGCACCCCGCTTGCCGGCCAGGGCCGGTTCGTGCCTGAAGCCATACGACAGCAATCCGTGAACGGTAGCGAAGCGGGCCGTCTTCAGTTCATCCGGAGTGTGTTCGATACCGCTGATGTCAGCCACCCGGACGGGCAGGTCAAACATCTGCTCGACCAATTCTCCGGTTCCGGGCAGCAGGGCGCCGCCGCCGGTGAGAACAACCCCCGCCGCCAGTACGTCGGCGGCACCGGAGCGTTTCAGTTCTCGAATGACCAGCGACAGTATCTCTTCCATGCGGGGCTCGATTATGGCCGCCACGACACTGTGTGAAATCTCCTTCGTTTCCGAACGCGAGACGCTGCGGATGGGAATCATTTCCTCCGGATCCACCAGCGACGCCAGGGCGGCGCCATGGCTCAGTTTGAGCGCCTCGGCCCGGTCCACCGTCATACGCAGACCGATGGCGATATCGCCGGTCACGTTGCGGGCGCCCAGCGGTACTACCGCCGTGTGTTGAATGGCACCTTCATAGAACACGGAAACATTGGTGATGTCACCGCCCAGGTCGACCATAATAACGCCGGTCTCCATCTCGTGATCGGTCAGCACCGTCTGTGACAGGGCCAGTGATTCGAGTACCATGTGGTCAACATCGAGTCGGCAGCGTTCCAGGGCGCGGAAGATATTGCGGGCCGTCGTCACCGATGCCGTCACAATGTGGACTTCCACCTCCAACCGGACACCGGACATCCCCACCGGGTCACGCACACCGGTCTGATCGTCTACCGAAAACTGTTGTGGGATGACGTGGATTATCTCCCGGTCGACGGGGATGGCCACGGTTCGAGCCGCCTCGATGGCTCGCCTGACGTCACCGGAAGTAATTTCATTGTCGGCACGATTGACTGCCACCACGCCGTGGCTGTTGATGGATCGGATGTGCTCACCGGCAATACCCACCGTGACACGGTCGATTTCGGTTCCCGAAACCATAGCCGCATCACGGACGGCTTTCTGAATCGAACTGACCGTCTTCTCCATATCCACCACCACTCCCCGGCGCAAGCCTTCCGTGGGAGCGATCCCGTGCCCGATCACATAGATGCGCCCCTCCTGATCCATCTCCCCCACCAGGGTTACGATCCTGCTGGTGCCGATATCGAGTGCCGCCAGAATATTCTCAGTAGCCATCTCAGTTCTTCCCACCGTCACAGATAATCAAACTATCGTATCTCAGATCAATACGACTGACACCATCCAGATCGGCGTCAAATCGAGTGATCAGCTCTACCAGTCTTTCCAGGTCCGCCACCAGTCTTTCCGGTCGCACCATCAGACGGTATGACTGCCCGGCCAGAGCAACCTGCAGGTAGTCGGTTGTTTCGAAGTCAATTTCATCCACCAGCCGCAGCAGGTTACGGTTGCGGTGGCGCAGCGACGCCAACTGGCCAACCACCACTTTTACTCTGACGTCACGGGCGTATTGGAAAGCCCTGATCCCGCCGATTCCGGTAAGCACCGGCCGTTCCCAGTCAGTAACGGCGTGATCCAGCGGAACTGCCCGGCCGTTGGGGTCAAGTCCCCAGATCCGGCCGGTGGTTTTGTCCACCAGGAAACAAACCGGTTCAAAGGCATTGGTCCTGATCCGCAGCGTGTGCGGCCAGGAACAGGAAATATCTACCTGAAACGTATTCTCACCGGCCAGCAGCGCTTGAGCCAGGCTATCGAAAGGTTGGCGGAAGAGAGACCCTTGCCGGAGCATGTCGTACTGCCGTGGCCAGTCACTGACCGGCAGGCCGTCCAGAGTGACCGTTTCGAGACGGCAGGCATCAGTGAAGTTGACGATCACGGTCAACACCGCGACGACCAGTGTCGCCGCCATCAGCGACAGCTTCATTCTACGTGACAGTATCTTCATGCCCGCGCCAACTCCTTGAGCAACTGCTGTTTGATCCGAGTGATCGTGCCGGCCCCCATGGTAATGACGGTGTCCCCGGGTCTTGCTATCCGGGCTGCTTCGACCGATGCCTGCTCCAGTGTTCCCAGGTAACGGAAGTCACCATCACCCAGTCGGTGCGCCTGACGCATTATCACTTCCGATGTAATACCCGCGATCGGTTTCTCGCGGGCCGGATAGATGTCCACCAGCAGACAGACGTCGGCTGCCGCCAGCGCCCGGGCAAACTCAACCTGGAAATCGCGCGTGCGGCTGAAGAGGTGTGGCTGGTAGACCACGATTATGCGGCCGGAGTATACTTCGCGAGCGGCACTGAGGGTGGCGGAAATCTCCGTCGGGTGGTGAGCATAGTCGTCTATCACCGTAACGCCGTTAACCTCACCGACGACTTCGAATCGTCGAGCGACGCCGCTGAACGCCTGCAAGCCCTCCGCAATTACTGCAAACGGCACCTCCAGTTCACGGCAAGCCGCCACTGCCGCCAGCGCGTTGGCGACGTTGTGTCGGCCCGGCACCCGCAGCCTGACCTCACCCAACAACTCCTCCCGGTGAAAGACGCTGAAAAGCGACCGGCTCGACTGTCCGGTCGGTGCCACCGCCCGGAAATCAGCCTCGTCGGAGAACCCGAACGTCACACTCCGGCGTGTCAGCCTGGGTCGCAGCACCATCAGCCGGGAGTCATCCGCCGACAGCACCACCGCCCCGTAGAAGGGTACCTGGTTCATATACTTCAGGAACGAGTTCATCAGGTCGTCCATATCGGCGTAGCAATCCATGTGGTCGCTTTCGAGATTGGTCACTACCGCCATGGCTGGAAACATCGAGAGAAAAGACCGGTCATATTCGTCAGCCTCGGCCACCAGGTAATCGCCCTTTCCCAGGGAAGCGCCGGTACCCAGTTCCGCCACGATCCCGCCGACGATAAGTGTCGGCTGGTAGCCGCCGTGCTGGAGAATCTTGCCGATCATCGAGGTGGTGGTCGTTTTGCCGTGCGTACCGGAAACACCGATGGAGTACTTCAGCCGCATCAATTCGCCCAGCATCTCCGCCCGTTTGATTACGGGAATGCCACGCTGCCGAGCGGCGATCACTTCCGGATTGTCTTCCCCCACCGCCGAAGAGATAATCACCACGTCGGCCTCGTGAACCTGTCGGCCGGAGTGCTCGGCGTGTATCGGTACTCCCAGTGACTGCAGATAACGCGTGATATCACTGGGGGACTGGTCCGAACCCGCCACCTGGTAACCGAGATTATACAGAATCTCTGCGATACCGGACATGCCGGCTCCGCCGATACCCACAAAATACAGTTTTTTGACTTTGCCGAACATTATTGAGCTACACCTGAACGGTTTGACCCTGTCCTTCAGTACCGATACCTCAGGCAAGGCCGGTCTCTCCCCGGACTTTCTTCTGAATCAGTCCGATTATATCTTCCGCGATAACATCAGCGGCCGGTCGCCGGTTACGGTTGAAAGTCGCTATCGCTTCTTTCATCTGCATCCACTGGTCGGAGCGATGCAACCGGACCGCTTCGCCCAGCAGGTTTAACTCGGCCAGTTGCCGTTGCACAATCACCTTCGCCATTCCCTGCCGAACGAGATCGGCGGCGTTCTTGTTCTGGTGGTTTCCGGCAGCATACGGATAAGGCACCAGAATCGACGGCACTTCGCAGGCCAGCAACTCCGCCAGGGTCAGCGCCCCGGCCCGGGCTATGGCCAGATCGGCTGCGGCATACACCGCTTTCATATCTTCGGCAAAGGGAAAAAGGGCGCAGTCAGTAACCTTTCTGCCCGCGCTCGCGGCCACTTCCTTGTAGTCCCTTTCTCCCGTTTGCCACAGTAGTTGATATTGTTTCGGCAAACCGTCCTGTTGCAGGGCGGTCATTACGGCCTGGTTCAGCGTCCGGGCGCCCTGGCTGCCGCCCAGTATCAGAATAGTGGTTTTACCGGCATCCAGACCAAACGTTTTCAGGGCTTCCCTCCGTTCACCCCCAAGCACCGATCGTCGCACCGGGTTACCGGTGACAGTGACGACGGCATCGGTGCGCAAGTACTGACGGGCCGATTCAAAACCGAGATAGATTCGACTCGCCTTACGCGCCAGCGAACGGGTGCTGACACCCGGAAACGAATTCTGTTCCTGAAGAACACAAGTGATTTTTCGCCAGGCCGCCACCGTCAGTACCGGCAATGACACGTAACCTCCCGTCCCGACCACCACATCCGGTGACAGCCGCCGCAACAACAGCCATGACTGCACCAGCGCCCCGATCAGAATAAACGGCACCAACAGATTCCTGAAGGTAATGGTCCGCGCCAGACCGCGCACATTAATCGTGTGCAACGGATATCCCAGTGACTCCCGCAGGCGGTACTCCAGTCCTCTCCTGGTTCCTACGAAAGTGATGTCAACTTTCATGTTATTGTCGGCCAATTCCATAATTCTGTCAGCGATAGCAATCGCCGGAAACAGGTGACCACCGGTGCCGCCGCCGGCAAAGACCACCCGGGCTGGAATCATTTTGCTCACAATGCCGTTCTCCGCGAGAGATTAAGCAGCACCGCCACGGCGGCGCTGGAAACCAGCAGCGATGACCCGCCATAGGAAAAAAAAGGCAGCGCCAGACCGGTCACCGGCAACAGGCTGGTGACCACTCCGATATTGATGGCCAGGTTGACAAACAGCGACAGCGTCATTCCCGCGGCCAACAGAAAACCGAACCGATCCGGTTGCGCCGAGGCAATTTTCAACCCCCGCCACAGAATGTAAAACAGTGCCGACAGGACCAGCATCAAGCCCAACATGCCTATCTCTTCACCCATGGTGGCGAAGGCAAAATCGGTATGCGGGTAGGGCAGGAAAAACAACTTCTGCCGTCCATCGCCAAGTCCCACTCCCAGGATTCCCCCGGCCCCCAGAGTCAACGCTGCCTGTTTAGCCTGGTAGCTTCCCTGCAGCGGGTCCATCACCGCCGACAGATAGTCCAGCACCCGAGCTTTTTTGTAACCGAGACCGAACACTACCACTGTCGCCGTGGCCGCCAGCGGCACCAGCGCCAGCAGCAGATGCTTCAAACGTGCCCCGGCCAGGAAAAACATACCCAGCACCGTCAAGAAAATCACAATCGTCGTCCCCAGGTCCGGTTCCAGCAGCACCAGTGCCAGCCCGGTGCCGACCAGGGGAGCATAGCGCCGCACCAGTTGTCGCGTGTCGGCCACGTTTCGCTTTCGATTGGAAAGCGAAAAAGCCAGAAAGAATACCAGCACAAACTTGAACATCTCCGAGGGCTGGATTGTAATCGGTCCCAGTTCCAGCCAGCGGTGGGCACCGTTACGCTCCGGCATCAGGAAAACAGCCGCCAGCGCCAGCAACATAGCCAGAAACGCCAGTGGCGAATAGACCGCCAGACGGGTCAGGTCAACCCTGGTGATTATCACCAGCACCACCAGCGACAGCACCACCCAGATCATCTGGTGCCACAAGAAATACCAGTGTGACCCGAACTTGGCCTCGGCCAACATCGACGAGTTCGAATAAATCATCACCAGGCCGGCCACCAGCGTAGCCAGAAACACCAGCAGCAGTCGCTCATCGATTCGCCGCTTAGTTTGCAAATGTCTCGTTTTTCTGGGCACCATTTTTCAGACTCGCCACGGCCGCCTTAAAAACCCGGCCGCGATGTTCATAATTATCAAACATATCAAAACTGGCGCACCCCGGTGACAACAGCACCGTCTCGCTGGGGTGAGCCATTTCAAAACAAATACGCACTGCATCGGGAAGAGAATCCGCCAGTTGTACCGGGAAGCTCTGTCCCAGTTCGTTGCTGATCTTATGGCGGGCTTCACCGATAGCGACCAGGCTCTTGATCCTGCCGGCGCCATGTTCCGCCAGTGGTCGATAGTCGTTACCTTTGTCGCGCCCTCCGGCAATCAGGTGAATCGGCGTATCAATGGAACGCAGCGCCCAGCAGACGGAATCGATATTGGTGGCTTTGGAGTCATTGATAAAACTGACTCCCGCCACTCGTCCGGCATTCTCCAAACGGTGCTCCACCCCCGGAAAACTGCGCAGAGTTTTTGAAATTGCAGTCGCTTCGATATCAAACAACGTCGCGGCGGCAACGGCGGCGGCGGCGTTCTGCAGATTGTGCGGACCGGGAAGCAGGATCTCGTTGCACTTGACGATTCGCGACACCTCGGACCCGCTCCGACCACACAAATAGCCGCCGTCATCGACAAAAGCGGCCGCATCGGCGCTGTCATCGGCAGTAAAAAACAACTTTTTGGCACTGGTGGTGATAGTGTCACGGGCAAGATGATGATCATCGCGGTTGACGATCAGGAAGTCATCCGTCGTCTGGTTCTCAGCAATGCGGTACTTGAGCGCTCTGTATTTCTCAAACGTACCGTGGCGATCAAGATGATCCGCCGTCAGGTTGAGAATCAGGGCTACCTGCGGCCGGAAATCGGCGATAGCTTCCAACTGGAAAGTCGACACTTCCACCACGGCGATACCTTGCGGTGTTACCAGGTGGGCTACTTCACAGAAAGGGCGACCGATATTACCACAAACAAAGACTTCGTAGCCGGCGGCGGCAAAGATTTCACCGATGAGGGTGGTGGTGGTAGTTTTTCCGTTGGACCCGGTGACAGCTATGATGCGGCCCCGGTTGACCCAGGAAGCGAACTCCAACTCCGAAAAGACCGGGATTCCCTTCCGGCGTGCTTCCTCCAGGATGTCCAGATTCGGCGGTACTCCCGGCGAAACCACCAGGTAGTCGGACTGAAGCAGGCGCTCCGTGTGTCCGTCGGTCTCAAAGGGGATAGCATCGCGTTGCAGTCGGTCGCCGGCCTCTCGCAACAGTTCGGAACGGGCACAGTCGGACACAAACGGCTTTCCGCCCTGGCTGACGGCCAGGTAAGCGGCGGCCATCCCGGAACGGGCCATGCCGACAATACCGATCCGTCGACCTCGTATTAATTGCTCTGTTGTCATCGTACTTTCAAAGTTGCCAGCGTCAACAAGGCGCACAGGGCGCCAATGATCCAAAACCGAACCACCACCTTGGACTCCGGCCAGCCGGACAGTTCAAAATGATGATGAATCGGAGCCATGCGAAACACCCGCCGTCCGCCGCGATAACGATACGACACCACCTGGATTATCACTGAAAGTGCTTCCACCACGAACACCCCGCCCACGATTACCAGCAGCAGTTCTTTCTGGAGCAGGATGGCAATGGCACCCAGGGCTCCGCCCAGCGCCAGCGACCCGGTATCGCCCATAAAGACCTCGGCCGGATGCGAGTTGAACCACAGGAAACCGATACAGGAGCCAATCGCGGCCCCACAGTACACCGTCAATTCACCGGCACCGGGCAAATATTCGAATTGCAGGTAGTTGGAGAAATCCATTCGGCCGGTAACGTAGGCAATCCCTCCAAACGTGAAAAAGCATATCGCACACAGGCCGATGGCCAGCCCGTCCAGGCCGTCGGTGAGATTGACGGCGTTGGACGATCCGGTTATGACGGCAACCACAAAAGGTATATACAGAACACCCAGTACCAGCAGGTAGTTTTTGAAAAACGGTATATCGGTGGTGCCGTCATAGCGACCATCCGGACTGGCGTAGTACAACAGCACTCCCACCAGCAAACCCAGCACAATCTGTCCCGTCAGTTTCTTGCGCGCCACCATTCCTCGTGGCTGCCCCTTGACGGCTTTTAAGTAATCATCCATGTAACCGATCAATCCCAGCCAGACCGTCACCAGCAGTATCATCAGAACACTGAAGTTGGTCAGATCGGCCCACAGCAACGTCGGCACCACAATTCCCGCCAATATAATCAGTCCGCCCATGGTCGGCGTGCCGGCCTTCTTCTGGTGACTGGCGGGACCTTCCGGACGTATACTCTCCCGCACCTGGTACTTGTTCAACAGCCGAATAAAAAACGGTCCCAGGAAGAGACAGATAAAAATAGCGGTAACCGTGGCGCCGGCAGTCCGGAAGGTGATGTACTTGAACAGATTGAAACCGGAAACGTACTCCGTCAAAGGATACAACAGGTGGTACAGCATCAGGACTCCCCTCCCGGATCGCTGACAGCTTCAATAACGGCCTCCAGGCCGATGCCGCGCGACGCCTTGACCAGCACCAGGTCTCCGGACATCAGACCGGCGGGCACGGCCGCGGCCGCTTCCCCGGCGTTATCATAGTGACGAACCGCCTCCGGTGACACGCCGTTGGCGAGCGCTGCCTGCATAGTCTGCCGGGATAACGGACCCACAAATACCGCCAGGGCGAATTCGTGCCGTGCCAGCAGTCGGCCGATCTCCCGGTGATAGTCGGCTCCGGCGACGCCTAACTCCAGCATGTCACCCATCACGACAATCCGCCGACCGCCGCAGGGAATCTCAAAAAAAGTTTCCACCGCCGCCTTCATCGAATCCGGGTTGGCGTTGTAGCAATCGGCATAAATGGTAATGCCGCCGCGGGTGACCAGTTGCCCCCTCATGGACATTGTCGTCAGTGTCAGGCTGCCGGTGTCCACGCCGTCGAAATCAAAACCGAGGGCACGCACAACAGCATAGGCGGCCAGCAGATTGTAAACCTGATGTTGCCCTCTGAGCGGCAGGTGGAAACTGTCGCCGTCAATGGTTACCCGGGTGCCGCCCTCTTCGGTTGTGAACGATTGCGGCCGAAAGTCGGCTTCGGCGTCAATCGCGAACGTCGTCAGGTTCGACCGCAGTCGGCGCGCCTGCTCTATAAGTATTTTGTCATCGGCGTTCACGATTACCGGAACCGTAGCCGCTGCCGCCTGAACCAGTTCCAGCTTGGCCCGCGCCACTGAGTCGACCGAATCGAAAAACTCCAGATGCGAGGGACCGACATTAGTAATGACAACGACATCCGGTTTTACTATGGCGGCCAGCGCAGCCATTTCACCGGGAGTGGAGATGCCCAGTTCCATAACGGCCACCTGCGTCTCCCGGGGCATAGCCAACAGTGCCAGCGGCGCCCCGTATAGATTATTGAGATTTCCGGAAGAACGATAGACTCCTGCCGTCACCGCGTTAAGCAGATGGAAACTCAGTTCCTTGGTGGTGGTTTTGCCGTTGGAGCCGGTTATGGCCACAAAACGTGCCCGGCTGGACTGCCGATATTCCCCGGCCAGCCGTATCATGGCCTGATGGCTGTCCTCGACCGCCACTACCGCCACATCACCTCGGATACGGCTCAGTTGTGGAT
>SDBU01002371.1_pt1 | contig 25172 bp, 42 predicted proteins | sample 2277071 | NCBI WGS metagenome assembly SDBU01 (sample SAMN10397929, study PRJNA504765) | marine sediment metagenome | isolation source: marine sediment core GS08_GC12, 126 cmbsf | place: Arctic Ocean: Gakkel Ridge, Loki's castle | collected 2008
CCATAACCCTACTTAGATAAGAGATTAGTGTTATATGTATTTATAGGGCCATATTTAAGATCTGTTCTTGTGTTTGGCCTGGTGGGTTCTGCAGGTAAAATTTAAAAGGGCATGGCCCTATAGATTAGAAGGATGGAGATCTATAATTATTATAAAGAAAGGCCAGGACTAAAGCATGGAGATCTTTATTTGAAGGTTATATTATTAGGTTTGTTTCTGGGGTTCTTTTTGATTGGGGGAATGAAGGTTTTAATCATGCTTATAAAATTAGTGATTGAGTATTGGATCTGGAGCATTGGAATTATTGCATGTGCTTTTTTAGTTTGGCATTTTCTTAAGAAGAGGAAGATGAAAAATATTGGATAATTATTATTGATTTAAAATGTTTAATTAATATATGTATTCTATTTTTGCCTTACCAGTTCTACTAAATAATTTTGAGGCTTCCTTTTCTGCTTTCTCTTTTCCTGCCTTTGTTGGTGCAAACTTTTTATTTCCAACTTTAAATTTTTTAAGTCCTTGAGTTGTACTAAAAATATTTTTTGGGTGATGTCTTATTCTACTAACAATATCTGATTTTTTTCTAATGATCCTTAATCTACTAATAAATCTTCTTTGCTTTCTTTTTACCATTATTTTAACAATCCATTTTAATTATTATTGATTCATAGAGGCCCTATCTATTGCCTTCTTTAATCTTAATGCTAATGGTTTGGATCTCTTTCCAAGAACTTTTAATTTTGCTTTAAATTGTGCTAAAGGTTTTCTTGAACTTTTTAGATTTCTTAATTTTTTATTTAGAAACATCCTCTCTTGTTCTGCTTGCTCACTTAATTTCTTGATCTCGTCTAATTCCTTATTTCTCTTTTCTAGTCTTACTACTTGTTTTCTTAGCTTCATTAAAGATATTTGTTTTGGCATGTTATGTTATTTAATAGATTATATTGTTTTTAAGTTTTTTGGTTTTGATTATGCCCTGGCTTGATATCACATCTTACGGCCGTAAAAAGTGATATCATTTGTGGCCTCTTTTGATATCACTTTATGATCTAAATGTGATATCACTCTCTCCTGGAACAACTGATATCATTTTAATGATCTTTTCTGCGATATCATTTTTAGATAACTCTTTTTTATATTTGGATTTTATTTTCTTTATTAGTTGTGCAGAAATCTTAACTGCATCAATTAAGGCCTGGTTCTTACTATTAGTTCCCCAATGACTTATTGAATCTCTTAACAATTCAATATCCTCATCAAGTTCTTCTGGATATCTAAAAGGTAATTGTTTGTTATTCATCTTAAGTTCCTAACCCTTTGTTTTAGGCCATCTATTGTTTCATTCAAAAGATATATTTTTCTGTCATGCTCCTCAAGTTTTTTATTAATTTTATCAATCTTAGCTTGAAACTTATTTATTTTATTTAATATTGTTTGATCTGTTTCCATTTTTACATCTCAATGATATTCATACAGATTCTATAAGGATAATCTTTTATTTTAATTCTTCCATATAATCCATAACCTTTTTTCTTAGATTTAAATTCCCTATATTCTGCTTCAAACTCCTCTCCATTAATTACAATCTTAATTTTTTTTGGTGGTGTTTCCATTATCACATACCCCCATTTTCCTTAATTATTTGTTGGTTAATTTTTCTTTCAATTTCTAATTGCTTTCCAGAGATAAATCCTTCTGGATAATTTCTTGTTGATTTAAGCCAGGGTTCTGATCCTGGGACTTCAAAACCTAAGTCTGATATTTGTTGGTCAAATTGTTGTGTGGTCATTGTTTGTTAATCAAAGAACCAACTCCTAGATGGTTGTATTCTTTTCCATATTTATTATAGAGTTTAGAAGTCTGGCATGTTAATTGATAATCTTTTGAACAATGTTCTTTTCTTAATTCTGTTTTTAGAACACAATAACAATCATGACTACAAGCAATCATTTCTAATTGTTTTTGTGTAAATCCTATATATGTTTTTTGTTTTTGTTTCATGTTATTCATCTACAGGATCTTTAAAGAGACCCTTTGTTGCTAGAGCTAAAATTATAAATCCAAATATAATACCTATACTCCATTCAATTGTTTGTGTTAGTGCGTAGTTCATTTTTAATTTAGTGAGTAATTATTTTTTAAAAAATATTTTTGTCTGCAAACTATTGAACAAAAAAGTAAGTTCCCTTTATATTCTCCAGAGTGTTTTCCAAAGGCCTGCATTCTATGCCATGCTCTGTTGGTGTCTAATAGTTTTTCTAATAATTTAAATTTCCAAATTTTACATTCTTTGCATTTCATTTTATTAATTTATGGGTAATTTTTCTAATTTTTTTTAAGATGTTATCTCTTTCTTTTGTTTGTTTAATAATAATTATTGCTCCAAGAATAGTTCCTATAAAAAAAGATACAGCAAGAACTAAACATATACCTATTCTAATAAAATCATTAAATATCATTGCCAGGACTAAAAAATTAAGTGTAGCAACAAAATAGATAGCAGTTAAGGTTAATAAACTAAATATACCATTTGATTTTACATTAAGATTAAATATTTGTTCTATTAATTTTATGTCTTGTTTTTTCATTTTAATAAAAGCCCAGGATCATTCTTTAAAAGATTGTTAGGTTAAACAAATCAAACATTACTGCTTGACAAATCCTGGGTAAAGGAGGAAATAAACAAACAAACAGTTGTTAATTTAAATCCAGTGTGAGTTTTGTGTTTCATTTTTTCTTTTTCTTATCTCCTTTTTCAGAAATCTCTTCCCAGTAATCTATCATAACTAAATCAAAGGGTTCTACTTTTAAAGTGGTTTTATTAATTCTAGTTTTTATAAGTAAAAAACTATTTTCAATATAAACATTAGTTACATTTATGAATCCAAAGATTGTATCTTTGAATTTTAGTTTAAGTTTTATTTTCATTTTTTAATGAACCTTGAACATTTATTGCATGTTGGTTGGTCATAGTCTCCAACAAGATATTTATCTGAATGTTGGCACCACTCACAAAATATTTTCTTGCTTGCTTTTGTTACACCATAGTTTTCTATCATATCTTGGTTTGCCATTATCCTAAAAAGTGTCTCACAAGTTTATATATAAACATTAGAACAATTCCAATAACTACTCCAGAGATTATTTGGTTAGGTCTTGTATCAAATAGGTTTTTAATTTTCATTTTCTCATCCTATATTCATTTACTTTTTTACCATTACCATTGCTTTTGCTATGCTCTAATTTTTCAATATAACCTTTCTCTAATAATAATTTTAAAGTGTGTGAGGTGTTAGTATTACTTGATCCTATTTTTAGGTTTAGTTCTTTTATTGTTTTTCCTCCAGGGATTAATTTTCTAAGAATTTTATTAATTAGAGAATCTTCTCTGTAAACATAAATTTTATTTTCAACTAGGATTATTTGGTTTGGGTTCATGCTGTTATTTAACTCCTCCCTTTTGGTTCTGTTAAGTGATTATAAAATTTATAATATTGATTGGGATTACAATTAGCACATTCTAAATTAGATAAGGTTTTGTATCTTCTCTTGCATCTTTTACATTCAGTTGTTTTTATCATTTTTTCTTTAATTTTCTTGAGGGATTAATTGGAAGTCTTTTTTTTAGTTCTATTATTTCATTGTTTACTTTATCTAATTCTTCTGCAAAGATCATAACAATTTGTTTTCCATTAGGAATATCTTGCCCTAGTAGTTTTTGTATTTTATCTTTTATCATTTTATTATTGGTCTTGTTTCTGGAAACAAGTTATAAGTTGCTTCAACTAATTTAGTTTCATTAAGATCTATTTCTATATTCATATTTGAGATAACGCCTTCTAAACTTTCTCCTGCATTTTTAATAGTATTATTAATCATTATATTTTGTATGATCATCCCTATTGATATGCCAAGGATTAATCCAATAACTAATCCTCCTGCAAATATTCTTTCCCAGTTTTGTTTTGTTATCATTTTTTGATTTTCCTTTCTCTATAATGTTGATTTATTTTTGTTAAAATAGATCTTATTTCACTTAAAGTAAATGTAACTTTTGAAATCTTAAGATCACAAGGATTATAACCCCAGAGTTTTCTTTTTATTTTAGCCTCACTTTCAAATAGGTTTTTAATTTTTTCTATGTTATGTAATTTCATTTTTTGTTTGTTTTAATCTTCTTTGTTTTTAATTGTTTTTTGATTTTTATATTATAATCTTGTTTTATTTTTGATAATTCCTTTTTCATGTTAATCTTCTTCCCTCCAATTATTAATTAACTTCTTTATAATAATAGTTTTATAATAACTATCAATATCTAAATCACATACTTCATCAATTCTCCTTATTATTAATATTGCTTTTCTTTCTTCTTCCATCTTAACTCTCACACCCATAAGTTTTTTCAATAGCATTATTAACAAGCCAACTTAAACTTCTTCCTTTGTTTACTCCAGGATTAATTCTTTCATTTTCTAAAATTTCAATGTTCTCATCCAGAATATAAAACCCAGAGGGTTTTCCTTTTGCTTTATTAAGTGGGACTTTTTTAGGGATTGATTTTTTCATGTTAGTTTAATATTTCTCTTATTTCTTTTAATTCTATTATTATCTTTTTACAATCTTGACCTAGTAAATAGGTTTTAGACTTACAATAATCATAACATTGCTTTAATGTTAAATCTTCACAGGACTTTTCTGGGTCAATTTGTGAATAACCAATAACAGCTAGCAATAAAATTAATAAAATCATTAAGAGTAATAGGGAAAAAATTAAAATAATATCTTTTATTTCTTGTTTCATTTTAATCTTATGTTCTCCTTTGGATAGCAATAATCTTCATTATAAATTTTTGAGAAAGATCCACACTTAATTTCTTTTTCACATTCAAGACCTATTATTTCATTTCTAAATCTATCATAACATTCTGTTGTTTCAATTCTCATTGTTTCTTCTGTAAGAATCTCAATTAAAAATCCAACTAAACCAAATAACATTAAAAACATTCCAATAAATCTTACTATAGAAAGTAATAGTAATACTTTTTCATAAGGTTCCATTTTATTTTTTACTCCTTTTTAACATCATATCAACAATCTTTTCTGATGGAAATATTACATAAAAGATAAAGGCAAATATTACTAATAGAATAAAAGAAGGTTTTAATTGTCTATATAATTCCATTGAATAAATTAGAAATATAATACCTAATAGCTTAAAACCTTGCTCGAAATAAATTTTTTTAAATGATTTTTTCATTTTATTTAACAATTTCAAAACTAGAATCTTCTCCAGTTTTAGATTTAAATGTTATTACTGCATATTCAATATCATAGTCTTTTAGAAGATGTCTTGAAAGGGCTTCTAAACTTCCTACAGAATATAAACAATTAGAACATACATCTGTCTTAACCCAGAAGCAACCACCAGTACATGCTTTCTCATCAGTGCAACCACAATATTTACATTTCATTTTGAATATGATAGGAGGGGTTATTTAACCCAACTCCTTTTTTTGTTTGTTAAGTCAAGATAAGGATGGCTCATCCTTAACCTCTTAACAATTTTTTTTATCTTGTTTATCATTTGTTTTTATTTGATATGAAATTTGTTATCTTATAGTTTCTTATAGTTTCTTATACTTATAAACCTTTCTATTGTGTTCCATAGGAAATATAGGTATTAGTGGCTTTATTTCTCATGGAAATTATATCTTATTGGTTTTTTGCAATAAGGGCATCTCTGGTTTTCAATTCTTTTAAAGATCTGCTTTCCACATTGAAAACAAAAGGTCTTTCTTTTCACTTTAGATCTAGGCCTTCTTTGTTTTGGTTTTGGCATGTTAATTTTTTGGGGTTCTTGATTTTATAAGAGCTCTTAAATTAATAACCCAATAACCATAATTCCAACCTAACCCAGAATGAATCATTGAATGACATTTTGAACAGGTAGTTATCAAATTGTTTGCTTCATCACTCCCACCCCTTGCACTAGGATTTATATGATGAAACAACAAAAGCTTATCACACCTACAATTCCAACAAAGACCCTTATCCCTTAATAATACAAATTTTTTAATTTTGTTACAATTTTTAAAAAAATCTGATTTCATAATTTTAACCCTTTCTTCAAACCCAAATATTAAAGATGTCCCGATTCTATGCCCACAATTGAAACAGACAAAGGAATATTTATAAGTGTTACAATTATCAGAAAAGCATTTTGGACAATTATTAATTTTAATCATTTCTTCTTCATTAATATCTATTTTATTCATTCTTAAGTTTCTCTTGAAATTTATTAAATTCATAAAGTGATTGGCCACTTCTAAGCTTTGTTTTCATATTCTTTATTTTATCACACTCAAAATCTTCTAGTTTTGGGAGAGGCTTATCATGAGTTTTTATTATTGCAAATTTTTCTAAATCAATTTTATCAATTCCAAAACCTTCATAATCTCCTATCCCGGTATGTTTCTCACTATCTTTAATCTCATCAAATTCTTGGAATTTTGGTTTGGTTTTTGGTTTTAGACAATCTGGGGGTTCACATACTTGCATGACCCTACCATGTTCCTCTATTTCTATGCTTTTGATCCAAACGAAATCCTTACAGTTAAAGATAGAAGAGTTGTTTCTGAGTTCAGGATTTACCCATACTAGATTCCCACAATGAACCAACCCTATAAAATTCCTCTTTGTTAAATGAGTTTTACAAGTATCACATCTAAAATATTGTTTTTGTTTTGGGGGGCTTGTAGGATACTGAAGTCTCTTCTTACTTTTATTAGAATATAATCCATATTGTCTAACTGCTCTGAAATGAGAAGGAGGGATGTGTTGCATAACTAAGTAAAAGAATTCTTTAAAGGGTTTATGATATGTTTTCTTGTTTTCTTTAGCTTTAGAGGTTTGATAAAAGATTTCTCCATTTTCAATCTTAATAATGTTTTTTAAGGTTAGAGGGATATGTCTAAAATAATCTAAAACCTTACTAATTGATTTTTTATAAGGAATGTAAATACTTTTATTTCTTTTTGCAAACCTCACTTGGGGCGTGTCTTTTATCTTAATCTTAAAATATTTTTCTAAATTATTTTTATATAATTCCCTTAATTCATTGTAATCAAATTGATAGTCTATAGCTTTTGAATTAAAATTTGAGTAATCATCCCCAAACACTCTTCTAAAGTTTAAGAAAGATATTTTTTCAGTTTGTAATATCCCATTCCTAAATTTTCTTCTTTGAGTTTTTACTTTTATATCTGGATTAATTCTTATTGCTTTTGAAGATATTAAAGCATTGACATGGAAAAAGAAATTAAGTTTTAAACTCCCATAAGAGTGAGGCATCAAAACAAAACCATTCTTTAAATCTCTTTTTTTGCAATATTTAGATATTGATTCATTAACACATTTATAAACTAAATCAACATAATAAATTTCAGAGGTTCTTATATTTCCATCCTTATCTTTATAAAATCTTTTATCAAAAAACTTATCCCACCTATCAACTTTTCCTTGGATCTCAGGAGGAAGGGTAAATATTGAATAAAAATGATTGCAATTCCATATATACTTTTTTGCTAACCTTTTTATTTTTGAAGTTATAAATTTTCTGCAATCCTCACAGAAAAAAGAATTGCAAGAGGTTTTAAGGAAGTGTCTCCTCATACAAAAATGGCAATCAGCAATCCTATAATTTAACCCCTTATCGCAAGATATTTTTAAATCAAAATGTCTTTGTTGAGATATTGTTAATTGTAATGATTGGTGTAGAGAGATGTAATAAAGAAGTTTAGCTATATTCTTGGAAGATTTTATCTTATCTAATAATTCTTTTTTATGATTTAGAACTTCAAAACTAAGTTGTGTTTGATTAGGAGAATGTTTGCTTGAATGAGATTGTGCCTTATCAATCTCATGTATTTTTTTAAAAGATAAATTATTAGGTTCCTTATTATAAAATTTAACAAGCTCCTGTTTTTGATTCATTAATTCTATTTTTCTTATAAGTCTGAGATTTTTTAACTTTTGATGAGTCTGAGTAACAAACATTTTACAACATCCTTCCAGAACTCGCATCATAGAAAGAGAGGCAAGAGGTCCGAATTCCTGGCCTCTCTTTGCTATAGACTATGAATAATCTCTGTATTTTTAAGTTTATTAGATTATTTAAATTTTGTGGTATTCTAAAAATCATTATTCGAACCTCTTTTTTTCATAGAAATCTATAACAAATCTTTGTTTATAAACATTCACATTTCACAGGAAATAGAGGTTAGTGATTTAGGACTTCTAGTTGCAATTGCAAGGATCTATTCCAGGAGTGTTTCATCCTCTATAGAATTATTAAATTAATAATAAAAACACAGCTTTCCATAGGAAACCTTGGTTCCCTTAAAATAGACATTTAGAAACAGAGTTATTAATTATTTTTTCTTTTTTTTGGTTTTTGTTGGTTTTTTTGGTTTTGTTTTTTTAATAGGTTTTATGATCTCCTGTTGTTTGTGGATAACTTTCTCTTGATTATCAATATCTCCTTTATTTAATTCTTCATATATTTTCAATTCTTCTTTGGTTAGATCTACAAGTCCTTGTTTTAATATATCTTTTCCCTCTGCATCTTTTTCAATTTTAAATACAATCCTTTTTCCATCAGTAATATATGTTCCATTCTTTTCTAATAGTTCTTTTAACTTTACAGGATTATTAATAATCTTTCTCTGATTTATTGTTTCAATCCTGTTTTTTAGTTTGAATTTAGAAAGCAAAATATAACAGATTATTCCTCCTAATATAATTCCTAAAGAAAAAATAATTAATGTTTCATTTCCCATATTATCCCTGGACCACTCCACTTTCAAATGCTCTCTGGCAAGATGTCTCAACTGCCTTACTTAAGGTTCCTGCAACTCCAGAAAGATCTTGAACAAACCCTCTAAGCATATAAATAATTATTACAAGACTAAATGTATGAAGTAGAATGTGAATTGCATTAGATATAATTTCTCTATATGCTTGCCACCATTTAATTGATTTATCTTTATAGTTTCTTTTAATCCACTCCCTTGTATTTTCGGCGGCCCAAAGCATATCTGTATGATCTATTTCTAAGTTTGCTTTTTTTAGTGTAGCATCTAATGTTGTTAGAATAAAATTTACCATCCTTCTGTTTGGAGTCATAGCCACATAAAATAAATCTTTAGTTATTCCTTTTGTGAATCTTGGCAACCATAGATCTCTAGCTTTAACATAAAATACCCTTAAAGTTGTTCCAGGGATAACTATCTCTTCTGCATCATCCATTCTTGTTGGGACTAGCTTCATTGCATCTTCTGCCCACCAACCTATTTTATATAATTCTTGGTCTCTTGTTTTTTTCCTTCTAAAATAAAGTATTGCAAAAATTCCTCCACCAATAACAAGCCCAAATAATAGTATCCCAACATAGAAATATATTTTATCAATTATCACAGACATATCAAAGGATCCAAAGAGATCTGAAAAACCATCTGTTATCGCCATATATAATATACTTATAGGTTATTTATAAACCTAATGTTTTTACAAAAAGAAAGAGAAAAAAATAAAAAAAAGAAAAATAACTAATTACCCAAATGTTCCTACATTTCCACCAGATTTACCTTTGCCGGTATTAGTTACAAAGATTCTCCAGAAGATTAGGAATACTGCAATTAATAGCGATAAGATTATAGCTATTGAAACAGTATTAAACTGAGTACTAGCACCCTCAGAATAAGTCACTATTGCTTGTAGTGAATTGTTTTGAATGATAAGAGTCTCGTTAAATCCTGGATCAGCAGATGTTAAACCAGTTGAACTTGGACCAAGTTGGCCAAAGATAAAACTCATTATTACCATTCCAAAAAGAACACCCAATAATGTAAATGCAATAAATGCAAATTGTTTAACAGATTCTAAAGCACTATCCGAATTTGCCATGATTTTATTAACCTCCTTTTAGTAATATAAAATATTAACCAAAAGTTCCTAAATTTTCTCCAGATTTATTTCCTTTACTATTAGTTACAAAGATTCTCCAGAAGATTAGGAATACTGCAATTAATAAAGATAATATTATGGCTATTGAAACAGTATTAAACTGAGTGCTTGCCCCATCAGAATAAGTCACTATTGCTTGTAGGGAATTGTTTTGAACATCCTCTGCACTTAGTTCTGCAGAAGATTTAGATAAATATGAATAGGTTAAGCTTACATTATCCCAACCTTGAGCAGTAGCATTAATTATTGTTCCTAAACTTGCAGACACTGTATAATTTTCTGCAGTAATTGTTGCACCATTAGAACGATTACGAGCAATCACAACAGCAAAACCACCATTAAAACCTTCGGTTGAAAATTCACTTATTGTAAATATTGAAGAGTTAATAAATGATGTTACATTTAATACAGTAACGGTATCATCATCAAAATCAATAGCATTAGTACCTAACTGACTAAAAATAAAACCCATAATAACCATTCCAAAAAGAACACCCAATAATGTAAATGCAATAAATGCAAATTGTTTAACAGATTCTAAAGCACTATCAGGAGTAGTTACCATATTTAAAATATAGATTTTTGGTATATATATGCTTGTAAACCTCGTTTACAAAGTATACAAAAAACCTTATTTCTTAAATATCCATACTAGAATTATTGGAATTGTAAATGAAAGCATTATCAACATAACCTCCACAGAGATCATAGGAATATCTGCTGTGTTTTTAATTAATGTTCCTATTAAACTTAAAATTAATATACCAATTGAACTAACACCTAAACTACTTAATAATTCTGATTTTTGCACAACCTTTTTTTCTGACTTATATAAGGTCCAAGCTATTACACCAAAGATTGCTATTAATATTTTTAGATAAAAATAAAAATCACAACCCACAGGGTAGACTAACCAATCTGATATGCTTGTTATTGAAAAGTTTAAATCACATGCCATATTATCCTCCTAATTTATATAATAACCAGGCCCCAACTATCACGGCTATTATTAACCAAGTCAATATTAAACTATATATATTTTCTGGTATCCCTAATATTAATAAAGGCAATTTAATTATAGCACCAAAAAATCCAACGATTATTTGAGAAAATGCTTTTCCCACAGATACAATTCCAAGTAAGACTATAGATGCAAACCCTGCTTTTGGTTCTTCTGCATTAAATGTGTCATATTTTTCACTAGCACTAGCTGTTCCTTCATCTATTTGTTGTGCAAGAGAACCCATGCTTTGATTAAATATATCATTATTTATTAAAGGGTCTGGGGCCTCATTACTTGATTGGGTTATTATCATAAATGAAAATATGCTTATCAAAAGCATTGCAGATATTATGAATTTACCAGTTAGTTCTTCAAAGTTTGCCATGTTAATCTATTTTATTTTTGTTTAATCTCCATAAACCAATTAAGGTAATTATAATTATCCAGATCCCTGCACTTCCTACTCCAATTATTCCCCCAGTAATTAATCCTAGTCCTGCAGTAGCAAGGAAACCTATTAATAATCCAATCAAGACTCCATTTTTATCTTTAGAAAATTCTAACACTAATCCTAATGTAAGAAAGAACCACATAACATATCCAATATTTCCATAAGCAGAATTATCAATAACCACTTCACTAACTATTTTGTCATTTCCATCTATTGAGATTGTTGTTACTAATGTTGTGTCTGTTATTCCAGAACCAATGTTACATGATAAAACTCCACTTATAGAATTTAAAGAGTTATCACAAATACTATTATTTCCAAAAACATCTCTTCTTTCAACTCTCATAATAACATCTTTAACAGATCCATCTATAGAAGTATATGCAAAAGAAATTCTATTTGTTGATGAATTATAAGTTGGTGGACTTGGAAAAGCTATCCCTAATTGATCATCATAAATCACAAGGCCACTTTCATCTGATAGTGCATTTAAACTAATAGTACAATCACTAATTGTTGGATCATCACAAAAGGCCCTTAGATTTCTAAAGTTTCTTAATAAAATTCCATCCTTGATAAATATTAAATTATAAATTACTTCATTTGCAACTAGGTGTAAAATTGTTTGACCATTGGTATCTGTTATTGGTAACTCAACAGTTTTAAATGTGTTCTCAGGTATATACTGCCTTTCTACAAAGACCAGGACCCCTTCTGCAGGCAAGAAATCTGTACCAGTAAAAGATAATCTAAATTCTGTTGAGTCTGCACTAAGCAAATCAAACAAAGTTATATTCTGAAAGGTTGAAATATTTGTCAGAGAAAAATTAACTATATTATAATATTCATTAACATGATCTTGTGCTTCATATCTAATTATTGAATCTAAAGTATAGTTTGTATTTCCTAATAAATTTCTATTTAGACATATTGAGATATTGTTCTCACTAAAATTTCCAGAGAAGTTTGCTATATTTATTGTTCTGTCTATACTGAAAATATTAAATGCTGTTTCAATAGTTATATTATCTGTTAATGATGTTTGTGTTTTTTCATCTACTAAAGAAAGATTAATAATATTATTTGAGAAACTAGAACAATCTCCAATTGAAATATTATTTACTATTTGATTTTGTGAAGAAGTGTTTGCAGAAGAAGAATCAGAAAAATTTAATATCCAATTAAATGAGTTAGTAGTTTGTATTTCAACATTAGGAATAATAAATCCTGTTCTTGAGATTGTTGCATTTTCATTTATAGAAATTATTTCAGCATTTGAAGAACTACCATTATATATAAAACTGGATTCTGTTATTGTTAATCCAGACCTAACCGTTACATTCAAAACAAAATCCTCAGAACTTCCTTCAATGGTGTTAGCACTAAATGTTTCATTAATAATAATAAAGTCAATTCTTTCAATAGTTCTATTTTCTAAAGCAAAATTACAATCTCCATTACTATCACAAGCACTACAAGTCCATGAGGTTAAAGTTGATTGAGTGATTGTTGTTGTGAAATTTGTTGCATTAGAAATTCCAGTAGCAACTTTGGTTTGATTAATAATTAAAGGCCCTGTTCCATTATGCCATAAAGACATGTTAACTAATGTATTTCCAAGTATAGTAATTGCAGAGCAATTAAAATCTACTTCATTACCTATTAATTGAAAATTATCTATTGGAGAAACCAAACTCACAGATATGTTTGATGGTAATCTAAAAGGATCTCCTGCACCAGAATTAAATAATTCAGCAATCTCGCCAGTAGTTAAGTTCTCCCACATTCCAAATTCATCTACTGTTCCATTGAAAGGGGCAAAGGCCCCACCATCATATCCAAAATATAGGTTTGCAATATTAGGATTAATAACTCCAGTTGTGGTTCCACTACTTGCATTTAATTCCCCATCAACATAAAGAAATTGACCAGTAGTATTATAAATCCTAACAATATGGTACCACCTATTTTTTACTAATTTAGTTGAAGCTAAGTTAGTTCCATCAACATGAGCAGATATTACTTCTCCAGTCATATACATTGTATATTGACTTCCTGCACCTAAAGATCCTTTTCTATAAATTGCATTATTTCCTGGAGGGTTAACATCACTAAAATTAACCCATAATGAAATTGCAATAAAGTCTGGATTCATTTGAAGATTGGTCCCATTAGATACATTTACAAATTGAATAGCACTTCCATTAAATTGCAATCCATTATCTAATTGTCCTGGAACCCAATCACTATCTAACATCCCAGTTCTATTTCCATTATTTGAAACATTGATTTTGTTTTCAACTATATTTCCTGTTGTTTCATCAAAAGAAAAATATGCTCTTGGTTGATTTGTATCCCAAACTGCCCACTCATCAATCCATTGGCCATTTGATTTGATTACCCAATCAACACTTTTTAGTATACTTTTTTTACCTTCTAATCTTATTTGATAAGTTCCTTCATTTACTAAGGTCCCTAATTCATAAGTAATCCATTTATTATTTTTCTTGATATAAAATTTATAATCCTCTATGGGTTCTATTGTTCTTGAACCATCTGGATTTATTGTTTCAAATCTTATCTCATCAATTAGACTTCCTTTCTGATACATTATAATTTCTTTTTCTGCAGAACATTCAATTAAACATTTATCAGTATTTGTTTTTAGTTCTAATTCTATAAGTTTTATTAATCCAAACCAATCTCTTATTTCAATCCTTCCATATTTAGAAGTTGTTTCATCAATAATTAAATCTCCTTTTCTATTATCCATTTCCAATGCAGAGATAGATCCAACTATTAATATCATGCACATAAAAGTTATTATTAAAATTTTATTGATTTTCAATTTGGATAAAACCTCCTGTTTGTTCTTCTTCATCTTCTCTTTTTAAAACATAAGTTGCAATAATAATTAATGCTCCAAGAGTTCCAACTATTGTTGGTAAATTTAATATCCACTTTGAACCTTCTGCTAATGTTGTTGTGAATATTTCAAATAACTCTGGAGTTAAGTTTAAGATAGAATCTTCAAATGATGTTTTTATAGCTACTGCAATCATTACAGAAATTATTATAATAAATATGTCTACTAATATCCATAACCTAGATTTCTTAGGAGATTTCATTGCTACAAATATTAAGACTAATACCATTCCAATCATGGTTGCTATACTAATTATTTTAGGTCCATTTACTGAAAGAACATCCATGCTTGGTTTCATTATTTGTTGGTAAGTATCATTAAAAGATTGATTCCCAATTAAAAAATCTAATGAAGAAATCTGATCATCTGCTAAACTAATGGCCCAAGAAACTACGCCTAGTGAGACTAACAAAATAAAAGATATAAAGATTATTACTATTAATCCAAGAGTTGTTAATCCTTTTTTATTTAGCATGTTTATTTATTTCCTCTTTTGTTAATTTAATTATTGCTTTTTTTAATTTGATCCAATCTTCATGTCTTATTATTAAATTTGTTATTATTTCTGTTGATAAAATTTCTTTTGATGTATTGTTTTTTATTTTTTCTATCTTTATATTTTCAATTTCTTCTGCAAATTTAATTCCTATCCTTGCAGGTTTTCCACCATTAGTATGATTTGTTGATTCCATATTTATTATAATTCATTAAGGAATGCTTTTCCATCCCTTAATATAACTTTATTTAATACAATATCATTCCAAATGTTTAAGAAGATAAACCATACCATAATTAGAGAAACACCCCAACCTACTGCTTGAGAAAAAATCCAAACATTCATTGCCATATCCTTTAGAGGGTCAAAAGATATATAATTGTTTACCATTCCTGCAATTATTGTAACTAACCACAAATATAAAAAATAGCTTATCCAAATTGAAAAGAGCTTGATATATTTTATTTTTGAAACCTTTGTAACTACTGGCCCACTTCTTGTCATCTCTTTTACATTTCCAAAGGGGATTTTTATTGAGAGTATTATAAAAATAAATAAGAATAAAATATTAACAAAGAGTAGTTGAGGATATATTAATGCTTGACTTGTTTCAAAGCTATCTCCATTTTCTGTAACTTTAAAACTATTTCCAGATGAAAACCCATCGCTTGCTAAAAATTCATAAGTATACATTCCAATCAAATTAGTATCACAAAAACCATTATAGAAAAAAGTAGATCCATTTAAAGAAGCTAGTACATTAATAAACTGCATGGTTTGATTTGGAGGGGTTATTGTTGTTATGTTTAGAGATGTAGAATTATAAGGAATTTTAATATTAACACAAGTTCCTCTTTCTACTGGTTGAGGTAATGCTCCACTAACCAAACTTATTAATGTTATTAATGTTATTAATGTTATTAATGTTATTTTCATTTTTTTAACCACTCAATCCAACAGAGCTTAAACAATTTCCATTAACCCAATAATTACTTCGGTCTATTAAACAATTTTTCTGAATTTGTACTTCATTTTCTTTTTCTGCTTCTTCTATTTTCCTTAAATCATGTTCATCCTTTCTTGTTTGATTTATTAAACATTTGTTCACTTTGAAATCCCAATATTGATATTCTGCTTTATCTTCACTTTCTGCAAAACATTTTGTATATAAATTTTCTTCACAAGAATTTCCATCCCAATATTGCCAGTAAGTTTTTTCACAATTTGATTTAAGTTTAATGTTATCTTCAATACAATTTCCATTAATATACGAATGAGTATCATCTTCACAATTTAAGGTATTTTCTATTAAAGTATTTCTTGCATCTAAACCAGTTAATTTATTAATTATATTTAAACTGCTATTATCACAAACCCAGTTTCCTAAAATCTTACTACACCAATCAGTTTGTTTATTTTCAAAATCAATTCCATAGCATCTTTCTTCTGTGTCACAAGTTATAAAAGGTGAATGAGTTATAAATGAACCGTTACTTTCTATTCCATTTTGAACATATAATTTTCCACCAACTCCAAGATTGCTACTAATATTAACAATATTATCTAATAAAATATAACTTGAATCTGTCCTTATATGAGCAAAATCAGAAACACCATCCGAAGAAATACTAAAATCTAAACTTCTTATAGGTGTACTAGCAGTAGAGGTATTTCCAAATATCTTCACAGTTAAATTTTCACCAATGGTAGCCTTCGTAAAAAATCCCCAATTAAGATTAGCACCAGGCACAGCACTAACAATAGTATTATCCCCAAAAGAGCTATCGTCTAAAGCAAATACTACGGCTTGTTGTTCATCTGTTTGTATTCTTATTCTTACGCCCTTATTATCTTGGGTAAGTATTTCAAGAACACTCCAATCTCCTAGCTCTATCATTTGTATAACTCTTCCAAAATCTAAATTAGCAAAATGATAAAATTGAGCATGAACTCCCCCAGCTCCATCTATCCATGTGTTTGGTGCTGTTCCATCCCAATCTGAAGTACTAAAAGCTATACTGCTTTTTGAATTAGTAGCACCCCCCATTGAATCTTCAAAATGAAACATATACATATCAGCAGTGTTAGCTGTGTTTTGACGCCCTAATAATATTCTTCCTGGTACAGGCTCAGAACCTGGTCCAGGGCTTGGTGTTTGAAAACCCTTTATTTCAAGTAATGCACCCTCAGTAGTTAAAGAACCCTCTCCTAAAGTATGAGTTCCAGGACCACCTGTATAAACTCCTGATGTTGTAATATCTCCACTTCCATTGAAATTATAACTTCCAAAATTAATTTGTTGCCCAGAACTTGTAAAAGTATGACCAGAACTTCCAAACTCCAAATTAGTTAAAGCACTATGAGATACACCTCCAACACTTCCAGAAAAATTCCAAGCCCCTAAAAGATTAACTTGATTAGCACTTGCATTATAAAATAATCCATTGTTACATAAATTATTTGTATTTCTTGTTCCATCTCCAAAACATATTTCAGAATTAAATCCATCAACTTCTATTGCGGTTGTTGATGTTGCAGTTCCATTAACTCTAATATCATCAACAAAGCATTGCCTATTTGGATTTCCTGCGTTATTAGTGCAAGTAAAATTAATTGTAACTTGTGGTTGACCTTCCATTGAAACTGGAAGGTTAATTGATTGAGTTGCTAGATTCACACTGCTTGTTGAATCAGAAAAAATACTTACGGTTCCACTTCCAACATTATTATTTGCAGTAACTTCAAAATCTCCAAGTCCAATTAGATTAACTAAACTATAAACAAAAAAGATTGAAGTATCATTTAAATCGCTTGTTGAAATATCGACACTCATACTAACAGCACCACTTCCTGCACCATTTGATTCTGCACAATCTCCATCATTACAAAAACCACTTGCAGTTGCAATCCAATTCCCTACATCTGTTTGGACATTTGTAAAACTTCCTAGTCCTCCTGTAAACATTTCATTAAATTTTATTACTTCGTCCCCTTCATTAAATCCTTGAACAAATCTATCTGCAGTAAGGATATGTAAACTTCCATTCTCAATCTGAAAATCATTTCCATTCATAATAAAACTTGCAAAATCTTCTGCCCTTATTCCCCCATCTGCAAAAATAGAACCAAAGGCTTGAATAGAATCTTCAACAATAAAATCAGGCCCAGTGTTTTCAGTATCACATCCTACTCTTAAAGGTTTTCCCATAGAATCTATAATTTGAATACAACTTGAATATAATGTTAAATTATTTGTTAAATTATTTGTCAAAACCATCCAAGAATTTCCAAGAAGCCCTGCACTATTATTTCTTCCAACCTGCGACATTATATTTATCGCGTTGGTTTCACTATTTGATTTGTTTGCACTAACAAGAAAAGTGATTGCACCAGAAGGATGTTCATCTAAATGATTTAACCAAATTGTTTCATTTGATATTCCTCCAAATAGTTCAGAAGCATCAACCCTAATAAATTCATTATGATCTACATCTAAAAATATTGTATTACTAATTGTTAGATTCTCAACTCCTGAAATATCATTATTAGTAAGATTAACATCATTAAAAACATTTCCACCATTCCAATCTCCAAAATATGTATTTGCTGTTATGTTTCCTGTTGTTGTTAAATTATTATTTTGGAAATTTGCCCTTCCATCTGCTTCAATTTCAAATCTTTTAGTAAAATCTGTTTGGAGTTGAACCGTTGCACCTGCAGGAGTTTTTATAATCAAACTTCCTATCCCTTGTAATCCTCTTGAACTTTGTTGAATTAAAATATCTCCATTAACCTCTAAAGGTTTATTACTTACTGGGGGTCCTCCAATACTAACATTCCCAAAAATTATTACATTGCCATCAACATTCCCACCATTCCAATCTCCAAAATATGTATCTGCATTTGTGATATTATTTCCACCCATATCAATATCTCCAGACATTGTGCAACCAGTTAAGGCACACCAAACAGTATTTCCAAAAGAAGTAAGCCAGGAGGGTTTTAAGTTTAAAGTATCACCACCATTATCATCAAATTGTGTTGCATTAACATTACTTAAATCTCCTATATTTGTTCTCCAAATATCTGAGGCATTTACACCCTCAGTATTATTATCAAAAGTAATTGGATCTTGACAAACCCCATAGATCTCACAATCAAAATAATCTGTTGAGTCTATTAAGATTATTAAAAACAAAAATGAGATTAATATAAATCCCAATAAATAAATACAACTCTTTTTTCCCATTAATTTTAAAACCATTTTAGCTTAATAAAATTAACTGATTTGAAAAATTAACCAACAAATCTCTGGATCCATCCTTTCTTCACTTGAGCAGGCCTAGAAATTTCTTTAGGTATTTCTCCAAACTGACCTATTACTCTTGATTGGTTGATCTCCTCAATTGTTTTTCCTCTTAATGCTCTTCTATAAGTTGATTCTATAATGTGAAGTGTTGTTGTGATTATCATTCTAAACTTTGTTTTTTTGAAATTAGTATCTAAACCCATCTTAACATAATTACATAAAATAAATAAAACTAATTCATCTCCAAGATCTCCTAAAATTTCATAAATTCTTTCCTCGTTATAATAAGATAAGATTGTATTTCTATCAATATATTTAGTTACAACTTCCATTAATGAAGAAACACCATATTCATTAAAAGTTATTAGATCTTTATCCTCTGGTTTATTCCAATGCTCCCCATCATCATCTACAGAATAAACATCTCCTCTATAAAAATGTTCTAGCTTTGCAAGCATCTCATCTGTTGAAATTTGGAGATGTAAAATATTACCATCCTTTTTTTCTGAGTGCATGGCACTTAAGGATCTAGTTAAATTCATGTTGTTTGTTTCTGCTTTTTCTGCCCTAGTAACTAGATTATTTATATCATCATCTGTAATAGAATCATCAAATTGATCTTCCCCTTCTGCATCATCAACTTCTTCATATTCTTGTTCTGCCATGATTATCTTTTAGATTTTAGTCTTTTTAATCTTATTGCTCTGCCTTTTTTTAAATTACTTAGTTGGAGTGTTGATAATTTTCTTTTTTTTAATTTTCTAGTTCCTGCCTTAATTCTGAAAAATGTTTTTTGTTTTCTTGTTAAAGATCTTCCTCTTATTTTTCCATCTCTTAATATTTTTCTTGCTTTTGTCTTAGTTAGTTTATTAATTCTTGTTTTAATTGATTTAGAAACAGCCCTCCTTCCTCTAATTCTTTTTTTGATTTTAACCTTCTTTCTTTTTGGTTTGATCTTTAATTGTTTAATTCTTCTGGCTAGTGTTATTCTAGCCCTTTCTTGAGGAGTGTCTAATAGTTTTGTTTTTAATTCAATAACTGTTTCTCTTTTCAAAGGTATTCTTTTTCCTTTCTTAATTCTAAATGTTCTAAACTTTGATTTTGTTTTTTTAGCAAATCCTTTTGGAAATTTTATTGTAACTCTCCCAGGTTTCCTTGATGTTTTTCTTAATAATGCAGTTCTTGATAAACTTGTGTCTGTTATGAAGTTTCTTAGATCTCTAGCTTGTTCCTTTGTTAATGGATTTTTATTGACTTTTATTAATCTTCTTCCTTTTTTTCTTAGTTTTGTAGGTCTTGCAAAAACATCATACTTTTGTTTTCTTTTTCTTAATTTGATTCTTCTTTTCTTTCCTTTAAATATTATTGGAATTAATTTCTTTTTTCTTACTTTAAATCTTCTTTTTCCCCCTGGCACTATTTTAGGTATTGGTTTTTTCTTTGGTGGTTTTGATGGAGGTTGTGAGGGTCCCCCTTTTCTTTTTCCTTTTCTAATTATTCTTTTAATCTTTCTTCTTTTAGTAGGGGGTTGTGATGGTCTGAATTTTCTTCTTCTTTTTGGTGGTTTTTGAGATGGTTTAAACTTGATTCTTTTCCTAATTCTTTTTTGAGATGGTTTAAACTTCTTCTTAATTTTCTTCCTTCTGGTTTTGATTCTTCTTTTCTTTAGTTTAGGTTTTTTAATCTTCTTAACTTTCTTAATTCTTTTTCTCTTTTTGATCTTGAACTTTTTAATTTTCTTGATCTTAATAGGTTTCTTTAAACTCTTAGGTATTTTTACTTTCTTAGCTCTTGGAATCTTCCTCTTAAATATTTTTCCAATCCTTCTTAATTTCTTTTTCTTAAAAAAGAAAGATCTCTTAGATTTTTTAATAGCATTTTTAAATATCTGATCTGATATCCTTTTGAAATCAATTAAATCTTTTTTATATTTTCCTGTTTTTAATCTCTTAGGATCTGCAAAACTTGCAATAACTTTTCTTCTTGCTTGTAAACCAATTCTTTGTATTCTAATTCCTTCTGGTGTTTTAATTATATAAGATCTGGATCTACTCCAAATAGGAGTTACTTGTTCAATGTTAGTTATTAGTCTGTCAATATCATGGAACTCAACAGCTTTTTTTCCTTCTATTGTAACTTGACCTTTAATAGAACTTACTCTTTTAATTCCTAGTTTTTTTAATTGATTTGCAAGTTTTTTTGCTTGACTACTAATTGATCCCCCACCCTTATCAACGTACAGATCTATATCTCCTAATTTTCTTCCAACATTTACTTGCGATGTTTGTGCAACACTTCCACCAACAACAACTTTTCCTTCACTTTTTACTAAGAACTTTCTAATTTGACTTTGTGCTTTTGTATTTTTAATGCTATCAATATTAGTTAATTTAATGTTTCTTGCTTTTGGTTCAAATTTTCCAAAAACTTCTGCTTGCTTCATATAATCTCTAAATGCTTGCTGTCGTACCCTTGACATCCCTCTAACACTTTGATCTATTTCTTTTTGTAATTCTGCTTTTAATAAACCTCTAACCCCTATTCTTGTTCCAATTTCAAAAGGGATAACTTCTCCGACTAAAATTCTCCCAAATCTTTGAGCTCTTTTTTCAGGGGTTGGTTCTTTAATAATTCTAATTCCTGCAGAAGCAAGATATGTTGTTGTTAAAAATCTGCTTATTGCTTTTGCCCCTTTTGCTTTTACATTTGGAGGAATTCTTTTGAGAATTTTTACTGCTCTTTTACTTCCTCCAATAGCTTTAATACTTCCTGGAGCTAAGGCACTTAAGAAAGTTGTAACTATTATTTTTTCAGGTTTCTCCTCGATTTCTTCTAGTCCCCCAATAATAACTTCTTGTTGTAATCTAGCAATCTTCTTTAAATTTTCTTTTTCTTTTTCAGATAATTTTGGTAATTTATCAATTTGTTTATCACTTAATCTTGTGAAACTTGCTATTCTTCTTTTACTAAATCCCCTATTTTCAAGCCCTCTAAAAACACCTTTTGTAACTTGTTTTAATCTTAAACTTTTTGTTCCTGCTCCTGCAGTAAAGATAGGGACTGGAAAATCTAATTTTCTTGGGATTTTTTTAGTTGCTCTTTTTAATATTCTCTTAATAGCTTCAATTGTTTTTTTCTTAACAACCTTTCCTGCTCCACCAGATAACCTAATTGTTCCTCCAACTTTACTCAAGAGTTTATTCACTTCTCTAAGATCCTTCCTTAATTTTTGTAATTTTTTTCCTGCTCTTGTTTTTCCTTCTTTAGTTTTAGCATCTCCTATTGATTTTCCTGCAAGTCTAATATTTTCTAATATGTTTTTTTTCCTTGATGTGAATTTATCTAATTGTGTTTGAGAAACAAAACCCCCTCCCTTGATTATTGTTTTTGCTTGGGTTGGAAATGCAAATGCAATTCCTTTTCCTCTACCAACTAATCTTGATTGAAATGAAGCTGTGGTTTCGTTGGGTCTTTTCTTTAATAGATCTTCTTGCAATGATAACTTAATTAATTGTTGAGTTGTGAATCTTTGCCTTCTAATTATAAAACTTTTTTTTTGTAATTTTCTTTGTAATCTTCTTTCTCTTACTGCCCTTGATTCTGCTTGGGCTTTTGCCTGGGCTTGTTTTTTTAATAATTCTAATCTTCTTAATTCTGCTTGTCTTTGAGCTTCTGCAATTCTTATTGCATTTATTCTATTAGTTTCTATTTGTCTGGGGGTAAGTCCAGAAACTAATCTCCTTGCCCCACCACTTCCAAAAGAAGAAACTAATCCAGGAGAAACATCTTTAACATCTTTAATATTTATTTGTCTTGCAGAGGTTCCTGCCCTTGCTCCTGTGGCTATATCTTTAAGCCCAGAAACAATTTCTCTTCCAGTTGTAGCTTTTAGATTTTCTATTCTTTGTCTTAAACTTAATTTTCTGACCATGTTCTTTTTTTGAATTTATTGTAAACACCTTCTCCAATATAAATAAAACAGATTCCTAAAGATACAATTCCATTACCGATCATCCATTCATTTGTTGTATAGTTATCAAAAGCTAAGAAAAAAGTTAATGTAAATAACATTAATGCAGGGATTAGGGTCCATAGATACCAATCTTTCATGTTTTATCAACAACTTCTTGATTTAATAACTTTTCGTTTTCTGGTTTTTCTTCATTAGTTTTTTGTTCTTCTGATATTTTTTGTTTCTTTTCTCTTTCTTTTTTCTTCAACCATCTTTTATGATTATATATCTTTTGCCATCTCTTTCTTTTATCTATTACAAGTTGTTTTTTTCTGTCTGCTTCATTTGAATCTGGTAGATAATATTTTAATGTGTGGGTTATTCCATTATCTGTTAGCATTTTATTTAAGGTTCCACAGATCACACTATACTTTCTGTCTGCTATTAAACAAGATTGCATTAAACCTTCTCTACTTAATTTCTTTTCAATCAATGAATTATATATCTTTTGAATAAAAGAAAGTTCTCCATCTACAATATCAGAATCCCCTTCAAAACTTCTTTTTCTTTTTTCTTTTTTAATTTCCAAGTATTTTTCTTTTTGTTTTTTGGTCATTGGACCAAAATAAATATATCCTGCAAAGGTAGTTAATTTATGATATCTAAATGTTAGTTTAGAATCTTTTTTCATTCTTTTGTTTTCCTGCTCTTCTATTTTTATATTGGCTTTTGTGTCCCAAGGATCTGAGGAGTGAATTTGATCTGATATTGGAAGAAGAATAACTGCAACACCTCTTTCAATTATATGGATGTGCATAAATAAAAGTTCTCTTAGATCCTTATCAAGACTATAGAAAAATGGAAGTGCAGAAGCATAGATATTAAAATTATCTCTATAGTTTGTAATAATTTTAATTAGTTTTTTTTGTCCTGTTTTTGCAAAGTCTCTTTTATATCCAGAATTTATTGCTTCATCATCCCAACAAAAATTAAAAGAATAATTAGAAAGAAGGTCTATAACATCTTTCTGAGAATATACTTGATGTTTTATAGGTTTGAATCCTTGTTTTTTAAATGAATTAAATACCTTAAATAAAAATGTGCTTTTTCCATTTCCTCTTTTTCCAGACACTCCAAAATTAACATCAAATTCATTAAGTTGCCTTTGTCTTAAGGTATCTGTTAATTCTTTAATAGTCCAGATAACTTTATGGGTTGCCATTTAATCTTATCCTTGATTGACCATCCTGTCTTTCATTCTATCTTTGAAGGCCCTAGGATCAAACTCCTCCTTGTCTGTAAATATTAAATGATTTTGATTTAATGGTTCATTTATTTTAGATTTTATCTCAGATATCTTTTCAATAAAGTCTCTAAAGATTACTTCATCTTTTATAAATGGTTCTTTTATTTTTGTTGTTTGATTATATTTGAATCCCCATAGTTTTGGGATAACCATCTCAAGTTTCTTAAGGTTTGATTTGTGTTCTAAGATCTTAACCTTAGTCCCTTTAATCTTTAATGCAAACTTAGCATTGTTAATTAATTTTATTAATTCTTTTATTAATCTTTGTAATGCAGTTATTCTTATGAAATCATTGGGGGGTGTTGAATAATTAACCAACTCATCAATTATTGAATCATATCCATAGATTGCAATATCTTCATAATAATCACTCATCACAAGAGGTCTCATAATCTTAGCTTTTGCATAACTATCTGCTACATTCCAATTCCCTGATTCAGAAATAGTTTCATCTTTATCTTTCTTAAAGCCCATGTATTAATTAGAAAAACAAGCATTATAAAACTTGCTGTAGGGATATTAGTTATTAGGTGTAGCGATTTTCTATTATTGGGGATTACTCCCCTTCCATAGTAACTTTAAGTGTTATGTTTTAATCAATTTAACCCCATAACCCTACTTAGATAAGAGATTAGTGTTATATGTATTTATAGGGCCATATTTAAGATCTGTTCTTGTGTTTGGCCTGGTGGGTTCTGCAGGTAAA
>SDBU01002372.1_pt1 | contig 25169 bp, 19 predicted proteins | sample 2277071 | NCBI WGS metagenome assembly SDBU01 (sample SAMN10397929, study PRJNA504765) | marine sediment metagenome | isolation source: marine sediment core GS08_GC12, 126 cmbsf | place: Arctic Ocean: Gakkel Ridge, Loki's castle | collected 2008
TATAAAAATAGTAATATATAACTATATAAAATCATTTTCTTGAAAGTCTATTATGCCAGACGAACAATTAGAATTTAAAAGTAATTTAATATTAGCCCTGGAAGCTCAGGGTGTTGAAAATGCTGCAAAGGCATTTGAAAAGATTATTAAAGCTGAGAAAAAGGCAGGAAAAAGTGTTGATGACCTTATTGATAAATATGGCAGTTTAGATAGAGCAACTAAAGTCCTTGCTAAAGCATATAAAGAAAAAGCAAAAGCTATAACCATTACTGAAGGAAGAATGGGTAAATTAGTTAAGACTACTATGAAGTTGACTAGTGGTCTTAAAGAGGCAGGTTTTGCTTTTAAGAAATTAGTCTTGCCAAGTAGTTTTGGAGCATCTCTTAAAACTTTTGATACTTATAACAAAAACCTTCTTTCTATGTCTGCTAATGTAAATCGTTTTGGTATCGGAATGGGAGAATTAGAAGGAACTTTTGCCAGGGTTTCTAAACAAACATCTCTTACCAAGGTAGCTGTACAGCAGTTATTTAAAGAATATGAAGAAGGGACGAGGATAATTTCAACAGGCAATTTTGAATCTATCACAATGAGAATTAACAAAGTTGTTGGGTCCAATGTCGAGGCTATGAGTAAAATGGGAAATGTTATTGCGGAGATAGCAAGCCAATATCCAGGATTAGGCAATGAAATGGCTAAGATAGGAAAGCTTACAGGTGAGGATAAGAATAATCAAATAGAGATGACTCGTGGAATAGCTAGAAATATTGCTATGACTCAAGAATGGTCGGCATCTAAGATTTCTCAGGTAGCTGCTTTTTTAGGGGGAAATAAACAGATATCAGAAGCTGATAAAAAATCAGCCTTAGCATCAGAGAAAAGAATTAAAACGATGGAGGCTTTCGGTAAGCAGATGGAAAAAGTTCAATTGGCTGTTGCTGAAGCTATTATGCCTGTGCTTGAGAAGATTGTTCCTATCATGGAGAGCATTACAGCTAAGACCTTTAGTTGGGGAAAGGCTATAGGAGGAGTAGGAATTGGTATTGCGGCATTAATGGGGGCCAGGGGCCTTTTGGGATTAGCTGGCAAGGGAATAGTTGGAGGGGTTGGAAAAATAATAACAAGAGGTAGAGGTCAGATTGCAGGGGGTGTCGGTAAAGGTTTGATGGGAGCCGCCTCGGCTGGAGGAGGTATGGGAATTCCTGTTTTTGTCACAAACCTTCCAGGAGTAATGGGAGGTTCAAGAATGATGGGAGGAGGAAGTATTAGTGGAGGAATCGGAGCTAAAGGAGGCTACGGAGCATTTTTGAAAAAGGTAGGTCCGAAAGCTGGCAAGTCATTAGGTATAGGTCTTGCTTTAGGATTGGGGTCTGCTATGGCTAAAACAGGAGGTGAGTTATTAACAGCAAAAGGACATAAAAAGACAGGGGGAGCTGTAGGGATTGGTGGGAACCTCATGGGTGTAGGGTCAGCAGCAATGACAGGAGCAGCAATAGGCAGTATTATTCCTGGTGTTGGGACCGCTGTTGGGGCTGTCGTTGGCGGAATCGTAGGAGTTGCTAAAGAGGGAAAAGGTCTAGTTAAGAATTTTAAATCGATGCTCGGGCCATCGAAAAAACAGAAAGAAATTATAGAAGATCAATTAGAAGCAGAAAAAAAGAATACAGAAGAAGTTGAAAAACGTAATAAGATCACTGCCGATGCAAATAAATTAGAAGCTGATAAGCTTGCTATGCAAGTAAAGCAAATAGGATATGCGGGGAAACTAGGTAGTTTACTTCAAGGTCAATCTAATATTCTTAGTACTATTATTGGCAAAATGCAAATAACAGGTAAAATTAATAAGGACTTATTAAATACAGAGGCAGAAAGAGGAATAGCAATAGCAAAAGAAAAAGCAAAAGCTTGGAAAAGAGTAGGAGAGATACTAAAAGACAATGGAGCTTTAACTATAGACCAGGTGTTAGCTCAAGAAAATTTGTCAGATATAGCTAAAGACTTTTTTGAAATAGAAAAAAAGAGTAATAAAGAAGGAGGAAAAGCTCTTATTGCTAGGGTAGCGACTACAGAAAAAATGCAAGAAGCCAAAAATGAAGAAAATAAACAGACAAAAGAGATATCAGATATAAGAGCAGGTCAAATAAGTGTATATGATAAAGAATTAGAACAGTCTAAACTAATTGCTCAACAGGCAGAATTAACTGTTCAGATGTATGATAACATGGCGATAGGGGTAGGAGCTACTGCTGAACAGAGAGTTAAGTCTATTGTGGCTCAAAAGGAGATATTAAAAACCATAAAAGAACAACTTAAAATAAACGCAACAAATAGAGAAAAAGCCCCAGGAGATGTTACCTTGCAAAATCAACAATTAGACTTACTTAATCAACAACGACAAGTCCAACTAAATATGACTCAGCAAGCAAAGGTATTAAGAGATGGTTGGGTATCTGCTCTTACTGCCACACAGACAGGATTTGGAGGTATTTCAGAGATTATTATGGATGCTAATAATGGTTTATCTTTAATGATGCAACAAACAGGTTCTGTAAGGTCTGCTTATTCAGGAGCAGCCGCAAAACGAGGAGAAAATGTTGGATTCAATGCTTATGAAAGATTGTCGGCATTCGGTAGAGCCTCAGGTATGCCTAGTATAGTTTCTAATAGATACGGGACTTCTCTTAGTGGAAAAAATAAAGCTGCATACAGAGGAACAGCCTTTGGAGAATATGATCCTAGAAATATGGAAAAAATGATGAGGACTTTAATTATAAGAGCTGAACAAGTAGCATATGGAGGAGGAACTATGTTAGGAGCCGGGAATATGATGGCTCTTGCTGCAGAAATAGCAAGGTCTCCATCTAATTATAATCAAACAATAAACCAAAACAATAAGATTGTCCTTCCTAATTCTGGGAATACTACAGAAGATGCTAAGGCCTTAATTAAAATACTAAAAAAGTTTTTAGCTGAATCTAATAAAAACGCTCCCAACTGGAATCAACCTTAAATATCATTTAGCAATCTTAAATATCATTCAAAAATGGTAATATACAATGGCATTAGACAATAGAAGAACATACCTTTGTTACAATAATAGAGATTTAATAAGAGATGGTTTTATTAGAACTTTTATAGAAAAAGAGTATCTCCCTGTCTCTTCTTTTAATTTTAATAGACTAAAAAAACCTCCTTTCGGAGTTACTTTTATTATCGGCAGAGACCCTACAACCCAGGAAATAATTAGTGTTAGAGAAAGAAAAAAATTATTATCTGCTGACAAGGTAAAAGTAGAAATAGATTTTAGTAAAGTAATGAGAAATGCAGTTTCTCATCCTATCGCTCCTGGGTCTATAGGAGGTGCTACTGGTTTTTTTGTAGGAAATTTGTTTTCTTCAATTGGCATAGGAGGAGTCACATCTGGGCTAACAGAAATAACATTCCAAATAGTAGAGTCTAAAACAAATATTAATAAAAAAGTTTCTATTACTCAAGAAATATTAGATTCAGGAGTTGTTCAGTTTGACGGATTTCCTCTATCTATTTTTGGAATAGTTAAAGAGCATGTAGAAAATTTCAAAGAAGACAAAGAAGTTGCTCAAGAGTATAAAAAAGATCATCCTCAATCTAGTATAGAAACAGATGTAAATGGTGATATTATTACTAGAATAGGGTTAGATTTTACTAATGATCAATTAGATGTTTTGGGAAAATTCACACAGGGAGAAACTGCAAGCGGAGGTGGCAGAAAAAGGATAGACGGTGCGACTGACAGTAATGGACTGTTTGGAGGTAAAGCCAACTCTGAATTAAGAATAGTGGAAAATGCAGGAGATTCTGGACTAGATGACCTTGATAGAGAAGTTGTTTTATTAGGAGATCAACAGCAACTTTTTATTAAAATAATTAATGACAATAGAACATTAAAATTTAGAGGAGATAATTTTGATGCTGAGGGAGGAGGAGAATACCCATTTAGAATTGGAGGCAAACCAGGAATAGATATTACTGATAAACAAATTAGAATAGATGTCTCTAGCCTAGTGGTAGGAGACAGTATCTATTTGACTTACTCTACGACTGTCGGAGATAGGTATGTAAGACAAAATTTAGAACACAAAGGGACTATAGCCCAAGGAAATACTATAGGTATCATAGGATTTGTTGGAGCAATAGCTAGTGAACAAGATGCTTTTGACTATAGAATAAGAAAATGGAAAGTCCCTGCTTTGCCTAGTGGTATCAGTAGTAACAAAGTAGATGAAGTAACAGATACTTATAGCAGAGATGATGATTATAAGTTGTCTTTAAATGAATTTATAAACATCGACACTCAGAGAAGAGAGGCTGAAGCATTAGGACAGGAATTTGACTTAACAGGTCAAGCTAGTGAGATTGAAGGGTGGAGATTGTCAGAGGCTATATTATGGAGAAGTTTTTCGGGTTCATTTTTTGCTGCTGATTATAGAGGTATTCTATATTTTAATAATAGACAAGTCCTACCTGTATTATTAATTAATAGAAGTGATATTAGAGATCAAGAGTGGTTTACATCTTATTTAGAAAGTCTTGAATTTACTGTCCCTACAGGACCTATTGACTTAAATAACCCCGTTGATGAAGACGGTTTTCCTAATCATACTTATCTTCCTTCTGATTTAGAAAAAAAAATAGAAGATAATGATGATTTTAAAGATGCTGAAGGATATTTATTTGATATATCAGAGATAGTAAATAGTTTATTTTTTGATAGAGAAAAAACTCATTATTATAGGCCCTTTGCAGAAGCCTTAAAAACTGTGAGTAAATATATTAGTAATGATCCAACTACAGGAATAGGAATCCCAAGTCTTGACTTATTTCCTCTATTATACCCCCTTATAGAGACAACAGTAAGAACAGAGATAATTAAAGGAGAAGAAGTTAAAAGAAAATCATATAATTATAATAACTATATCCCTTCTCTTCTTTTTCCTCCTCTTAATATAGAGTATTATGATTTGTCTTATGGAGTTTTTGATAATGTTAATGCTAAACCGACAAAGATATGGGACTGTGAAAGACCTTTTAATATGAGACATCATAATTATTTTAGCACTAATTATGATGCTTTAAATGATGGCCCAGGAGCATGGTATGACAGAGGTTTTGTTGAAAATGAAATATTTGAATGGAGACCAGATGGAGGGAGTATAGAAAGTTATTGGAAAATAGAGACACCTTATTATTGTGATGATTTTACTATTAATAGTAGAGTTTATATAGAAAAAATGGGAGGAAATTCTTTAGATAATTATAGTTGGGTTTATGTTGACACCAGTTCTGTAGAAGCTAGTAATATTTCTGCTGATAGTAATTTTAACTCTGATACTGCAATGGTTGTTTTTAGTGAAGATAATGTTCACAATGGTTTATGTTATCATAAATTTGATAATGAATTTTTTGACGGTCAATTACCAAGTGTTGTGATAGATAAAACAAAAAACCATGTAAGAGATACTTATGAGCATGTAGTTAATGGTCAAAATGTTACAGAGTCATATGATCATGATAAGAATATTATAACAGGTCAAAATAGATTGTTGGGAGATGTTCATAGTTACTCTCTCGGAATTCCAATTACAGATGAGATTCATAGGCTTTGCCCTGATAACTGTGGCACTCCATCAGATATACTCTTAAATTTTTGGGAGACATATGATTTACGCAATGACAGATGGCCTGATGGAACTCCGTTTGGTTTAAATTTTACTGATGATCCTCCTAGAGCAGATATACCGTTTAATTGGCTTATTAGAGATATGGAAATAAGATTTTCTATATCAGGGGCTAAGTTAAAAGCAATAGAGAAATATATTTCTTTTTATTTTGAAGATACTGAAACTTCATTGAGTAATGTTTTTATATCAGAATTAAATTCAGAGGGTAATCATCACATAATGAGAATAAACTTTAATTATTATTATGGAGGGCCTGTACAATTTTTAGGGAAATTTTGGAAAGAAGCTAATATACTAGGAGTAGAAGCCACTTTTTCTTTTGGTAATGATGGTAGTGTTCCTACAGTTTTTAATATAGATGAATATAAAATAAAGTCTAGTCAAAGTGCAGTAGTATATGATAGGCAAAATAGGATATTAGTATTTTATGTTAATCCAGAAACTAGTAATATCGATGCGTCTGTAACTTTTGATGATGGTTCAATATGGTTTTATGATAAAAATTTAATAAGATTAGTATCTGGAGAAACTGCATCTTTGCCTTATGTTATTAAAGATAGCAATACGGCAAATGTCCATTTGTTTTATGTTTTAAATGATGCTTTTTTAATGTATAAAAAAATTAACACTGATTGGATTGATCCTACTGATTCTGTAGTAGAGTATGAAGTTCCTGATACTTACAAGGCAGGAGATTACGATATTACTTTGAAAGATCCTGAAAGAGCTTTTTGGGGAAATTATTCTAGCAATGGGGTTAGACTTAGAAGAGAACCTAGCTATTTTATAGCAGGATCCTCTGAAGATCAGTTTTTTATAGATAACCAAGAGGCCAATAACAGAATTGATGAATTTAATGATTCTTTAGTTAATTCTAATAATGAGTCTAAAATACAAGTTAATCGTTTTTTGTTTTTAGGGAATACTGATGACATGAGAGATACTTTTAAGGCTCTTCCTTATGCTGTTTACTTGTCTGGAGACGGAACCTTTAGGCTTTTCTTGATATCTAATGGAAAATTATCTGTAAAAAAAAGTAATAATTATTTTACTTGGCAATATGACATATTTGAACAAGTAATTCATAAAAATTATACTAAGGATGAGTTAAATAAAGGTTTTTCAGAAAATATATCAAATATACAAATAGTTAGAAATGATTATGACAAATCAATAGTATCTGTTTTGTATATTAATAGTCAGATGTTGTTTTTAAGACATTTTAATACTAATTCTCTTTTTTCATGGATAGATGATAGTGGAGTTTTGCAAGATCAACAAATGAGAGACCAATTAGAAATAGTAGATGAAGATTTAGATTCTAGTCCTCCTCAAAAAAGAACAGAAAATGTTCCTATATTTTTAGTAGGAGTGATTCCAGATGGTATAAAAAATACTCTTAAAAATGATATAGATAATAATATTATTCCTGAAGAATCAGATTTATTTATATATTTTCCTTATAAGGATCCTGACGACCCTACTAATAAGGATTTAAATAAAGAGATGATTGATAAATTTGATGAAAGTTTCAGTATAGATATCGGGACTCAGCCATATGGGTTTACTACATCGACAGGCTTAATAAGAATCTTTTATAAAGATAATTTTGGGAATATAGATGGTATAATTGTAGATTCTTTAACAGACCCTAATTTAGAAGTTATGAATGTATTTGAAAGAGATAATTAGTGACAGAATTTAGAGAAAATATTTTAGATATTTTAGATAATTGGGGAATTACTCCTGGAACTGGATTGGTAGCCCCAAGGGACTCATGTGGTTTTCCTGCTTTTAATTCTGGTCATGTTCAGCTTCGATGTTATATAAACAACACATGTCCGTTCTATAAAACTCCAAAAACAGAAGAGAGTTTAATATTTAATACAGAAACGATAGCAGAGCTTAATTCTACACTTCCATCATCTGTATTTAGTGTTTTAACGACTACTCCAGGTCTTGAAGGAATGCATTTTAAGCCAAGAAAAGCTTTTAGACATACTTATATGTATCGGTGGGATCCTATAATTCCAGAAGCACAGCCTGAACAAAATGATGGAACAACTAATGAATGGAGAAACATAATGTCAAATTGGGATGATTATTATAAAGATATCTCAATAGGCAGGTTTGCACTCGCCTCCGTCGTGGGTGCTGATAAAACTAGATACAAAGAAGAACAATCTTGGTATACGACTCATAGTGTTTTTGATCATATTTCATGTACAAATGACAGAGAATTTGGTTGCGAGGTAAAGTCTAATTGGTCATATATTGATAAGGCAATGAGTAGAAATTATTATACAGATGATGACATTAGATATGATTATAAAAATGCACCTGGCACAGGAGATGATAGTACTAGAGGCTATTATAATGATTATTTAGATTCTTTTAAGGATAATGGTAGAGAATTAAAAGATGAGGATGAAGATGGGAATAAAGAAATAATAAGAATTAAAAGATATAGTATTCAAATGCCAGAACAAAATAAAATTAGAGGTAGTCTAGGAGCTGGAGTTCATTGGAAGGTTACGAAAAGAACTCCTATATTTAAAGGGGAAGATTTTTTTATTAGATTTTATAAAAAAGCTCAAGAAACTACTAATTACGACAATATAAAAAACCCAGTAAGTTTTACTAGGGGTAGTTTTTATGCTCCTCTTGATGTTAAGGAAAAAAATACTGTAATTGTTGATACTCCAACAGGAACAGAAAAAGATATTAATGATGCTATAAGGCTTCCTAAAAAAAATAATACTGATAAAGATATACTTGGCAGTACATATGAATTTTTTACTCAGGCTTATTATATAATAGAGTTAAATAAAGAATATTTTATAGTAATACCAGAAAGGGGAAATCCTATATTTATTCATTTTTTCAAAGGAGAGAATTCAGAAGGGGTTGTGTCCAAAATTCTTGGAGAACCTTTTGATGGAATATCTGGAGAAAAGTTAATTAAGTCTAATTGGTTTGATGTTGTAGTTAGAAATCATTTAGGAAGAATGGTCGTTCAGTTTGAAGGAGATTTCCCAACGGTTAAACCATGGATAATAGAAAGAAATGATTGGGTTTTTAAACAATTAGCGGAAGGAGAAGAAGCAAGTATAGAAGAAGAAATTAAAGAGTTAACAGTTCCTAGAGGTTCTCTTTCTATATGGGGGGGGAATATAAGAACAGGATTTCTTTTCGGGCCTCTCCAATATCAAACATCATATCTTTCTTTTCTATACCCTCCAAGAGATGCTAATTCTGCCAATACAGCAGGAGGAAGTTCAACTATTAAGTTAGGACATAATAATGATGAAGCTTTTAATTCAGTCATTCCAAAAGAAGTTGAGTTATCATCGGGTTATTTTAGGTCTAATCCTTTGTGGCTTCCAATGAATGGACCTAAAGATGATGAAGGCAATGTTGATTATAAATTTTCATTTGAGGCTTCTGATGAAGACAAATATGATGAGGAAGTAATATTTGGAGATTCTCAGCCTGAATTTTCGGGGCAAAAGCTTCCTCTTTTTACTCAAGATGCACAGTTTTATAAAAATTATAATGATGATTCTGATGGCTATAAGCTAGGGAGATTTTTTAATAATAAACCTATAAGAGATTTTTCAGATGAAGTAGGTACGTTAACTGTTAAAACTTCTAATATAATTATACATAAATATAAGTATCTTAATGATAAGGAAGTAAGGAAACAAGGTTTTAACACTATGATTGGAATGATGGCGGGAGACCATGTGTTTACTGACGCTCATTGGCTGGGGGGCTCACCTCCTATTGCAGATGTGGCAGATGATACGGAGGCTAATGCCATAGAAATGATTGAAGACTCTGTTTGGTATTTGCCAGATTGCAAAACACCTATTATAACCGCTATAAGATTAATTGCTAAATCATCTTCTGAGACTAGGTGGGATGATGGAACGACCGTAAAGGAAGGGGTTAGGAGAGATCCAGAGACACAAAGAGCAAGGAGGAAGACAAGTCAATATTTTATAGATGCTACAGATCACGTAATGTCATTTAATCATTCTTGGTCATCTACTTTAAAAACTATGGAGCATAATGGTTCTATACAGTTCTACCTTAATAGAGATATGAATGTTAGTAATAATGTTACTGACCGTTTATTTAATCTTAAGGATAAAAACTTTTATATAGAGATATGGGGAGGATATGAACCAGTAGGTTTTGATGATAGTCCTTGTAATTATACTAGAATACATGGTTTTTACAAGATGTTTACAGGTCTTTGCCAAGGAGGAAATATTAGTTATGAATATGGTAAGCACGTAATGACTTGCAAGTTGGAAGATTATTCTGTTGTGTTGAAGGGAATGAAATTTTTTAATTCTCCATGGTTTGATGGAATGAAAGACGTAGTAGCTATTAATGAAATAATGCAATTTGCAGGATTCAGAGACGAAGGTAAATATGATCCAGGAGTCCTTATAAAAGGAATGTCGGCAAGAGCTATTGATGGAGATGATAAGCTTTTTAATTACCATATTGATGGCAGGGTTTATAAATATGATGAGTATGCATTACCTGCTGGATATAGTCGATTAGAACAACCCGCTTTTAAATTTAATGATGGAGATTCTTTTATAGATGCTATTGTTAGAATAGGATCTGTGTCAAGTAAAATGTTTTATTTCGATGAGTTTGGTATAGCTCATTTTGAGGATTTTCAAGATATGGTAGAAGAAGATTTTTTAAATAAGTTTCCATTAGAGTCTCTGTATTCATTTACAACTAATCCAGAGATACACGGAGGCCAGTTGATGTTTAATAAGGTAGAGAGATCTTTTGATATGGATATGGTAGTTAATCATATAAAAATTATATCTAATACTCCAAATTTGCATCGTATAACTTTGGATAAAATAAAATGGGATAGTATAGAAAATCCAGAATTAAATGGATTTTTAGGATATCAAAAAACAGGTTTTCAAGCAGAGAGTATGTTTGGCTCTAGACAAGCCGTAGAAGAAACCGCAAGGAAGTACTCAGTGGCTTTTAAACCAAAGATAAATGTAAAATTTGAGACATATGGATTGCCGTTAAGAGCCACTGATATTATAGATGTTGAAGGAGAGCAAGTCAGAGTTCTTAAAGTAGATCATACGATTGAGGCTGAGGCCAATAGGTGGTGGATGCAAGTCGAATGTGAAAGATATCAACCTATTGATGAAGCTACTCTAGGAGGAGGATCACCATTATAATTTTAGAAAAGGAGAAAAAATGAAAAGAGAAGATACAACAAAAGGGATAAGCCCATCTTTAATAAATACTATCTCAGAATCATCTAATATAAATAAGGATAGAGCTTATAATGATATAGCTAGATTAGCTAGCGTTAGTCATCGAAGTGTTGATTATAGGAGAAATGGAATGTTAAACTGGGGAGCCATTCAGTTAACAGCTTTTGACCCAGGTAATTTTTATACTGTTGGAATAGGTGGTCCTTTTATAGTGGGGACATAAAAATAATAAAATAGTTATTTTAAAGAGAAAATAAAATGGGACAAACAAAATATTATCAAATGAGTTTCTTTGACTTTGGAGACAACTTAAGTACTCCAATTAATGTTAAAAAAGAAATAGATAGATTTGTAATTATAGATAAACAACTATTTGGTATGTATAAGATATTTGGGAATGGGGTAATCGGAGATAATAGTTTTAATGTTACGGACGCAGGTTTTCAAGAATCCAAGGGAATATCTGTTAATATATCTGAAGGAATAGGGATTATTAATTTTATAGCTGCTGAAAACCAAATTCCAGGAAAAGTTTTTGGATTACCTCCTAATTCCATAGTCGATATTTATGCTACTATTCAAGGAGCTACTAGGCTTAAAAGAACAGTTAATTTTCAATACTCGACAGAAATTTTAAGTAATGCTATTAGGCTTGCTACAGTCTCAACAGGTTCTAATAATATATTGTTTATAAATAATAACACTAGGGACTTAATAGGCTTTGAACAAATTATACAAGATGCTATTAATGAACATAAACATAGAGGTACTCCTTCTAAAATAGACTTAGCAGAAGAAACAAGAAATCAGTTGCCGGGAGCTAGGCTTGAGGGAATCGATACAGACAAGGTAGTTTCTGGAAAGTTCGACATAGACAGAATACCATTAGTAGATCATAATGACCTTGAAAATAATGGACTTTTAACTCATGCTGCTTTAGACTCTTTTGTTAAAACTTTTTCTCAAAATAATAAAGAGTTATTAGGAGAAATAAATAGTGTTAATTTTTTGAAAATGTTAATTTTTCAAAAGTATAAAGACTCTAATGTAGATGAGTTTTTTCTTAATGAGATAGCATTACTCCCAGGAATATCTCCTGATAGTTTTATAGATTTTAATGCCTCTACTGCTAATATCAGTTTAACAGATGGTTGTATTAGTGGTATCCCTGCTAAGACAGGAATATTTACTTCTGTTTTTTGGAATGATACATTCTCTTTTAACACTTCTACCTTTAATAGTAATATTTTAGTAAAAGATGATACAGCTTTTTTAGACGCTTCTACAATCTCTACAGAATCAATTGCAGACTTCTCAGACGGAGTTATGCCGTTTGAAGATGAATTATTAGTGGTAGATAGTGATCAAAAAGCTATAGTAACAGTTAATGATGGTAATAGAATAGGCCAATTAGGAGGAGGAGGGACTTTAAACTATTTTTATAGACTTAATTTCTCAGAAGGAAAAAACTGGGATGGGATATATGATGAACTAGTTATTAAAGTAAAAACAACAGAAGAAATACATAACCCTGTTTATATGTATGTAGTAAATGGGTCTAATGTTAATAGTAGTGGGCAGTTCGGTAGTCTAGAAGTAGGAGATATAGAAGGAGATAAAAAACCAACCTCTTCATGGGAGATAATGGAACAGGATGAAAACTCTGCCACTTTTGTAGAAAAAGTATTTGATATAACTAGTCTAGGGCTAACAGACGTAACTCAAATTACTATTCACACAGACGACTCTTTCGTCTTTGAGATAGATGATGTAGCAGTTAGAAGAACAAATGTAGTGTCAGAGAGTGGAACTATTAGATTTCAGTATCAAACAGAGGCAGATATTACTTTTTACTCTGTTTTTTATGATGCTGATACTCCCTCAGGTACTTCTATATCTGTTAGGGTTAAAGTAGCTTCTACTGAGAGTCTTTTAAGTAGGGCTTCTTATACTTTTGATTTAATTTCTGGAGAAGTAATTTCTATCGATGGTAGTGCTGCTGAATTAGAGGTAGTGATGACTTCAGATGAAGATAGAATGTTAACTCCTGTGTTAAATTCTATCGAGCTTCGATTACTTACAACAGCCAATTTTACAGGGTTTGAAATTGATGATGAAAATGAATGGAATAGAGGTAGTCTGAGTAATATTAGTTTGGCAGATTCAGTAGAGGTAGGCAAAAAGGTACTAAATATAAGTACTCCGATAAATGTAGGAGGTAGGTATTTTGCTAAGAGTGGTAGTGTTTCAGAGATAAATAATCTGGATATAGGCCTGATAGGATTTAGTGGAAATCTCATGCCAATTTCTCCTACTCAAGCAAGGGACTGGAATATAAATAGCTCTAGGGGATTTGGGACAGTGACTTCTGTAGTAAGGAAATTTAATAATAATTTTTTAATAACTGATCTAGAAAACAATAGAATTTTAGAAGTAGATAACGAGGGAAATTTAATTCTTGGCTATGGTTCCACCTACTCCATTAGTAATAATTTTTCCCCTCTCACTGCTGTCTATAATTCTATAATAAAAACACTTACTATTGTATTTACGAAGGCTGCTGTGATAAATGACATAAGTAAGATTTCTCTTTTTGTCGGTTCGTCTAAAATTAGTTTATCTTCTGAAGATACAGTTTTAACTAGTAATAAATCAGGTGGAAAAATTTTAGAAATCCTTTTAGACGACGATACAGTAGTCAGGCTCTTACAGGCAAATAGCGATAATCTAACTGTTAACTTTGAAACAGGGGCATTTACAGAGGATATAGTGGTACATGAGGGGATGCAATCTCAGGGTAACTCCATTTTCAGCCCTCTCAAGGGCCTTACTACATTTGTAGGAAATATGTCTTATATAGAAAACATTAGACACCCTGTGTTTATTAGTGAGACAAGTGATAATAACTGGATATATGGAAATTCTTCTATATTTTACATAGATATAGACCCAGAGAAAGAACTAGAAAATGTGATAATTCCAGATCTGGTAGAAATAAATCCTTTAGATATAACAGATACTGAGAATAAACTAATATCAGATTCCGTAAAATTTTCCGATTATACGCTAGGCGGAATTTATGAATATTCAGATGGATTATTTGCAGTTGCTGGAATTGAAGAGTCAAGTACAACTTTAGAGGGGATCACGGAAGATGAGTTAATAAATGCCCACGGAGGCCCAGACAGTGCTTCTGCCTCAGTTTTGTTTAGAGGTAAAGGCATTACAGATTTACAAGGCTATGCCGGAAGAATTTTTGTACTTGACAAGGCAAGTGGTAGGAAGCAGGTCCTTTATAGCTCTTCGGATGGCAATTACCCCAGTTCTATAGATGGAGGCTTTGACAATGGAGATTTAATTATTTCAGAGTCTTCTGTCTCCGATAATAGTGGCAGGATCACTAAACTGGATTCTTTCGGAAATATTGTATGGTCCCACGGACAGGGAACCTTTAACCTCATCAATAGTACAAAAAGAATAAATAACGACAATCTTATAGTAAGTGTCTAAAAAATATTTTATTTTTATTAAAGTTTTTTAGAGGAATAGTCGATGTAAAATAGAATATATAGATATAAATACTTAAACCCAAAATTAAAGTATTAGAATATAAAAATTATTAAGAGCAATATTTTTTCCTTTATTTGGGTTTAGGATTAAATTTGCTCTTTTTTATTAGTAAGGGGAATTAAAATGGGGAAAAGGTTAACAATAGAATATGCTAGACAGTGTTTTTTAGATGAAGGATGTGAGTTGTTAGAAACAGAATATATAAATGCTAAAACTAAAATGAGATATAGATGTAGTTGTGGAAATAAAAGTAAAATATGTTTTGATAGTTTTAGAAGAGGAAGTAGATGTTCTAAATGTGGAGGGAATGAAAAACTTACTTTTGAATTTGTTGATAAGTGTTTTAGAGATAATGGCTGTATATTATTAGAAACAGAGTATATAAATGTTAAAACTAAAATGAGATATATCTGTAATTGTGGTAGAGAGTCAAAAATATGCTTTAATCATTTTCAACAAGGAAAAAGATGCTCAAAATGCGGAGGAACAGAAAAACTCACAATAGAATATGCTAAACAGTTTTTTAAAGATAATGGCTGTGAATTATTAGAAACAGAGTACAAAAACGCTCAAACTAAAATGAAGTACATTTGTAATTGTAAAAATGAAAGTGAAACAACATTTAATAATTTTCAACAAGGACAAAGATGTATAAAATGTGGGATTAAAAGGTCAACAGAAAAAAGAAAACATACTTTTGAATCTGTTTTTAAGTGTTTTAAAGAAAATGGTTGTGAATTATTAGAAACAAAATATATAAATAACCACACTTTAATGAGATATAGATGCTCTTGTGGGAATGAAAGTGAGATATGTTTTAGTAGCTTTAAGCAGGGGAATAGATGTAATAAATGTGGTATGGAAAAAATAGCAGAAAAATTAAAACATACTTTTGAGTATGTTGATAAATGTTTTAGAGATGGTGGTTGTGAGTTATTAGAGACAGAGTATATAAATAATCATACTTTAATGAGGTATATTTGTATTTGTGGAGAGAAAAATAAGATAACTTTTGCTAATTTTCAACAAGGAAAAAGATGCAGAAAGTGTGGAATAGAAAAAAATTCAGGTAAAAACAATCCTTGTTATAATCACAACATAACAGATGAAGAAAGAGAAATTGGTAGGAATTACCCAGAGTATAGAGAGTGGGTAAAAAGTGTCTACAAAAGAGACGACTACACTTGTCAAAAATGTTTTCAGAGAGGTGGAAAATTAGTGGCTCATCATATAGAGGGCTATGCAAACAATAAAGATATAAGAACTGACATCAACAACGGCATTACTTTCTGCTCTGACTGTCACCATGAATTTCATAGAATATATGGAAAGAAAAATGTAAATAGACTACAACTAGAAGAGTTTTTACAGATGGATGTATCCAAGAAATAGACTACCGGACTACAGATCTAATAGTTCAAACCTACTGCCTATACTTTTATCTATATTTTGTTCTTTTGAGTGATCCCATTTCCCAAACCAAGGAATCTCCATCCATCTAGACACAGTATCAAACTTTTTCCGTCGCCCACCTGCATCTGTCCAGACTACTTCTGGAACATTCTCAAAACCTTCTACTCCTATTAAGGGATTCTTTATTAATCTCATTATTTTAAATGGAGCAGAAGATTCTCCAGGACAACAACATATAACATCTCTACCTATGAGAGGTTTTTCTTTATTAATATCTTTCCATCCTTCTGTTTCTATCATAAGTCTAACAACTCCCATCTACTGCCTACAGATATCTATGTTTTTTCTAATTCTTCTAGTGAATATTCTATCATATCATCAGTCCAACCACCATCCATCTCTTTTGCTCTGTAAAAATTTACTTCTACTTCTTCTATCGTTAATATTCTTTTAGTGGATATTTTATTTAGTTCTTCTTCCATCTGTCTTATAAAGCCATAGTAATTATTAACATAATTTATACAATTTGGGCTAAAAAGTCCAAATTCCTTCTCCATGCTCTCCCATGTCTTTATCTTTACTTTGTCTCCTACTTTATACTTCATAAGTCATTTTTGCCATTAACTTACTTAAATAATCTCTTCTATTTATCATAGCTCTATAAAATTTCTTTATTTCAGGATCTACTTCTCCCCATACCTTATCTTTCATAAATAAGTCAAATACTAATATTGTCTTATTAAGTTCGTCCCATTTACCATTAGTATATTCTAAACTCATTACTTCGTCAGAGTATTGCTGAGTTTTATTTGTATATGGTTTTTCTGGATTCATAAATCTAACAACTCCCATCTATTCAATATAGGTTTATATACAGGTTCTTTATATAGTCCTTTTATAGCATATTCTTTCCACACTCCTTTTATATAATCTTCTTTTGCCCTATAACCCTCTCCTATTGTATCTATTTCTTTTATCGTTAATATATAATTATTTTTGATTAGAAAATCAATTAAACTTTGAGGATAAAAATCATAAAAATGTCCCTTTATGTCTCTTATTTCTTCTATAGTCTTTATTCTTACTTTGTCTCCTACTTTATACTTCATAAGTCTAATAACTCCCATCTATTACTTATAGGGACTGGTTCTTTATAGTCTTTTGCTAAACATTCTATCATATAATTAGTCCAATTCCAACTCAATTCTCCATGTGAGCCATACATACTGTAATAAACTATTTCTTTTCTTTCTCCATTTTTTAGAGGTACTGTATTATAAAATCTACCTTTAATTGTTAACATTCTATCAGGGTAATTTTTGTTTAAATTTTCTTTCATATCTTTTCTAAATATAGGGCCTTGTCTAAATGTAGAAGGGACAGCCATTATTCCTATTAACCCCATTGTGCTATACTCTTCTCTCATTGCTTCCCAAGTCTTTATCCTTACCTTATCTCCTACTTTATACTTCATAAGTCTAGCAACTCCCACCTACTGCCTATAGGGACTGGTTCTTTATACTCTGATGCTAAACATTCTATCATTTCATTTGTGAATGTCCATTTTTCTCCGAATTCTTCAACCTTGTAATTATCATAAGACGGATCATAAGGACCTGGTTCTAAAATTGTTACAGTTCTGCCATTATTTAATTTAGAGATATCTATTTCTTTTTTCCTAATATATACAACTGCTCTATTTGTGTTAATGATATCCTTATCAAAGTCTCCTCTAATGTTTTTCCATAGTCCATACTCTTCTACCATCCTCTCCCAAGTTCTTATTTTTACTTTATCTCCTACTTTATACTTCATAAATCTAGTAACTCCCATCTGCTCTTAATAGGTTCATATATGGGCTCTTTATAGGTTTCTATTAAGCATTCTATCATATCATCTGACCACAAAATATAATTCATTTTTTTTTATAAGATAATATTCTTCTTTAACTTCATTTATTGTTAATATTTTATCAGGGAAATTTTTATTTAGATATTCTTCCATACTTATTACAAATGGAATTTCTGTGTTTATCCCTTCTGATGAATTCAGTCCAAATTCCTTCTCCAAACTCTCCCAAGTCTTTATCTTAACTCTATCTCCTACTCCATACTTCATAAGTCTAGCAACTCCCATCTATTTTTTATTGGGACTGGTTCTTTATAATCTTTCTTTTATATGTTTGTCTTTCCATTTATATTCAATGTTTTTCATTATATAACAGTCTTCTGCTATATAATCTTTTTTTATAGCTATTATAGTGAGTATATAATTACATTCTATTAAACATTTTTCAACAAGGTTCCAATACTTAAGGTCTTCTTTTATTCTTACTCTGTCTCCTACTTTATACTTCATAAGTCTAGTAACTCCCATCTAGTCAGAATAGGAGTATATCTAGGTTCCTCATATAGTCCTTCTATTTCATCTTCTTTCCATGACCATTTAATTTCTTCCATATAATAGCAGCATCCATGTTCCGATGCGGTCAATTATTACTATTCTAGATTTCATATTAAGATAATCTCTTGCTGCAGCAGGAGTCCATTTATGTATTTGTTCTTCTGTAAAATTTTTCAGTAATACCTTGTCTCCTACTTTATACTTCATGACTATATGTCCAATAGTTCAAATCTACTTTTAATGGGTATTTCTATTTTTGTTTTTATATTTATTTCTATATTTACTTTTATATGTTTCTTCATTTTTTCATTGTTCATTAATAGGGCTATATTTATTTTATTTTTAAATTCTTGATAGAATTTATTTGAAAATACTTGATACTGAGAAATATACCTCCAATTTACTTCATCTTTAAATTCTCTAATAAAAGTTTCAGAAAGAGTTTGATGTTGATATACCAAATGATAAGTCCAATCTATTTCATTTTTAAACTCCCTAATAAATTGTTCTGAACGTTTTAAGTATTTTATAACTTGATACCAATTTATTCTATCTTTAAATTCTTTGAAAAAGGGGGTAGAAAGTGTTTGATTTCCGGAGATATCATTCCAATCTACTTTGTTTTTAAATTCTCTAATAAGAGACTCAGATAACTCCTCTTTCCTAGAAATTTCATACCAATTTACTTCTTCTTCAAATTCTTCAACAGAACATCCAAGACTTAATTTCTCTATTAGTTCTTTTACTTCTCTTTTTACTGATTCTAGCATAAGTCTGATTATATACTATTTTCTTTCACTTTCAAGAAAAATATTATATATTAAAGAAAATAAAGGATAATGTCGATATAAAGTAGAAGTAATATGTATAAATACTTAAGATGGACCCTTGGAGTGTTTAAAATGTGCATATTAAGAGTAAATATCTTTTTTCTTTAGTCCATCTGGGAAATTAGATTTTACTCTTTTTTAATTGGAAAGGGAGATAGTAATGGGAAAAAGATTAAATTTAGAGGAAGTGGAGCAAATATTTGAAGAGGCAGGATGTAAGTTGTTGAGTAAGGAGTATCTGGGGGTAAAATACAAATTAAAGTATAGATGTAGTTGTGGGAATATTAGTGAAATAATTTTTGATAGTTTTAAAAGGGGACATAGATGCCGTTTATGTGGGGGAAATAAAAAACTTACTTTTGAATCTGTTGATAATTGTTTTAAAGATAATGGTTGCATACTATTAGAAACAAAATATATAAACAATAAGACTAAAATGAGGTATATTTGTAGTTGTGGGGAAGAGTCAGAAATAAATTTTACTAACTTTAAAAAAGGACAAAGATGTTCAAAATGCGGTGGGACAGAAAAACTTACAATAGAGTTTGCTAAACAATATTTTTTAGATGAAGGCTGTGAGTTACTAGAGACAGAATATACCAATTGTAAAACAAAAATGAGATACATTTGTATTTGTGGGAATAAAAGTAAAATAACATTTAAACATTTTAAGAAGGAAGTAAGATGTACAGAGTGTGCCTACAAAAACATGGCAGAGAAAAGAAAATATACAATTGAATTTGTTATTAAGTGTTTTAAAGAGGGTGGTTGTGAGCTGTTAGAAACAGAATATATAAATAGCAAAACAAAAATGAAATATATTTGTAGTTGTGGGGATAAAAACTATATAACATTTAGCAGTTTTCAACAGGGGCAAAGATGTCAAAAATGTGGACTAGAAAAGATATCTGGTAAAAACAATTATAATTATAACCCTAATTTGACAGATGAAGAAAGAATAAATAAAAGAAGAGTTTCAGGTTATAGAAAATGGATAAAAGATACATATAAAAAAGATAACTATACTTGTCAAAAATGTGAAAAGAAAAAAGATAGCAATGACAAGCATAGGCAAATAGATGCTCATCATATAGAGTCATGGGGAAGTTGTGAAGAATTAAGAGTAGATAAAAATAATGGTATAACTTTTTGTGTCACCTGCCATCACGACTTTCATAAAAAGTATGGCTATGGAAATAACACGAGAGAACAATTAAATGAGTTTTTAAAGATGGATATATGTCAAAAATAAAATTAACTTATGCTTGTTATATGAATTTATCAGGATTTTCTTTTGCTGCTCAGAACTACATTCTTGCCTTAAGAAGTACAGGAGAATTTGACATAAAAATTAGAGTATTTGGAGATAAGCCTAATAGAGCATTTAGTGATGAGAATTATGAAATTTTTACAAAAATGATTAAGAAGGAAGATGATCCTGAAAGAATATTAATATATCACTGCATCCCTACTATGCAGAAAAGGATTAGAGATCATAAGAAAAGTGTAGGACTTGCAGTATTCGAGACTTTCTCTCCTCCAGAAAAATGGATAGAAATTCTTAATAAAAATGATGCGATTGTGACAGCTTCCAGTTTTAATTATAGAATATTCGCCCACATGAATATAAAGAAACCATTGTATTATATACCCCATTGCCTGTGTAAAAATTTATACAATAGAGATGTATTGCCCCTTGTTGAAAGAAATAAATATACATTCCTTTATCTAGGGACTTGGAAAAACAGAAAAAATTACAAATTATTAATAGAAGCATGGTTTAAAGAGTTCTCAGAGAGTGACAATGTTCAATTGCTAATAAAAACTGATAAAACTACAGAGGCAAAAAACTATATAGAAAAAGTTAAAAAACAATTAGGAATAAATAAAGGATTAGCCCCTATTTTATTTGAAAATAAGGTATTCGACGAAAAGATATTGCCTAAATTTATAAAATCAGTGGATTGTTTAGTAGCTCCTTCTGCCGGAGAGGGCTTTGGCTTACCTCCCTTACAAGCAATGGCTTTAGGTATCTCTGTAATATGTACAAATTTTTCAGGATTTCAGACATATGCCGACAAAAATACATCTATATTAATACAGCCAAACGGCTATGTATTTAAAAGCAATATGGACAATATACCCCAATTCAAGAACAAAAAATGGGCATTTATAGAAGTTAGTAAAATACAAAAAGCAATGAGATATGTTATTAACAACAAAGAACAAGTAGAAATCAAAGCAAAAAATGCTTATTATAATATTAGAGATAAATTTAATTATGACGTTGTTGGAAAAATGTTTATAAATATGATAAGAGAAGTATATGGCTAATTTAAAATTATATCCTCCATACGGGACAGTTGAAGAGTCATCTTCTGTTAAGTTTGAGATATCAGGAATTGAGATTAAGAAATTTAATCTTAATATAGAGAACGCTACGCATAGTGTCAAGATAGGTGTTAAAAACTTTAAAGACATGGGAGATGGTTCTTATGTAGGTCTTATGGATTTAAATATACCAGAACATTCTTCTCAGGCATCTATTTCTATTTTTGCTCATATTGAGACTATTAAGTCAGATGGTTCTTATAAGACTATTCAGATATGCCATGCTGTTTTTGATATAAAAGAGGATATTAGTGTAAGTGATAAAGATTTTATATTAACTCCTGCCTTTGTGGGTCAAAATGAAGTTTGTTCTATTAGGACAAAAGGAAAGCCTAACTCTTCATCTATTTTCTCTGTAAATGATAGAATTTTTAAGATTATGATTAATGAAGAAGGATATGGGTCTATTCACTTTAAAGGAAGAGATATAGTAGGGAGTAAAGAGTTAGAGTCTATTAATAAAATACCGATCTACTCTTATGAGGGAGAGAATAATACTAATAAGATTTTTAGTGGTTCTTATTTAAGTATTTTACCTAATAGTATAGCTTTGCATGCTACTATAGATCCAAGATGTGATAGTCCTAGTCCTTATGTAAGACCTTCTGAATGTGGAGGTACGATTTGTGATCCCACTATCGAGATATGTCCTTGTGACCCCACTATTCAAGATTGTCCCTGCAATCCTGATTTAGAAAATTGTAATGTATGTAATCCAGAGATAGAAAATTGTCTTCCCCCAGAGGTAGTTATTCCTCCTATCGATATTCCTGTTTCTTCCTGTAGAAATGGAGATGTTATTATTAATGGTGATGATATTTGTAGAATATATAGTGATTCTGTTGTTTTATTAAATAACGGGATGGTTTTATATGCCTATATGTCTCCTGATAGGACATTTAAGAGTAGCTCAAGTGATGAAAGATTTAATATTAATAGAGTATTTATAGCATCTAATAACACAACCTCTTCTGTTCAGATAATAGCTAATAGGGATATTGTTGTTGAGTCAAAAATAGAGGGAGAAAATTTTAGAATTCATGTAGAGCAAGATTTGTGGGATGCTGTAGGTAGTTTTGGAAATCCTTCAGATGTGGGAGACATATATATATTACTATTCAATGAAACGATTGGATTTCAAAGAATTCATCTTATAAATAAGATTATTGAGGATCCGTCTGATCCAGAATATATTTTTATAGGTGAAGATAGTAGTGGTAATGTTGTTCTAAATGATTGGTTTTTTTGTGTTAATTCAGTTATTTATCATTTTTCAGAGAGTCCTACTCTTTATATTGATGGAAATAATAGTTTTATGGCTCTTCCTTTTGTTAGAAATGAGTTTGAGACAGGGGCCTATGTTCAACCAGTTAATATCTCAATAGCTACTAATAAAGAATATGTTGGATTAGTAGAAGAAACATATGTGTATTTTATAGTTGAAGCTATTACAGAAAATAATTTAAGTCAATTATATTTTAATAGTTTGTCTTTAGGAAAAGATGACACATTTTCTCAGCAATCATATGGATGGGTTAGGCTTACTGATGAAACTCATGGCAATAATAGAAACCCTAAAGCTATTATGGACTCAGCTCATAATCTCCATGTGATATTTGAGAGTGATAGGGGAGATATTAATCAATTATATTATGGCAATTTGGGATTGAATTATAAGTCTGTAGCAGCAGCTACTTTCTCATCGTCAATTGACAAGTACTCAGAATTTTTATCTAGAGACGATATTCCTTTTGACTTTTTTCAACCTCTTTTATTAAAAACTGCTGAAGATCAAGAGTATTTTCTTATTCCTGAATATGATACAGAGAGTTTAGTATCGGGGGTATGGAATTCTATGCAGAATAACGGAGGGGCTATTATAGAGAGTAATTCTATTAAATTTTTGAATAATCTTAAAATTATTTCTAACCCACTGAATCAAGAAGCAATAGCCATTGCTTCTTTGAGGATAAAGCAAGATGACGACCTGGTTAATTATTCTCAGTTTAACTATCAAATATCTTTTGACTTAAAAGCAACTATATCTCAAAATAATGACGTTACTGAAAATAGTATTATTGACGAAATAGATATGGATAAATTTTTTAGTCAGTGGAAAAATAGTTTTTCTATTTTAGTAGATGAAACAGTCAGTAATCAGAAAGTTTATATTGATAGTAGTAATAATAAATTTATTATAGGTAGGGTTGATAATGTTTTTGACAGAATAGTCCCTTTAGTTGGGTCTTATAAGTACGACAATGGAACTAATCCTTCTTCTGTTAATTCTCAGATAAAAATTATAAAAAATGACAGTAATTTGAAGGATTTTACTTTTGGATTAATGTTTGAAAAAACATATTTTAAAGCCACAAATATACAGACATCTTTAGAATATTCTGGTGATAACTATATTTTAGAAGATATAGAAACAGTTTTTACTGGGAAAGCTAAGTTAGTAGCTTTTATTAAAACAGAAGAAACAAGCACTATAAGAGATGATTATATTATAGTGAGAGAATTCCCAGAGACATTAGATATATATGATAAATCCACTTATGACATAATAGTAAGCTATGTTAGAATGAAGTCTGATCAAGTTGAGAATATGTTAAATACCTATAATAATTCTTATAGTGATAGATTTTTAGGAACTTTAACATTGTTAATTGATGAAGTTCCTAGGTTTTCACAGTCTTTTATCTCAACTCTTACTGGTAGTGATAGTTTTTTTGATATAGGATTTGGTTCTCCAGAGGGTGGTTATTATGTAGCTGATAAAATGTCTCCAAGTAAATTAGGTGTTTTTGATAATGTAGATGCTGTTCTTGATATTAGTGATATCACATTAACATCTCCTACTTACACCTATAACAATTCTGTGGTGAGTTTGCCTCAAACTGTTAGAGATATTACAAAGTTAAGAGTTATCAATGAAGAAATAACAATTCCTAGTGGTACTTCTATTTATCAGCCTGATGGGTGGGACAATAATTTAGTTACTCTTGATTTTGAGAGTAAGGAAGAAATAAAATATTTTATAACATTTATGGAGTCAACTAGCAATAGTTATTCTGAACTTTTTGATGTTTCTCAGGTAGAAAAAATAACTATAGAATTTATTACTTTTGGAAGATCAGACAGAATGATAGTGACTAAAGGAGATGGAACTCTTTTGCATGATACTGGTTCTGTTTTGTCTTCTGTTTCTGAGCCTCTTACATTTGATGTCTCTGTTTTTAATATAAGTGATGTTTTTATCAATGTGGAGATCGGGAGCACTCCAGGCAATACATCTTACAGTTTTACTGCTTATTTTAAGAAAATGTATAATGACAATACTTTTATACAGACTCCTATTACTTTTGAAGGGATTAACCAATCTGCATCTTTAGATGTTGGGATTTGTAATGATGTACATATAGCTTGGCAATCTAATAAGAGCAAATTTTGGAATATATATTATATGAATTCGGTTGATGAATTATCTCCATTTAGACATGAAACAGCAATTACGAATACAGAAAACAATAGTATTAAACCTTCTATTTCTGTAAGCAGGACAGGAT